>ERZ802830.1353-NODE-1353-length-23393-cov-11.0503_pt1 | contig 23393 bp, 17 predicted proteins | sample MGYA00345654_ERZ802830 | MGnify/ENA primary metagenome ERZ802830 (study PRJEB30503, sample SAMEA104212375) | marine metagenome | biome: Westerlies Biome; feature: [SRF] surface water layer (ENVO:00010504) within the epipelagic zone...; material: water...
TCGTTGAGTGTTGGCGATTTCACAGACAACTTTGATGAGCCGGCCTTCATGGCCGGCTTTTTTCGTGTCGACTCGCTGCTCGATTCTCTCCGCTGACGACGAATCTAGGCTCGCCAGCCAACAGGGTCATTCCACCTCATAGAACAATTCTAAAAGTCGAGTGCCTCGTTAATAATCGCACCAAACCCAGCGCCGCTGCCATCTCCGAAAGGAGACTCCTCCAGCATGGTTTTGGCAATCTCTCGAAGATCGATAGAAGCCATCGATCCCGGCTCCCTCAGATTGAATATTTCTCCCGCTCTCGTCGCTTCCATCAGTCTCTCATCATTACGAATCGCACCTGCCCAACGTAAAGGAGCATCCTCCATCTTTTCTTTCAGATGAACGAAAAGAGCATTCCCTTCAAGTTCGTCTTTGACCGAGTTGGGAACTAGCCAGCAAATGGGAGGAGAATCTAATTCTTGAACCGAAAACCATAACCGAAGCGCATCCGCACGACTCGCAGGTTCCACATCTGTGATGAGAATCATCTCTTCGCAAAATGCGCTGAACTTCAATAAATTCGAGTCAATACCTGCGCCTGAATCAAACACGAAAATGTCAGCTTCATTTTTCAGTTGGTTGAGTGAATCCTGTAACTTGAGTTGCTCTTTCGCTGAAAAATCTTCCATGACAAACCGATTGATAGATCCTGGCAGAAAGTGAAGGGATCCCCCCTCTGTATCACTTTCTCCCCTCCAGTAATCACGTGGGATTTCGCAGAGGGCTTTCTCCAGCGAACAACGTCCCTGTATCACCTCTTTAAGAGTGTTTTCTCTCTTTTTGATATCGAGATAGATATGAGAGTTTGGAGTACCGTAGTCGACATCTACCAGAATGACCCTTTGGCCCATTCTCGCCCATTCAATACTTGCGGAGACGGAGAAATGTGTCTTACCCACACCGCCTTTACCGCTAGTAACCAGCATACTTCTGGGATTTGTCATGAACGGACCTCGATTCGGATAGATACGGAGACTCTTCAAGTCTCCTTATGGGCGCAGGAAATATCATGAAGTCATCAAGGACGAACTTCCACCCACCATTCCAGTTCCTGAGTCAGCAATCCTTCATCATCTCGAATTACCCAAGGGGTAGGATCATGAACAGTACAGCGAACACGGTGCCAACCTGGCTCGAGGTCTTTTGAACGTAACTGTGCCGCTCGAACGGTTTTACCTTCAGGATCAAGCCCGCTCTGGGATCGTCTCCAGACTTCACCAAGCCTTTCATCTTTGACCGCTGTTAATCCACCCCCCGAATCACCCCCCGCAGCAGCAGGTTTCTGTAATCCGTATGACAAGACTCGCCAAGTGACATCCAGATCATGAGTTCTCGGCTGAAGTGTCCAAACTTTCAGGATGACTTCTTCCTCATCCTTCTTTTCGAGGACCCATTCCCCGGGTTCAGGCTCGACCTTATCGACCGGGCGCACACGTCGATAGATTTGTTTCACCATGTGCTCCATGCATACAACGCAGAACCCGCTCAGATCTCTCATCATGCATGAAAGTTGTGGTCGCCAGACATGGAACGGCTTTCTATCACCACCTTCAAAGAGACCGACAGTGCTGTTGTTCCACCATAGTTCTTCGGCATCGATCCACTCTTGCCAGATCACTTTGGAAGCCACATCAGCTTTGTCGCTGCCATGCATCAGATTGGGAGGCGCCTCCCTTGTTGCTACGACTGCGTCTCTGGGAGGAGGTGGAGCCTTCTCTGGATCGGATCCTGGCTCATTGTCATATTCGTCATTCAATCCGCCGAAGGAGTGCCCCACTTCATGATTCACAAGACCGATGGCCCCTTTTGGAAGACTGGCAACTCCGCCGCCCCCTGTCGCTACGCCTGCGGCATCATTGGCGATCACAACCGTTTGACGATCCTGACCACTGATACCCAGCCGGTCAGTGATAGAGAAAACTTTTCCAGCATTTGAGGTCAAAACGTCATACCGAACTGTACAACCCAGAGCAGTATCCCGAACAATATCCCCAGGCTCACGAGTCACTCCTTGGTCTACGCTTTGGACGTGGATTGCCGAGAAATTAAAGTACTGTTCGTATTCTCTGTAGGGATCGACGGCGAAGAGTAATCGTTCACATGTTTTTGCGTGATTCAGAAATTGAGACTGTTGGGCATCGTCCACTTGGTAGCCATCCCCAAGAACAAACATATCGATTCGATTCGCCGGATCGCCATGATCTCTCAACTTGACCTGTGCTAGGTAAGGATCTGCCAAGAGTTTCCGAGCCTCTGCAGATTGTTCTGCATCGTCCGACTTCGCAATCACTTCCCTGAGCATCTGATCCGCAAGGCTGAATGAGCCTTGCTCCCTCAGAAGTCGGACATAATCGACAATCACATCGATCTTTTGAGATTTCTGAAGTCTGCGAGCTTGTGCGATAGCCTCTTTTTCTCGCTCCCGCTTAAGTTGTCGATCTTCAAGGATTTGCTCCTTCTCCAACTTTGTCACGAGTCGGCCATCGAATTCGACAAACTCAGATCCAGCAGGGATCCCTCCACGGGTTTTTTCCAAGATGGACTCTGCGAGAGCATCTCCGTTTTTTCGTCGATGAAGATTCACGAGTGATCTATGGAATTCCTCATCATTACCCGCAATCTCCGCGAGAAAGACAAGGCCCATCACTCCTTCAATGGAATGCGGGACAGATCTGAACAGCTTGGATTTGTCTGTTGAGGTCACCTCTAGCCAAGTTTTTTTGACCACTTGTTTTCCGCCAGCAATCTCCCTCTCGAGTTCGACTCCCTCTCGAGTCGCTCGAAGAATACGTCGCTGTTCTCCCAACAAGGTCACGCTGAGATCACCTCCGGAAGCACCCTCGATGAACTCGTCAAACATGACCGCAAGGGCTCCCGCTTTCACAAGCATCTCTAAAGCTTCGATATGATCAGAAGAAGGAAGGTCCAGAGAAAGTGCCCGGTAGATAACCGGTGACAAATCAGAGTAACGACATTCCTCAATATACAATCTCGCCTTGGAAAGTAATTCATTCCATTCTCTAGGTGGTGTTCGCCGACGAGGAGGTTCTTTCAATTTGAGATCTGCAAGTCCTTCGACAAGGTCAGAAAGCATTCCTTCAAACTCATCGAAACCCGAAAATCGCATCCTTGCGGCTGCCACGACTCTCAGCGCTTCACCGGGCCTGCGTAGGTTTAAGAGTCCTGAAACTTCTTCATCGAGTTGACGGATCTCTTTTCTCGCCAAGATTCCTATTTGGTCAGACCTGCTCACCCAATACTTCTGACTTGCAGATGTGGAATCCACCCTCGACAGGAATCTAGAAACAACCGCAGCTTCACCAAGTCTTTGCTCAAGAATCATCGGCGTCAAAACTTCTTCAAGTACTAGAGTGCGTTCTTCGAGAGTCGCCTTTCTGACTCCCTCCAAAGCGCTTGCGAGGTCTAAGCAAGTTTCCGCAACCCTGCTATCGGGTTCGAGCTGCGAAATCGACCTTAATGACTCAATGGCATCCCAGCTGAGCTCGCCATCGGCCATCTCCTGCTCCAGTAATTTGAGTGAAACTTCGCCGTCATCGAGAGGTCGAGGTAAGGCATCCTCTTCGTTAGTAACACCTGTCTCCACTCCTGGAGAAGGAGCGTTGATGACTACTTTTTTTGGCCCACCCGAATATTCCTTCACCACTAAAGCAACGAGAACAAAGAGAAGAATGAAAAGCGAAACATCCGCAAACTTGGAAGTCAAAGTTGCAGAACTTGACCGGGAAGTACGAGGTGCCTTCTCAGAGGATTCTTCTCCACGTGAAACAGTTTTATCATTCGGCTTTTTATTTCCCGCAGTTGCTCCAGCCTTCTTTTGTGATCTCTGTCGAGAGCGGCTTGAAGCGATTGCAGTTCGATCCTTGACCTCGATGACGGCTTCCCCTATTTGGATCTTGTCACCCGGCCTGAGACGGGCAGTATCCACCCGATCGCCGTTCAGAAGTGTTCCATTGGCGGATCGCTTGTCAATCAGCCTCAAGGATGAACCATCGATTCGGATTTCAGCATGAGTCCTACTGATTTTGGGGATATCCAAACTCAGAGTGCACTCTTCAGATCTACCGATCGAAATGACAGATAGCCCCTCAGTCTTAATGGGCTCACTTTTGCCATCAATGTGGAGATAGAGGGCTAATTTCTCTTTAGAATTTTCGGGCATGGGATTCACTTCTTTCGATGGATATCTTCACGGAGCCTTGCCCCGGAATCCAGCGGAGATCCATCAAGTGAGGCCCAGATTTTTCCTCAGCTCTTCAACGAGATCGGAATTTTCCAGATCGATGACCGGGTCCGAGTCGTATTGCTCGAAGAAAAAGGAGGGGGTCAGCTCCTCAGGAATCGCCAGTTTCTTACGGATTTTTTTCTCTGCAGGCACAAATCCCAATTGAGCCAACCGAATGATGGAATCACCGATCGTCCCCTGTAGGCCGCAGACGAGCACCACGGCCTTTTCCGGACTCAGTGATCCCGAATCCATCCCCATCCGCTCTTCTAGCCAAGGAATCTCGCTTTTAAGAAATCTATCCTCCGCCCGTCCATGACACCCTGACCAATCGGGATGATCTGCAGGTCGACTGACCGTCGGGATGTAAACCAGGCCATGTTCTTTTTGGAGAGACTCTAATTCAGACTGGTAACCGAGATCTCCCGGTCTGGAAGCTCCGTGAATGATACAGGTCTTGTTGAGTGATCGCCCTTGGGTCAAATCGTCCCTCACGATAGAGACAAAGGGAGCCAATCCAGTTCCTGCGCTGACATAGATCTTCCAGCGATCGTCATCCGCTCCCACCGTCCCGGGAACCGTGAAGTGGCCCTTGGGTTTCGGTCGGAGGAATACACGCTCACCTTCAGGCAAGGGAAAGAGATGATGCGTCAAAGGATTGTTAGATTCTGGCCTGGCCACTCTACGGATATAAAACTCGATGTAATCTCGACATGACGGCTCTGAAGCGATCGACATGGGGCGTTGAACTCCCCCCAGTTCGACCTGAGTCACATTATTGACGCCGATGACCATGTATTGTCCAGGGACAAACCAATCGCCTTCGGGAAGGTCAGCGTCGGGTCGGATTCTAAAAATGGTCAATTCGTCCGAGAGGTCTTCGCGATTTACGATAGTCGCATTGAGATCCAGTACTTTGCCCAAGTTGCCCCCTGCCAAGATGTCATCCATCCAAAGGAAAATCTCACTTTCGTGAGTGTCCTTCGAGCATTGGTCCGGGTCAAGTAGAGGCTCCCTAGGGGCACCCCGTCGAACAGGTCAAGGAATCGACCGTGGGATCCAAGCCACACTCTCCGAAAGGAACCGGGAGGGGATCCCCAAGGACAAACAGGGTTGTGAGCAACGTAATGGCATCCGTGAGATTCAAAGCCCCGTCATCATTGGTATCTACCGCATCTTCGCATGGAGGAGTGCTCGCTCCGGGTATAAAGAGAAATGCCAAGACTTGAATGGCATCCGCAATATTCTCAGTCCCAGAACCATCCACGTCTCCTCTTCGAAATTCTTCCGAAACATTGGTTCGTGGTCCTAGGGCCCCTACATCTGTAATGCTTCCGTCAGAATCTAAGGGAAGTAACGGGTTTCCGTTATCTAGGCATGGAGAGCCCGGCTCGAGAGTATAAATTCCCGCTGCGGCATCAGTAAAAAGCGGATCCAGATCAAAAGAATCCAATTGAGTCACTCCCGATCCGAGCATCCCCTCAATACAACTGTATTGAGCAAACGTAGAACCTGGCAATGCCACCACAGAGCCGTTAGCCGAGCCCATAACAATCGAAGAATCAATGATGATGGAATCAGGTGTGGAGTTATTAATATTGATGGCTGCCCCGCTGTTATTGCTCGTCAATCCAAAGGTACAGCTTTCAATCAAAAGATTAATAGGGTTAAAACTGACCGACAGATGGGCGCCACCGGTTTGAGCGAAGTTGTTGTGAAAAACACAATCTCTGATGATCTGCAGTTCTTGATCAGATCCTGAATCGAGAAGTATTCCCCCTCCTGAAGATCCGCCGGAGTTTTCTGAAATCTGGCATCGATCAAGCGTGGCTCTTCCCTGATCCGAGATGACGATTCCACCCCCTGATAGTGGAGCAGTGTTCGCTGATATAACGCTATCCGTAATGACAGCTTCAGAGTCGCAATGTACCCACACAGCCCCGACGGCAAGATTTGAAGAGTTGTTTGCGATCAATGAATCACTGACTATGAGCGTACTCTGATCGCATGAAATCGCACCAGAGACGACGCTCGCAGTGTTTGAAATAAGCGAGCACTCTGACATGTTGATTTCTGCCTGACTCGCGAGCGAGAGGCCCCCTCCCAAATCAGAGGCACTGTTATTTTGAAGAATAACTGATTCAAGAATGACTTCACCAAAGGTCGGGCCTTCGATGTGAATGCCGCCACCTTCTACTGCTTGGTTATTCTCAATGATGCAATTTCGGATTGTCGGCGTTGAATTTTGGATCAATATTCCACCGCCATATGATCTTCCAGAGATCACTGTTCCAGTTCCGTTACGAAGGGTGAAGCCTTCCAATATCGTATTCGAGAACTCCCCAGAAATGAATTTCACGGCAGAAGACTGACCCACGACTGAAATCCATGTCGACTCGGGTCCACTTGTGGAAATCAGTTGAATGGACTTGCCCATCAAATCGATGGGGCCAGCGTAATCACCCGGAGAAACCCAAATGACATCTCCATCTTGTGCAGCGTCGATGGCTTCGATGATGCTGGGAACGTCTTGAGGGACCAGAATCTCAATCGCAAAGAGGAGAGTTCCTGGACCACAGAAGAACATGAAGATGAAACAGGGCAAGAAACTGATCTGGTGCTTGGAAGATTGCCGATGAGCAAACATTTCTTTAAACATCCTCAAAATAAAGCTGAAGAGCGAATAGTGTCGAAATAGAACGCCTGAGTCACATATTTGATATTCCGATAAATATAGCACCCTACGTGACTATTGCGACAAGTTTTCAAATCATGCCGATCATCGCCCTCGTTGCCCTCTCCTTTTTTTAGTCTGGACTAAACCTATTTTTTGTCATGATTAAATCTTGATCGGAGACTCTGATCCCTGAGACTGGAGGCATGTTATTTCGATTCTTCTATTCTTCCCATTCCCGACTCCCTGTGCGGTCGCTGCTCTTTGCTCTGTTGCTCCTCGTCAGTTGCGTTCAACAGACTGAAAAGCCTGGAGAACAGCAACTTCGCGTCCTCTGCACCACCCGAATGTTGGCGGATCCAGTCCGTGAACTGGTTCCCCCCCATGTTCAAGTCGACTATCTGATGGGAACAGGTGTTGATCCCCACCTTTATAAACCGACACCCGCGGACGTCCGGCGGATGTTGCGAGCAGACCTGATTCTCCACCACGGCCTTCATCTCGAAGGCAGAATGTCCGAAATACTTCTCAACCTAGACGCGACTTTTCCCGGGGGAAGAACTCGACGATCGATCTCTGTTTGCGATGGAATTCCTGAACAACAACTCCTCAAAGATCGATCAGGAGCCACTGATCCGCATCTCTGGCTGGATGTTGAGATCTGGATTTCAGTTTGTAAAACTCTGAAAGATTCCCTCTCCGAATTTCCAACACTTTCAAAAACTGAACTCGATCTCTCTTTCAACAAGCTCGAGAGGGATCTCCAGCAACTCAACAAGGAAGTTCACTCCCTCATTCAATCTATTCCTGAGGAAAATCGGATTCTCGTCACTGCGCACGATGCATTCGGTTACTTCGGAAAGAGATACGGTCTCGAAGTTTACGGCATTCAAGGAATCAGCACCGAGTCAGAGCCTTCTCTTCTCAGAGTCAATGAACTCGTTCGACTACTCAGTGACAAAAAGATTCCATCCATCTTTGTTGAATCGACCGTTCCGGAAAGAAATGTACGGGCCTTGATAGAAGGGTGCCAAAAACTGGGACATCTCCTCACTGTCGGAGGCACTCTATATAGCGATGCTCCGGGGCCACCCGGAAGTGGAGCGGAATCTTGGAGAAACATGGTTTTGCACAATGCCATCACGATTGCAAAGGGCCTGAAATGAAAGACCCCGCCATCGAAATACACGACCTCACTATGGCATATAGAGAAAAGCCTGTGCTATGGGACATCGACTTATCAATTCCCAAGGGATCCCTATGTTCTGTCATCGGACCCAATGGCGCCGGAAAAAGCACTCTTCTCGGTTGTATTCTGGGAACCTATAAACCAGCAAACGGATGGATCAAAATTTTCGACGTCCCCCGTGACCAATCCCAAGAATTAATCGGATTTGTTCCGCAAAGAGAAAGTGTCGATTGGGATTTCCCTATTCAAGTTCTCGATGTGGTGATGATGGGGACCTATCGAAGTTTGGGTTGGTTTCGTTGGCCAGGTAAAGCTCAGAGAGATTGGGCTATGCAGTGCCTCGATGCTGTAGGCATGGCAGACTTTAAATCGAGACAAATAGGAGAACTCTCCGGAGGACAGCAACAGCGAGTATTCATTGCAAGGGCACTGGCTCAGGATACAAAAATCATCCTCATGGACGAGCCGTTTGCAGGAGTCGATGCTGCCACAGAAGAGACTATTAGAGAAATATTAATCGACCTGAAAAAAGCTCAGAAAACTGTCGTCATCGTCCATCACGATCTTCAAACCGTAGAAGACTTTTTTGATCACGTATTACTTTTAAATCTACGCTTAGTCGCGGCAGGCCCGACAGCCACTACATTTACCAGAGAGAATCTGCTACGCACCTACGGAGGAAAACTCACACTTCTCGATGAAGCTGCAGAGGCCGTAAGACGAATTCGCTCCGGAAGATCGACCGGTAAAAGAGGCTAACGTTGATACTGCCAAATACACTAGTTGTGCTCGTTGGCACTTCGACACTAGGGATTTGTTGCGGCCTCATTGGAAGCTTGCTTCTGCTGAGGAAGCGAGCGCTATTGGCTGACGCCCTCGCCCATTCCACCCTTCCCGGAATCGTGCTTGGTTTTCTGATCGCAGGAAGCCAATCCTATTGGGCATTGGGGACGGGTGCATTGATCACGACTCTGGTGGGAGCAGGTCTCGTTTCCAGACTACCTGTCGTTTCTAGGATTCGTCCTGACTCCGCCACGGCTTCAGTTCTGGGAATATTTTTTGGAGCAGGCATCGCCTTGCTCAGCTTGGCACAAAGATCCGGCCCGGGTGCTTTCTCGGCCGGCCTCGATCACTTTCTTTTGGGTCAGGCTGCAGGAATGCTCCAACAAGAATCGCTGATTCTCGCAGGCGCGGCGACCCTCATGAGCTTGATCGTCATTCTTTTACACAAGGAATTTCTGACCAGTTGTTTCGATTCTGCATTTGGAAGCAGTACAGGGATGAGGATGAATACCATCGATTTCATCGTCATGATTCTTCTGTCTTTGACGATTGTCATCTCGCTTCCTGCTGTGGGAGTTGTCCTGACAGCGGCTCTCGTGGTGATTCCACCTGCGACAGCCAGATTTTGGACTGACCGCTTCACGATCATGATGGCCATCAGCGCCCTCATTGGCGCTGCATCAGGTATTTCTGGAACTCTTCTCAGCTCCCTTCGTGTCGATCTACCCACTGGCCCAGTTGTCATACTCTGCTCTTCCGTCTTTTTTTTCCTGTCGATGCTTCTCGCCCCACATCGTGGGCTTGTAGGAAAACGACTCCGCTGGAGGCGAAGGCGCCGACGAAGAGAAATGCTGCGCATTCTCGTTCACCTCTTCGAGAACTTGAAGGAAGGCAATGATTTTGTTGCTAAAGAAAGAATCATTGCAGGCTCAATGAGAGCTCGACCCGAGGCATTACGGTTGTGTCAAAGCAATGGGTATGTCTTACAGGCGGGTACACACCTCCAGTTAACCTCCGAAGGAATAATACGAGCTCAACGGTCCGTAGAAGCAAGAAAGAAATGGATCAGATGGCTAGATGACGCTGCAGAGATCGACCGAAACCTGATTGATCTTGATGAAGAAGACATTGAAAAACTTCTGTCGTCACGTCCACTCTTGGACCAACCAAGTCCAGATAAGAAGCCGTCATGATGCAAATATTCCTCGACCCTGCGATGTTCGAAATACTACTCGTGGCTTGTTTGGCAACCGTCTCATGCTCGATGGTCGGGGTTCATTTGACCTTGCGAAATAGAGCCATGCTCGGTGATGCGATTGCCCACGGTGTGGTACCTGGCTTGGTATTAGGATTTATTTTTACAGGTTCGAGAGATGTCGCTCCGATGTTTATCGGAGCGATGGTATCCGCACTCTTGTTGTCATTTCTTGCTGAATGGCTGAGAGATCGAGCGGAAGTAGATGGAGGCGCTGCCCTTGGAGTTGTATTCACAACTCTCTTCGCCCTAGGAATCGTTCTCATCGAAATGTTCACCAGAGAAGTCGACCTCGATGCAAATTGTGTCCTATACGGCCTGATTGAGTTTACACATTTCCAACGTATAGAGATTGTAGGAATTTCACTTCCCAGATCTTTAGTTTCAGTTTCAGCAGCATTGCTGATCAATATCATCGCGATGCTGCTTTGTTGGAAAGAATGGAAAGTATGCGCCTTTGATCCAGCGCTCGCACGATCGATGAGATTACCCGTCAAAGCTCTCGAGAGAAGTCTCTTGATGCTTGTGGCGCTCACGGCAGTCTCTTGCTTCGAAGCAGTGGGATCGATTCTTGTCGTCGCCATGATTGCTGTACCAGCGACTATTGCAGGAATACTCTGCAATCAGTTCGGTTACATGATGATCGTCAGCTGCATTGTCGGGTTGCTCTCTGCTTTCTTTGGAACATATAGTGCCATCTATATCATAGACACAAACGTGCCGGGAATGATCGCAGTGACAGCCGGAGGCTTTTTGTTTCTCGCTGTATTCCTTGCCCCTTCTAGGGGAATACTTCCCGTAGCTTTGCGAATGATCACTTGGAGACTAAGGGTTGCAAAAGAAGACCTACTCGCTGATTCGCTGGAGTTATCGAAAAAAGGAAACCAGTTCCATGCACCAGCCTTCTTCTCAATCTCAGGACTGGCCCATCTACAACTGGTGATCTTTGGGCAACTCAGAAGAGGTCGTCCTGTTGGACGGGGTGAAAGAATTGCCAAAACCTTGCTCAGAAAGAGAAGTTTGTGGCAAAGATTTGCTGCTGATCGACTTGGCTTACCATCTGATCACTTGGAAAGCCCTGCTCATAGGATTGAGCATCATCTCGATGAAAGTCTCATGAAACTTCTAGAAGAAGGAGACGAGTCTGCCGACCGTCCAGCGCTCTGATATCTTGGGTGCGAAAAAATCAGGCGATCTCTTTGACACAGATCGAACGGGATAGATCCCCACTGATCGCCAAAGAGCGATCTTCCTTAACAACTCTCAAAAGTACAGGACCGCCGGCAGGTTCCCTTGCTTCTAAAAAGACGACTTCACCCGGTTTGATTCCTCTCTCACCCAACCAGTTCAAAACTTCAGGGAGAGCGTCGACGACCCTGACCACTTTCAGTTCTATTGATAGCGGGGCTTGTGCAAGATTCAAATCAACCCCACCAGGAAGGCGGCCTTGCCTATCTGGAATCGGAGAACCATGAGGATCCCTGTCGGGGAAATCGAGCGCTTCTTCCATTCGACAAATAACTTCATCACTGACGGAGTGCTCCAGTCTTTCGACTTCGGCATCTACCCTGTCCCATGAAATGCCCAATATTGTGGCGAGATAAGTCTCCAGAATCCTGTGACGCCTGACCGTTTGGACCGCCAGCTCTCTTCCCTCGACCGTCAATCGAACACCTTGATACCGCTTATGGTGCAACCAACCTCTCTCACAGAGTTGCTGGACCATACTCGTCGCTGATGGAGGTGAAACACCCACACGATCTGCGACCTGACCCGTAGAGATCCATTCGTCAGAATCTTCCCCGGTCAATTTCCAGATCGCTCTGAGATAGTTTTCCTCTGATTCGCTCGGCAATTCCCCTCCGGATCCGAAATTGACTACCCGTATAGGACATCCTGTGATGTCATAGGGTGAGAGAGAAGACGACAGTATTGCAAATCATTGCCATCTGTCATCACAATCATCTCTCGTCGAAGATGATGCCATGTGAATCATGGCAAGCAAACAGGGTCTTAAACTCAATCAAGGAGGATAAATGTCAACTCCTGACTCCTCATCCAGAAATAATCTCATAGAGGATCTTGATTTCCACTTTACGACAACCGTGAAGGTTCGCCTACCAGAGACGGATGCCATGGGCATTGTCTTTCATGGTAATTATTTCACATATCTGGAAGTGGGCAGAGTTGAGTATCTTCTCAACCTGGGTCTCGCCGAAGGATTACGCCCGATTCGCGATTTTGAAAATGTCGTGGTCAATGCTCACCTCGATTTCAAATCGCCCGCACGACTTCATGATGTGCTCTCCATCGATGTTTGTACCAAAGAGATACGTCACAGCTCTTTCACCTTCGCTGTCAAAATTAGACACAAAAGTGAAAATCGATTGATAGCTTCTGGGTGGACGACCCATTGTGCGATTGATGAAAATTTCAATCCCATCGAAGTCCCTGCCAGCTTCCGCTCAACTATTGCCAACTATGAGGGCTGGAAGTCTCAAACATGAGCAGCATTTTCACTCAAATAATTAACGGTAAGATTCCCTGTCACGAAGTGTGGCAAGACGATCAACATTTGGCATTTCTTGACATTCGCCCTGTCAAACCGGGTCACTGTCTGGTCATCCCCAAAGAAGAGATCAGCCACATTACAGATCTGACTCCCGAAGCCCACGCACAACTTTGGAAAGCAGTGCATCTCGTTTCAAGAAAGTTGAAAATGGCCAGTGGCTGCGAACGTGTCGTAATGATGGTTGTCGGCTGGGAAGTTCCCCATGTTCACGTTCATTTGATCCCGACCAATTCGGGAGAGGATGTCGCTTTCCCTGATCCCTGCGACTTTGACCCGGCGGACTTCCCGAACTGGGCGCAAAGAATCTCCTCTGCCGCTGAAGCCTGATTCTCTGCACGACATTCTCTGACAATACATAGAATCTCTCCCGCAACAGAGGTTCCAACAAAAAAAATGCCCTCTCATGTTTCTGACATGAGAGGGCATTTGTTTTTCAAGTGTCGTCACTCTCACTACGATCCGAAGATCTCTCGTCAGGGACAACTCACTTGAGTCTGACAATCCGGAAGTGCATCTGTATCATTGATATCAGTTCCACAGTTCGGGTATGGCTGAGCTGGAGGAGACTCTCCACCAAAAAGAAAACCAACAAGTCCTACGGGATCGGCAATATTCACACTACCGTTATCTGCAAAATCAGCCGCGTCTACGCAGGAGATAGGCAATCCCTCGAACAAGTATTGAAGCATGCTGACCGCATCAGAAACATCTACGCTTCCATCCCCATTGGGATCTCCACGCCTGAAGATGGGACCTATATTACAGAATCTATTTTGAACCTGCAGATCATCGATGGCCATTTCAACGATGGATCCTGTTCCCGCATCTTGAGCGATGAATCTCAATTGGACGGTATCGGAAAGACTGATGAAGTCGAGCGGAATGAATGTGTGCTGTACCCATCCTCCTAAAGTATCGGGACCACTATTGGGACCCAGCACTTCAACAACAACCCAGTTGGTCAAATCGTTCGTGATTTCCACCTGGGCAGTATCGGTGAATGGCGTTGCACCCGCTCCATTGGAGTACCATCTCCAGTAACTGATTTCTGTATCCCATGCTGCGCCAATCGATCCTGAAAGATCAAAGACGGGCGACTTCAGTGTCGTGGCTCCTCCGTCAATGTCATTCTCTCCCAGCGCTCCTCCTATGGATCCTTGCCCGGTAATCCAAGCCACCGCCCCTCCGGATCCATGGCCGGATTCTGGTTGAGCAGCGGTTCCAATGGGATCGACTCGCTCCCAGATTCCAGTGGTTGCGGTATCTGTAGGCTCTCCAACCGTCCAACCCGTATCAATCTCCATATCATCTGCGAAATCAACCTGAATCGAAGTGAACACCAGTGCGGTGTAAGGAGCAGCCGCTCCCGATTCAGGCCGCAAGAACTCTACGCCTGCAGAATTCTGAAAGCGAATGTAGTACTGAATCTCATCCCCACAAAGTTGCTCAGGAATGGTCGCAGAGAAAATATCACCCGACACCTGAACGATGGGCTCCTCTGAGAAGGCCCCTGTATTTCCTTGTCGGTGAAATAACACCCCAGAATCAGGATTCACAGAACTCAACCCTGCTATCACGTCGACTCTGAAAGAGGCTGCGATTTGTGGCTGGAGTTCCTGCGGACGTCCCTCTGGAAAGCTAATCACGAGTTCCGGAAGCACTGGGCAATCGATAGAGTGAGCCGCAAATGCGGAACAGATCAGATTAAAATTGGGCGTTCCCGTGCCAAGTTCTCCATCGTCATCATCCAACGTGAGAACTTCAATAGCAGTTTCAGGATGAGCGCTAGACTCGCCCACTCCACCGATGGTGATCAACAACCAATCGACAAACAATTGCCGGGTATGATCAAGACCTTCCACAGATCCCAATTCGGCTCCGAACCCTTCTCGTATCAACCAAAAGCTGGACCCTAAAATTTGTCCGCAGGTATGAACGGAGGTCGACGGGCATGGATACTGGATTCCTGCCGAAATCGGATCTCTCACCTGTGTGCCTGGCCCGAGGAAATCTCGCCCAATGATGGGATCATCAAACTGCAACATACTGACGACGTCAGAGAATCCTTCCCCGAAGCCCCCTTGAGCTAATCCAAGCCTGTCGACGATGAAGTGTCCATATTCGTGGGAAACGACACTCGCGTAACTAGTATTCACACAGCCAGCACCCGCTTGGAAAAAATTGATGCTCTGAGCCCCTGGGCTGAAAAAAGCATTGCATGTATCAACAATATTCACATTCGTAGTGATCGAAACATCGATCCCGAGAACACCATCCGGGGTTCTAGATCGAATAAAATCATGCGTCAGGTGTGTGTAGTGATATGCATTCACTTCTGCCACTTGGAGAGCATCGTATACAGCATTCAACTCTATGAGCACAGGTCCAGGAGGAGCGACGGGTGTCGTTCTTGACAAATTCGCTCCGCCCTCATTCACAACTGTGGACCATTGCCCCGACAGACTCGTCTGAAGGTCGACCTGATCAACGCCACTATAAGGGACAACGAATTCACCGGCATCATTCGAGGAAGTGGATGCACCTCCAGGAATAGAAACCGTAATCCCTCCGATCGGGGTTGCAGCTGGGGGATTAGAAGGCGTGTCAGGAAAACCACCCGTAGTGACTCTGGCTTCCACAGCTCCTTCAATATCAACATGAAGTATTTGATTTCGCACTTCGAGGGTTCGGCCTGAAGAGGGATCGACGTTGATCGCCCAATCCTCTCGCTGCGCAGGAGTCTTTCCCGTCGCCACAATGCGGTAAACAAGTCGAGATTCGCTTCTTAAACTGGCACTCGGTTCGATGAGGAGTTCAGCCTTGGACCAATTCAGCTGTTCACTTCCGCGCCAATCTTGGCGGGCCAATCTCAAAGCCTCTTCTGCAGAAATCTCAACAGGCGAATATCCAGAAACAGGTTCATGTGCCAAATGCCCCGCGGCGTAAACGAGAGTCGACCGACCCGAAACGGGGTCAGGACGCAAAAGTAATCGAAATGCCGAATGCTCAACGGGAATACCATCTATCACCTGACGATATCCTCGAACTGTCGCTTCCTGAGTGGGAAGGTCAGTCGCGTATAAAAGTTCCAGATCTCCAGGCTGGATGCCAAAAGCGACGGCATGTCTTTCAAGGAACACATCTACCGCTTCATCATCTGTGATCCCGGATGTGAACCGTGATCCATAGAGTTGAATCCTGCCCAGATCATCCTTTAGGACCGAGACATCGGGATAACTTTCCATGAACTGCTCAAGAGCGGAGTCTCTCTCCCCTGCATAGGGACGCTCCACCCAGTCCTGAGCATCTAATTGAAGGCTCTGAAAACCGGTAAAAATTAGGGCGAGCACGAACCACAATGAAAGGGACCTATACCCCTTTTCCTTTATTTCGGATCTGGATTGCAGACCTTCACTCCCCGAAAAAATATGGTCATTCCTAATAAATTGCTGCTTCTCGTACAAAGATCCATTGGATCTCATAGCCGTTCCTTCCCCCCACCTCGCTGTGTTTATTATCAGATGAGCATTTGCCACATAAACAAGAGGTACGTATGGAGGGTAATCTCAGTAAGTCGTTAAGTTATATACGTACCAGACATGATCATATCGGCTAGGTAGGAGGTGTGGTAGCAACAATTTATTGACATATCGAGACACATAGGTTCATTAGAGTGGATTAGGGGCAGCTTCCCGAATTCACGCAATCCAGACCATCAGTCGTAGGGTCGGCCTCACAAATACCATTGCTGGGCACCCCTGTTCCACCAAACAAAGTCTGAAGAAGTTGAATCACGTCGGAAAGATCGACGGATCCACCATCGTCTATATCACAAGCATCTTCGCACTGAAAACCTGCGGAATTTCCGAATAGAACTTCCAAGATTTGAACTGCGTCGCTCAAATCGTCGTTGCCGTCACCGTTACAATCCGATCGAATAAACTCGTTATTTACGGGTGGCGGAGGTGGAGGATTGACAACTTCACACTCAACAGCCGAGATCTGAATCAGATCGACACCCGCTTCGACAATACTACCGCCCGCAAGATCTCCGGTATTAAATCTCAACCGAACTGTGCCATTGCCTGAAGTTCCTGCTTCAATCGCGAATCCACTCTGATACCAACCACCCCCGGCTTCTGGATGGCCAGGTCCCAACTCCTCGACGACAATCCAAGACGCGCCACCGTCCAGACTTTTCGAGATGGTCAGGAAATCATCTGGAGTACTGACAGACGCATTATTGCAGAACCAACGCCAGAATGTCACTTCGCTTCGAACTGAACTATCGATCGGAAATTCGGGACTTGTCAGAGTGGTATCTCCGAAATCAACATCATGAGCACCCATGGTGTCACCTGCAGAACCAAGTCCGGTGAAGTAACCACTCGAATCTCCACTGGGAGAAGGTACTCCTGCGGATGCTTGTGCTCCAGAACCGACAGGGACGCCCCACTCCCATCGACCGACCAATGCCGTGTCAGACGGAAGGGAAGTACTCCAACTAGGATTGGAAGCCAGCGGATCCTCAAAGACCACCACACTTGAAGTCGCGACAAGAGAAGTGAGTGGTTGCGTAGGACCTTCAGCAGGGTACTGAGTGATAAACCCTCCCTGGTCAGGAACTCGTACATACCATTCCAGCGAAGTCATACAAGCCTGACCGGGAATCTCGCCCTCTAACAATGTAGAGGATATGACTTCAAGGGCTGCGACCTGCCAAATCGTACTTCCAGCTTCTCTATACCGAATCTCACACTGACCCGCTGCTGGGGTTGAAGAAATCGTCTGATACGAAAATCTTACGGCCTGAGGAATTTCTGGTTCGATCAAGTCACCAAGTCCCTCAATCAGCGAGAGAGACAAGGTTGCTAAATCTGGACATGTCAATCCACCTGCGGAAGCCGCTGAACAAATGTTATTCCAATAAGGAGCTCCGTTTGAGAGATCTCCATCATCATCACTGGCTACCAAAACTTCCAGAACGATCTCATCTCGAATGGGATATCCATTAGCACCACCCAAGGTCATCCCAGACCAATCGACAAAAATTGTTTCCAGTGCTTCTTGACCAGCAACTGTGCCCAAATCATTCCGCAAACTAATGCCAAGATTGAACCAAAACTTCCCCAGTGCCTGTCCACAGAAATGTATTCCTGTTGAACAAGGTACAGTGACATTGGACGCGCCCACGCTTCGTACATGTAATCCAGGACCTTGGAAATCTTGTCCGATCACTCCTGTCTGGAGATATACGATCGCTAACGAATCTCCGTATCCTTCTCCAAATGCTCCTTGAGCCAGATTGAGAGAGTTCACGACGTGATGACCAAACTCGTGCATCACAACGGTCGAATATGCGCTATCGACGCAACCCCCACCTGCACGAAGAAACCTGAGCAGTTGCTGGCTAGGATCGTAAAAGGCATTGCACGTTCCCGACATTCCTGTGGTCGCATTGACCGGAGTCGACATCGCTGGAAATCCCCCCGGGGAATCTACAAAAAGCCTGTAGGACTGCTCTATAAAATGAAACGCATTCAACTGAGCGATGAGATGGGTATCTCCGCCGCCATCGAAAACAAGATCAACATTTCCTGACCCCGATGGTTCAGAAGCTGTAATGTTCGCGGCTGAAAGGCTAGAAACATTTCCCCAAACCCCCTGAAGCTCAGCGAGGACAGTAAAATTGTTCGAAGCAGAGGTCAGTAAGTAATCGCCGTTCTCTTGGCTATAAGTCTGGTTGCCACCACCACTGACCAAGGATCCCCTGAGCGCCGACAAACCCACCGAAGAAGTGCCCTGAGGACCAAGCCCCTCTGTTCTGATAGCGGAGACCGTTCCGGAAGCATCGATAGAACAAACCACTTCCTCTGCTTGGATCAATCGTCCATCCACGGCAGAGAAATCTAACTGAAAGGTACTGTGCAAAGATTCATCGAGTGCTGAACCATGGAAGACCCATGCGAGCTCTGGTGATTGTTCTTCATTGGGGACGAATTCCAGACGGGCAGCGCTCCAGGATCTCTGCGGGAATAGACGGTCGGCCTGTTCCTTCATTCCTGAGTCTTGAAGCAGAGGTTCACTCACCAGTTCTTCGGAAGTACCGCAATAGGCCCTGTAATGAACAAACCAAGATCCATCATCTGTTTTCTTGAGCAATGAACGGCCGACAGCCCCACGAACAGGAATACCATCTTGCTCTTGCCGCCACGCCAACTGAACCTGATTTTCAGAAATTTCACGAACCCAATCAAGAGTCAGGCTCAACGCAGTAGTTTCACCGAGAACCCGAATAGCGTCTAACATTGCGGCGCTCTCAACATCTAGAGCGAGAGGCCCCGTCGATCGGCCATCACGAATGTTGATATCTGCAGAAAGGGCAAAATTTGGAACAATGAATAGACTCAAAATCCCTAGAGTCAGAAACCATACACAAAGCGTGTGACTTCTTCTCAAGGGACTTGTTGATAGAATATTGCCCCATGTTAGTGGTAACCGAAATGCCAAAGACACTTAGATATTGTCCCAACTCATGATCAATAACGTCTCAAAATTTTCTCGAGCATTCGCTTGAGTCCGCAGACGCTAAAACCTTGGCCATTCCCATAAACTTAAGTTCCACACACAGTCAATATTCACTCAATGCCTAAAATATAAATAATGCAAATCACGCCTAATGTATCAAAAGTTCACCGGGATGCACGACATTATCGGTCAATTCTCGACCTCAGGACCCTCATATATTTAGATCATAATCCATTACTATTAAATGGTTTATGTTATTTCCTTGGGCGCTTTAACTTCCAGAATTTTTGAGCCAAACAGCCATAACCACGAACAAATCAAACCTGATCCACCCACAGGAGCGAGAAATATGAGTGTTGGAAACATGCCCAATGCTGACGAAAAGACGGCGAAACAAAAAAGGAAACAGGAGAACCCCATGAGTATCCCCTGCCGATAGGTGCCATTTCCAGGCCTCGAACAAATCCATAGTCCTATGGCATGCCAAAACAACATTCGTGTTGCCGTTGCAAACTGCTGAGAAGAGTTCTCCTCTGGCCATCTCTGCTCTAAAAGATGAGATCCTACTGCTGCCGCTGCAACCGCAAATGCAGCCATCAACAATGCTGCGCACTCTAATAGTCTTTCAGTGGTACTCATCATTTTACCCCTGTGACATCCGAAACCTGACTCGCAACGAATAGCCATTCGTGAACCTGATCTCTGGTCCGCCCGGGAGCTGGCTTAAAGTTCCTTCGAGTTTCTCCAGTAGCAGGATTTTCATCAGAGTCACTTCTGAATCTTCGATGAGGGATCTCGATCAATTTCGGCGTGCGACGACCATCTCCCCCTGACCAATTTGAAAGAATAGTTTCGATTTCAGAGCGATTGAGTATCCCTTCTTCGCTATACGAAAAAACGATGACTTTGGCTTTTGAATTCTCGATCATTCTCTGCATGGCATGAAAGCAATCACTCCCCCTTCGGCTACAAAGTGGAGAAGCCTTTTCTTTCCATGGGATCAATCCTGTCTTTCCGTAGACGGAAGATTCGATACGCTCATCCGAATTCTCGAATGGAAGCGTCGCAAGAATTTCTGGCAGATGATAATTAGCCGGATACTGACGCTGATTATACGGAGGATCTATGTAAAGAAGATCGCAATCAATCTCTGAGACCCACTCGATGGCGTCTTTAGAATTTGCTTGTCCTGTCGGACCAAAGACCAAAGCTGGCGCTCTCAACTGAATCGGACGTAATGCACTTTTCTGGATGGTCTTGAGATACGCACCGTATGTCCCAGAAATATTCGCCACTCTGTCAGCGGCATCGATACAACTGGCTAACAATACCCAGACTTCTTGTTCCTCGATCCGGGCATCTTTTATCCAAGAACGCAGCAATCCGAGAATCGCATCTAGGCGAGCTGCATTTTCAGGCGTCAGATAATTTCTCTGTGCTTGCCCTGCATTGGAAAACTGTCGAAACAAGACACCTTCCCTAGGAGGAAGTTCCTCTTCCAAGTAGCGGGAAAGACACAAAAATGGTCGCCACTTCTCCAAATCAGGGTTCTCGACATTCGACAAGCGTGTGACGGGTAGCGGCTCCAGATTTTTCCAATATTCAGAGAGCGCTTCAAATGTTGGAGGAGACGTTGTTTCCAAATATGCTTTCTGAAAGACTTCAGAACATTTCATCAAATCCGTGGAAACCACTCGGTGACCCTGAGCTCTAAAGAATCGTCCTACGGTTCCACTCCCGGCAAACAGGTCACAAACGGTTCCTCCCGAATAACCGGCAGAGACTGCAGCATTCAAGATCTCTTCTAAGAGGGCAGTTTTGTTTCCCAGCCACCTCAATGTCAATCCTCACAAAGCAGGAGCAACTCCTGCACTGGGCGATTGGAATCACCTTGACCAGAATGCATCAACTTTTGTTCCCTGATTTCAACTGTGGCAAAGTATTCCAGTAACAACTCTCTCAGTCGGGCAGCAGGATTGGGGTGTCCTTGTTCCAACCATCTCTTCGTCAATAGCCCTGTATCGCCCGAATAAGAGATCAGTAACTTAGCGCCCTTCTTCTTGCATCCTTCAGCGACTTTTCGAAAAGCGTCTTCTACATGGGGGCCACTACAAAATTCGGAAGTGAATCTCATTTCTCTTACCGGATATCTACCTTTAGTCAGTTCCTCACCTCTTAATTGTAGATCGGGATAGTCGTACCGAGCCAGAGTTTCGAGGACATGATAAAAGCGACTGTAATTATCAGACGTGTAGGGTGGATCCAAATAAACAAGATCGACATTCTCGTCTTTGAGCGCATTCCCCTCCGCCAACAATTCCAGAATGTCATGGCAAAAGACTTTGTTTCCAGAAAGTCGTGGCCGCTCAAGGACCTCTTTCCGAATTGCATCTAAAGCCAATTCAAACTGTTCTGGAATATCGGTGGATCTTCTTTTCACGACCGCGAGAAGTTCATTATCTTTTTCAACTGATCGAGGCTGAGCAAAGTGACTTGTCCCAGAAGTACTGACGGATACGGCATGCAGTAATGCTGAAAGATAAAGAGCCTTTTTTTGTTTGTGGTGATCAGAAGACTCTGGAATAGCTTCGATGGCACAACGAATAGAATCAATCATCATCGACTGCTCTATACTGAAATACACCTGTCCCCAATATACCGTACACATCATCGCAGGCGAAAATCGGGATCCAGATCGACAACTATTCAGGAGTCGAGGTAACTCTCCACGAATATCTGAAAACGGATCAAGAACCCCTTCAGGCAGTGATTTCGAATCGGAAAAAGGGACCGGCATCAGATCGCAAAACTGCCGATATTGCTCGAAAAGATCACTTCTCTCGGTACTCGCAGTATTTATCTCTTTTAGAAATCTTCGCTCTAATTCGATACTCGAACCGAAAAGTTTCTCGAGTTCTGAAAAATTCTTGTCTCTTATCTGAGCCAGGTCAGCTTCAGGCTCTAGCAGGTCGAGAGCAGAAAACCAATCTGCTTCGACCTCCAAGTGAGCACTGGCGATCACCGAGGAAAAGTACTGCGCATCATTCGCGAGAACTCGATAATCACCGGCGAACCAACGGCCCACTGCACCTGTACCTGAACAGGCATCGAGAAGAGTCTCCCCGGGAGAGATTAAATCCCTCACCGCTCCATCGATAAATTCTTCACATAATCGTGTTTTCGCTCCCATATACCAAAGTGTTCTCATGGGAGTTTCGGGGACTGTCATCCAATGGTTCCTATTCGTTCCATGTTTTCCTGCAGACCTGCAAGCCAACGTCGTTGCATATTTGCACAATTTTCAAGATGACGATCAATTCTCCAAGTTCCGAGACCACGCCAACTCACTAAAAATTCTACCCAAGTCCCCTGACCATCAGCAGCGACGGAAAGGCATGCCTCGCTTTTTAGAGGCCCCCAACCAGAGCTCCAGGCCAACTTGTATACTTCGCATGCACCTTCTACCGATTCATAATGTTGTGAATCGCCCTCCATGGCGTTTCTCCCAGCACCCAAAACCGTTTCGTAGACTGTCTTCTGGCCGAGCACCCGAATGGCATGGTGATCCTGAATCAGGATTATTTCACCACCCCGTAAAGGAGAAGGCACCGATTGGCTCCATTGGAGCGAAAAACGACTCCCCAGAGAGGCCGATCGCCCTGTCAGCCAAGAAGATTCGGTCAAATCCTCACACCAGAGTTGCCAGTCTTCTACCAAGTTCAGCCTGCTCCAGACCCTCTCAGGATTGGAGTTGAGCCATGATGTTTCCCTCACTGAGACCATGCGCAAAGGGTGATTCCATTCATTCAGGCGTACAAAAGAGCCTAACCGGACTGAGAGTTCCGGGAACCCTCCATAAGGGTCTTTTCGTTAGGTATTCTGTGACCCGAACCTGAAAGGGTCAAGGTCAGCAACTGAGGTCGATTTCCCGACTAAATAGTGACATCTCCCGGCCTCTCCTGTAAAAATAGAAGTTGGTAAAGAAAGGCATATTCAAGATCATTCGGGTGATTCGATTCGAACTGTCGTGTTTTCAATCCAGACATCTGTGGGATTGCTGACCGTGATCGACTCGATTCATTAGAACTCAGTATTTTAGAACTCAGT
>ERZ802830.1354-NODE-1354-length-23388-cov-7.10547_pt1 | contig 23388 bp, 32 predicted proteins | sample MGYA00345654_ERZ802830 | MGnify/ENA primary metagenome ERZ802830 (study PRJEB30503, sample SAMEA104212375) | marine metagenome | biome: Westerlies Biome; feature: [SRF] surface water layer (ENVO:00010504) within the epipelagic zone...; material: water...
AAAAATTTGGTAATAATATATTAGTTCACAGAGCAGTAGCCGCTGCATTCATGGAAGATAAAATTATGGAGGTGTTGAGAGAACAAAATGTAATAATATAAGAATATTCTAACCATCAATTACCTTATATAAATATACTAAATGGAAGCTGAGCTTCTATCTTTTATTAATTGTTTAAAAAAATATAAATTATCTGAAGTAAGTCCTGAATCATTAGAAGATGCTTGGTACTGTGTATTACATTCTAAACCTGCTAAACGCACACAAAAACGAACTTTTCAATGCTCCTTTAATATTCATCCTATTGGGAAAGCTTTTGTCCATCTACGCAATGCTTCGCCCCCACATGTTAAGTCGGCTATAAGTGCTGCACTCAAATATACCAAACAATGGTGGTCTAAATCGACTGATACGTATCTGTTTCCAGCGTTTGCTATTACTGTTTTTCTATATGGTATACCAGACAATGGGTTTAAACCAATTCCAGATACATTACCAGAACATGTAATGAAAGTATATCATGAAGTATACAATTGGGAAGGTCCTGATATATTTACAAAGTATACAGTTTGTTCGGATCAACATACAGGATTAGGAGCTTCAAATGGTGTAGGACGCAAATCTCCGTATGGAAGACCATTGTTTGCTCTCTGGAATTCAGCAGTTCGACCTTATGTAAAAGGTCATGAAACTATTTTTTCCGATTACATTAAATTCAACATTCCTGACTTGCCTTTGGAATATGTAGAGAAACATACCAAATCGCTTGTTGATTTTGGAAATGGTGACATCGATGAAAAAGCGTTGTGGGCATCGACGACAGATGTGTTAAAAAATGGTTTACATCTTATGACGCCGCCACCATGTACACATTGGGTAGAGAAACCACCACGTGCAAAATACGATGATTCGGTGTTGCATCCTCATCCAAAGGCTAGATATAATTTTCGGCATTCGGCACTGGAGAATGGGTGGCCTATCGATACGATGGTTAGTGGAATACAAAAAATGATAAGAAGGTCAAAATTAAAAGAAGCGTTGTGGATAACTTGTAGATTGTTATCTTTTGCATTGTTTCATGTAGAAGCAAACGGTATGTGGTCGATACATTCAGGAGCACAAGGTAAAGTGACAAATTTAATGAATCGTTTATTGATTATTAAGGCTGAAGATTGTTTCCCTGATGCTTGTTTGTTTATAAATGTATCAAAACATATTGAGAACGCTAGAAAAGTGTTGTTGGATTTGAAGGATGGTCAGCCGAAAGAGTTGTATATGGAACGTTTTGAGATTATTACAACCTATATAGTAGCATTGGTTGCTGTGTTGGTTAGTGCGCCAAAAGGTAGATTGGTGGATACTAGGCCAAGGATGTTTGATAAATATTATAAGAAAGCAGAGGGTTCGTTAGAGATTGTGAGTAAAAAGAGAAAAATTAATAAATAATATTTTTATTTCAAAAATAATGTATTTAATATAAATATAAATAAATATAATGTGGTATGAACAAAGCGAAGAAGAAAATGAACTATTTTATATACATGAAAAAGAAAACTATACCGAATTAGGATTTGTATATGAATTTCAAGACACGTTTACAAATGTTTCTGAAAAATGGATTAAAAAAATTACAGGTCCACCTGAAGACAAAGGGATAAAAAAAGAAAATAAAGATGGTTATATGTTAAATACTGTTGAGACACCCTTTTGGGCAAGCTATATTATAACAAATTTAGTACTAAAACGAACTTTATCAACTACGTCCAATAAGATAGAATTACTAGAAGAAAATATTACTTATAAGTCTGTAGGTATTTACAAGCGTAAAAGCGTTCTAAAAAATACAGGAGGAAAATGTAGCATGAAATGTAGAATTCGTATTATACCAAGTAAAATCATTCCATACGTCTTATTGAAAAAAATATATATGTTATTATTAAATGGATTTTTTAAAAAAACACAGGAGTTGGACATTATTTAAAATACCTTTTTTTTCTTTTATTTGTCGTTGAACTGAATATTAATAACCCACCTACAACCAATACACCACATATTATACCTATCCAAATTAAACCGTTTGTAGAACTCGATGAACTATGAGTATGATAATGAATATAATTATCATGAACAGTGTAAGTATAATACCCAGAAGAAACCAAATACATCAATAGTTCCACTGCCTGTTCGGGTGTTTTTTCAGATATGTTATCTCGAGGCAATATTGTAAAATCTATTGTAACTATATCCGAAACAGACACTTTATCTATATTGATTCTATTTTTATCAATGTCTAATAATGAACCTATTTGTGTTGTAAAATTACCACTATTAAAATCATTTTGATTCATAATTAATCTCGTACTTACAGGACTATTGTCGTCATCAGAACCATAACAGCAAGTATTATGTGCATAAATAGAAGTCAATAGTAAACAAAAAATTATAAATTTCATATATACATATACATTATTACTTTATAGTGTTTAAAATTTTATATCGTGTTTCATTTCTTCTTCGTCTACTTCCATTAATCTCCTCGATACCGATTGATTGTAGTCTAGAGGATATCTCTCTCCTAAATTTTCTAAATTTTTTATTTTCATTTCCAATTTGTAACTTTTAGGACCTGTTAGAGGAAGTTGTAATTGTACAGGATACACACCGTGACGCTTTTTATATCGTTCATCTCTTTGTCTACGAGTAGCTGTCAATATCATAACATATTCTTCCAATACAGGAACTTTCCGTACTACGCCATCTATCATATATTCTTGTTCTGGTTTCATCATAATTGCTAGACGAAAAGCATGTCCTAAGTCCAATGCTTGCTGTAATCCTGAAACAACCTCGTCACATCTCCAATTTGATACACCATTTACACCTGCTATTTGAATATTTTCCCCTTTTCTATTATCAATTATTGTTCCGTCTTCCATGAATTGCTTGACATCTGCACGTAGTTGACATGCTGCACAAAACCAGTTTTCACCATTGCCGTTTGCTGGATTGTCACAACGCTTTAATGGATAATTATATCCTCCACCATCTCTATAGGTTCTGGTAGGTTTAATAACTTTACAACGCAACGAGCCTTTTGTAACATCGACTCTTGAAATCGTACTCGAATGTATAGGACTTGTGTATTTGCGTACTACGTATTGTAAACGACTTTCATATTCACCTTGTGTATCAATTGGTATTGTTACATTATCTTCTTGTGGGAGTAATTCGACTAAAGACCTTACCGTATTGTTTACAGGTTCAAATAACAAGTGCATGGTTATAGCACGCATAGCATGCACACCTAAAGTTATCAGCCAATTATCAGACATTATAATATTTCACTATTGTTATATAGTATATTTTATCTGTAGAATATTCTTATATTAATACAGAGTACAATACATATATTCCTATTATGAATAGAATAAATGTCAAAAATACAAAACAATACAATTGTTTATTATCTTTTATATCTTTTATAATGTATGTTTCTCTTGGAGAAACGTAAATGTCATCATCCAATACAGATATGGTCACCTCATTTGTTGTAATACGCTCGTCGTATTTAGAAGTCATTATATATGTAAACAGTTGTGTAAATACTGTATTAGTTGACTATTGCATTCCATATAATAACTGCTAATAAACTTATCATAATTAATGCCGTGGTAATCATGAGACATTCTTCTTCTTGCGAGCCTCTTTGAGTATTGCAAAAGCCACCTCCTCTTCGTCTTATTTATAATGCCTTCATTTACATTTGTTAAAATTTAATTTTTTTAAGTCCTAGAGTATGCTCGAAAACACTATCCTTGATAAAGTCATATTGACCACCAAATATCTCTCGACCACCATAGCCGCCGCCATCATCCTCCTCCTCTTCATTTATCATATATAACATAGCCATGATACTTCCTATAAACATAACAAGAGGAAGAGTTAATGTTTCCGTGTCCAACCCACTATTAAATTCGACGGATAATACTTCAGTCGCAAACCTAGCGACAAAACCGAGACCAACTGCAAACCTAGCGTCATCCACCATACCCATACTCAATGCACCAATTACAACTACTAAAGTAGGTAATGGAAGCGCTACTGCCCATCCAGGCAATTCTGGTAGACCGCGCCGTTCAGCGTGTGTATTATACGCAAGGAACAAGGTAAATTGGGGCGCAGGATTAAAAGAACTCGTTGTATCGGTTAAATTAGTTTCCGTATTGTTTTTTGGCGCTCCCGAAGGATCAAAATGAGGTTCTTTTTGTAATTCTTTTTCTATAATATTTACCAAATCGTCTAAACATGAATTTTTAAGGTCATTCATATTACCAATATTTAGTATTTTTTTACCTACTTTACGTAAACGTCCCATACATTCTTTTTCTATTGTAAAGACTACTTTACGTAAACGTGTCATATTTTTTTTTTCTACGGTAAACATTTATTATACTATATGTTCAAATATTTATACCGATAAAATATACATTACGAATATTCTATTATTAAAATAACGTTTCTATTTAATACAAATGTCATTCATGGCTGGTTTTGCTATAGGTTTTATATTAGGCTGTGTTTTGATAGGTTGTACTTATTATATAACCGTATGTTTGTTCAAGGTATTAGATAATTATGTAAAACGTAAAATAGATGAAGCAAATAGAGTAAAAATATACCCTGTTGAACCCACTACAAATTATGTTGTTGTTGTCAATCCTGATAATTCAGCACATGTGTGTTCAGTGTAACAATTATATATAAACGTTATTGATATCTAAAAATGGATGATTTAACCAAAAAATTGTTTTCCCGAATTAATGAATCAAATAAAAAAATAAAAACATTGGTTAAGCGACTTAATGAATCAATTGTAGAAAATAGAAATTTAGAATCATCGTTGCAAATGCAGAAGAATGCTCAAATGTATAAAACAGAAGAGTTAAAAAAGAAAAATAAAACCATTGCAGAAGCCTATAATATACAAGAAAAGCAATTAAAAAATTATGCCGAATATATGAACCAAATGAAAGATAAAATCGAATCATTAGAAGAAGAAAATAGAGAATTGAAGAAAACCAATAAACAGTATATAGAAGCCATCAATAAACAAGAAGCATATTACAAAGACAGAGAAAATAAAATCAAAGATATCGTTCAAAACCCTGAAATACGAAGATTAAAGATTAACTTTTAATAAGAATATTCTAATGTAAAAATACAGCAATAAAATATGTAAACAATACCATGAACTTATTTATCTTAGCATTGAAAGCTGCTGAAGCAGCAAAAGACCACTGTGACAAACACTGTATTAAAATGATATTAGAAATCACCCAGCAATTATACACCGCCCATTGGTTTAACACTGGGCAACCAGACTGGAATTTCAACGTATGTGAATATCCAGCGTACCGCATGGCTCACAAGAATCATCCATGTTGTATATGGGTTCGAGCCAAAAAACAACATTATGACTATGCTATTGATTTAGGCTTAGAATTGTGCAAAGAGTACACTCGAAGATACGGTAAAGTACATCGTTGCTATACACATTTGCTACGCATGCGTACTATGGGTTATCCGTTACGTGTAGCCAACCAAGAAACCAGAACACCACCTGCAAACAAACGCGCTACATACAACTGTCCAAAAGGTTGCGACTACTTCGATTGTGCTATCAATGATAAGTATTTCAAGAACTGTGCTGTTTATGTAGATGGTAAACTGGATTGTGTGAATACCTATCGCAATTATTATCTCACGAAAGAATGGGATATGAAATGGAACAAAGGCAAAGACAAGCAACCGTTATGGTACAAAATCAAGTGCTTGTCATGTTCCAATGATTATCAATGTGCTATGTGTTGGTACGATGCACCTAGTAAGAAGAGAGTATTGGATGTAGTAGAGACGTCTTCTCGTAAAAAAATTAAAATTTAATGATAAGGTAATTCTTTTTTATCTGACGTTGGTAATAATAATTTCATTTCTCTCAGTATAGTATTCGTTTCTTTCATTTCTGCAATTAAAATAGATAATAATCTTGTTTGTATAATACATTGTTCATGCATTGATTTTAAATGTTCATTTCTTTTGTCGTCTGCTGACATCCATCTAACATTGCTACTCATATGAAACGATATGAAAGCGTTTTATACTTCGATTACTAGAAATTTTTCCAAAAGATTTTAAAAACGCTCAATTGAGGGTAAGTCCTGTTTATCAAGATCAACAAGAGGATATTCAAGAGTTGGAGTCATATATAAAAGATGTTGCAAAAATAGTAGGAAAATCAAATGGATAAACGTTTTGTGTGTACATAAAATCGTTTTCAAGTATTAACAATGCATATTAAAGCACAACAAAACGAATTGAATGAATGACAATGTTATGAAATTGTATTTTTAGCTATAAAACATGTGTATCTATTTTAAATGTATGAAAAATTCATTGACGCTGTTCAATATAAATATAAATCATGCTTAGCCTCTTTAGAAGCGAACTACACTGGATTTTTTTTCTACCCATTCGATGTAAAAGATGATTCTATTGACGTTATGCATGAATATACATCGGTCACCCTGGCCTTTATAGATATGGAGCCTGTAGTACAAATTATCGTTACAAACCATGAAAAAACGGTGAAAATACATAATCATCAATGTCATTTCGATGGTACAATAGACAAACTGGGAAAAGCTCTTGAATTGGTATTAACATTGTATCATAAATGATTAGAATATTCTTGTATTTAAATGTGTCTTATTTAATAAACAAAACCATGTTACGACGTTTATTATCTATGAAAACACAAAAGGCTTTACCACTTGGTCGATGGCAAACAGGTGTTACAAACAATGAAATAGACCGCAAGGCAGACTTGGCAAACTGTGATAGTTGTGGTACATGCGGTGTGCCAGAGCACAAGACAAAAACTTCTACCTTCATGGTGGGAGATGATGTGATTGACGTCGGTGATTTAATTACTATTGGGTCGTTTGATTTGCATTCGAAACTTGAGTATAAAATAAAATAGGGGACGAAGAATAAATTTTTAAAGTGTACATTGTATAAAATATTCTAAGAATATGTTATCTTTATTTATATAATCTTGTTAAAAAACTAATTAAATTATTTATATAAAATTTCTAAAGGGTTTTTTGGTATAGTCACTGAAGTAATGTGGTCACACCCTTTGAATGCCAAAGAACCCATTGACAATAACTCCGTTGGCACATACATTTTATAAGCATCTCTTTCTTTTCTAATGTATTTTATTTGTTTTTTCAATAGTATACACTCTTCCACCGTAGATGCCAACATTATCTCCAGCCGTTTTACCTTTTCTTCTATGTTTTCAACGTCTATTCTTATACCATCGTGATTGTAAATTATATCCATTTTATATTTTTAATAGTGCTATTAACATGTACAAATATTCTACAAATATTTCACCCAAATGAATTCAACCACCCAAATCCACCCAAGAAAAAAATAAAACATTTGATATATATATCGAATCGATCCATTTCTTATTGTCAGTGAACCGATAAAATATATTCGTATACTTTATCATCATTGACAACCATACGCTAAGAATAATCTACAAAACAAATACCACTATATAAATATTAAGATGCCGTCGTACACTGTATTAGAAGGCCAAGCACGTCGTAGTGCGTTTAAATCGCACCTAATGAAAAAATTAGGAAGAAAGAAGAAGAAAAAGAAAAAGAGAAAACCAAAGAAAAAAGATGCATTTCAAAAATGGTTGGAAAATCCTGATAAACCAACCGAACCTGTAACCAAAGAACCAGAAACAATAACCTATATTAAAACCGAAGAAATAAAAACAGAAAGCACAGAAAGAAAAAGTAATTTGGAAGCGTTTGGTATGATAAAGCGCAAACGAACCAAAGGTAAAAAGAGTCAGACACAACGAATTGTTGATATATCAAAACCAAAACAAAAAAGAAAAAGAAGACGGTTGACAAAAACCGTTGTAACCGTCCACACTTTAGATAAAAATCATGTACATATATTTAAAGAAATATCTAGAGAAAACGATAAAGTCACCGAACAATGTTCATGTGGATTTCATCGAGTAGTAGAGGAAATGTAAAATATAGTAAAAATAAATAAATATTTATTTTTATATATTATAAATAGTATGATATTATATATAATATTACCATGAGCTATATAAACGATGAATATGTTAGGAAGTGGTCAGAAGGAAATAATAGCCAGCTCCCACATGCGAAAAACATATGGGGAGGTACGTTTCAAGATGTTATTAATAACGATGTATTTTTTGTTTATGATATACAAATATATAATGATAGTGGATTTGATATACCTAAGCTATTTAAAGTTTATGAAGATGGTCACTTTGAAATACATGAAGAGGGTCAAACCCATTTAACACCAGGTTATCTGTATGCTTGTAAAAAAATTTCAGAAGTTGGTTCTACAGGTTGGACATCACATAAAGGTATGTTGGATACATTATTATATATTTATGATTACGATTTAGAAGAAAAAAAGAGAGAATCTTTTAGAATAGGACACATGCGTGAGATGATAACACCATTGGATTATACAAACAATTTAGAAGAAATAAACATGTTAAAACAAGCGTTGGAAATGATGGCTCACCAATTTAACTTTAATTTATTTGCTTACCAGCCAACAATGAAAGCCCAACCAAGTTTAAAAAATAAAGTCTCATTAAAATTTTAATCAAATCTAACTATAAACATAATCTATTTAAATACAAATGTCACATCCATATGTTTTACCTATTGAAAATGCTAACAAAGCACATACTTTCTATGAAAACGGTGAATATCAAAATGCGTTTGATATATATGTAACAACCATTCGAGATTTTTTAAAAATATATAAATCAGATACAAACGAGAAAAGAAAAGCACAAGTATATCCCATTATTAAAAATGCAATAGGAATTGCTGAACGAATAAAACTATTACTACAAATGCCAAGTATACAAAAAGATAAATCGGAAGGTATAAAAATGATTGGAGGAACAGTATAATGTCTGCTCTTGTTACACCACCTAGAGTTGCACGCATAAGAGGCGGTGAAATTCTTAATTCACAAGGTGAAATTCTTAATTCACCATCGGAATCTTCGTCATCCAACAGTGTTCCAAGACTACCGTTGCGTGAATTATTTCCAGAAAACACTGCGACGCCCACTAGAACACCAAGAAATAGAAGGAATGTTATACCATATTTGTCTCAACGAACACCGTTTAGAAACGATGGTACAAGAAAAGTATTGTATTATATAGGATATGAAAACGGTACCGAATGGAAAGAAATACATATTAATGACATGGTATTACTAAGGGGTTATGGTACTTTTCTAGTAACGGATATAAATGGTACAATTATTACATTGCATAACTTAGGAATGGGTAAAAATTATGAAATAGACATGAAACAAACCAGAGATGGTGATGGCTATAGGTCACAAGGCTATATTGTAGTATTTAGAAAACGAAGTATCGAACAGTTAGGACCATCACCACCATTGAATTTTTGACCCAAATCCACCCAAATCCACCCAGAAAAAAAACTAAACATTTGATATATATATCGAATCGATCCATTTCTTATTGTCAGTGAACCGATAAAATATATACGTATACTTTATCATCATTGGCACCAAAAGCGAAAACTACAAGAATATTCTAACAAGATAATACAGCAAATAAATAAACAAACAATATGAAGATATCATACAACCCAACAGCGCCTGAATACGCACCTACTGGTACACCGCCAATGTCACAAGAAATAGAGTGGATAGAAGCTCCAAAAGAGTTTCGTAGTATAGGAACACAGTATGTGAAACCTCCAGCGCCTAAGAAAAAGCATAGTAGACAATGGAAAATGACTAATTTATATAATATAGCAATAAAAAAGCATTGGAAAGAAAGCGGCAAAGACAAGAAAGCCAAGAAAAAATTAAGAAAAATATTAATCGATATATTCGAAGATAAAAAATTAGCATGGTCACATCTAAAGGAGACTGGATTGGCTAGAACCATGATAGAATTAAAGAAAATAGATGGTAAAACAGATAAAGAGATATTAAAATGGTCGAAAGGAGTTATGTCGTCATGGAAAAAGAAATTTAACATGAGGCAAATAGTTGTAAAAAAATAATTATAATTAAAATTTAATGTTTACATAGTCCACTTTTAATCCGTTTTCATATTCTTGAACAATACGTTTATATTCTTCAACCAATTTACCTTCTAACACAACATCGTATTCCTTATAATATTGTTTCAACTCACTAATAAAATTCTCTAAACTTAAACCAACTTGCCTACAATTCGACATTCTTCTATCAAGTTCTTTTAGTAATTCAGCTAATACATCAGCATCTGCATCATTATAATTCAATTCATCAGCTTTGGTGTCGTATTTCATATATATTTCACCTACATGATTCATTGCTTTTTCTACATTTTCTATTTTGATAGTTCTTTCATGAATATCGTATTCGGTCATATTAGGGTCAGCAAATTCTGGAATGTCTTGTGGCGGTTTTTCATCACCATTATAATTCCAAACACTCATTTTACATATCATCTGTCTTTATATACAGTCCTTACAGTACTACCTATATACAAATAATTATAATTAAAATTTAATTTTTATCGATGTAGTATTTTCATGTTCTAATCCCATCCACAATTTTAAACCTGATTCTTTGTGTTTTTCATAATATTCTAATATTTTTTTTACTTTTTCTCCCACGCTATATACATATTTGTGATCCTCATCGGACCAGTTACTGTAATCACGTTGGTATAATGCTATTACATATACACACTCTTTTATGACATCTTCTATATGTTTACACACGCCTTCGATAGTTTCCTTAATTTCATCAGGTACCAAGTCTCTGTCCATTATACCCATATAATCTTGTACAACCATTTTTAAATTGAAAATAGCCTTTTTTACCGCCTTTATTATTGGTTTTCTTTTTTCATATTCTTCTTCTGACATATCTGGGTCATGAAACGAATCAGGTAGTTCTTTGCTTTTTCTTTCTTCACCAGTAATATTAAACTTTGGCATTTTTTCATAATACTAACGTTTATATACAGTCCTCACAGTACTTCCTATCTACCTTATTTCCTTCTATCAAAAATGGACCAACGTCTCTAAACTCTTTGCAATCTCTACATATGATTATATACACTGGCTTAAACCCTTTCTTCCGTGCCTCCCAAAAAGCTTTTAGCGTCGTAACACTCGGTGTCCTATCTATTACAGTATTCATCTTATCATTACAATAGATATGTTTATACAATAGAATATTCTTAAAATAAATTGTATGTTCTTTTCATATCATCATTTACAATACGGTTTGCTCGTATTGCTACGTAATATCTACCATTTAAATCACATCTTCCCGTTGCATGCAATTTAAATAACGTTGTAGGCGAATAACATACAGATGGAAGTATAATGTGATGTTTCCATAGGGGAGTAGAATTTAATTTAACTAACTCATTCATAGTGTATTCCATTGATTATATAATATAGATATATTGTATGTAGAATATTCATATATAAATTGACCCAATTCGACCCAACCACCCAAATCCACCCAGAAAAAAAACTGAACCTTTGATATATATACAAGTTTGGTGCATTCTTTATAACAAGCATTCGTGAAGAATATGTTCGGTAGTTAGAACGCACTGCCGTAATCTACAAGCGTTGGTATTTAACCTTAAGCACTGATAAAAAGAGACATTGATGTTCGCTAAATAGCTCTGGTGTGGTTAAGTATTACAGTGGGAGGCTTCTCTAGGCCTATTGCATGATTGTTTGCCCACTACTGTAAAAAATAATAGGATAACTTGCGCGGACCGGTGCCCTTCCTCATTGAGTTAATGAGGATAGCATGGAAACTTGCGAAAGGGCTTCGTTAATAACTGACTCGCTGAAACAACAGAACAAACATGGGAGGATTTAGTAATAGTAGACGGTTCGGTAGTGTACCAACCAGAAATAGACGAGGAGGAGGAAGAACAACTTAGAGTAAATAGGGAGATGGCAGCACGAAGAGAATACGCGGCTGGTATAGAAGCTCATGAAGAGGCATGGGCAAACAAACATAAAAAAGAAAAGGTGGTAATGAAACGGTTACCATCTAAAACATGGAAAGGTGTTAATAGTTGTAAAACGGCTATAACAGGTGGTAACATCACGAAACTGTTGTGGGTAAAAGGTATGACACAACGGTATTCAAAAAGTTATAGAAAACACTTTCCAACATGGCATGCCATAGGTAAAAAGTGGCAAGGTCAAATACATAATTTACTAGTGGATATCATCAAACAAGTAGAACGTCACAAAGATTGTGGCGGTTACGAGGCAGATTTGTGGGAGGATGGTATAGAAATAGTAGTTACAAAAGTATACAATAGAGTAATCTTGAGATATCATACACACTGTAAACAAATATTACGTAGTATGTTGAGTGATAGGTCTAAGTTGGATTGGGGCATGAAAGACCTACATACAGGTCTTCTCAATTAAAAATAAATAAAATAAATAAGATATAGATTTATAAAAAACATTATATTTACTACTATTATAACCATTTCCTATATTAATCAACAATAGCCTGTCCGTATTTTTCAAATATTTTTATACAATAAGGTAAATCGAGAAATGGCAATTCTTTGTTAAGATACCATTCAATTGAAAATGATTCTTGTCTTAGTAGACATTCGCGCAAATATTTCACACTCTTCCATCGTAGTTGTAAATCGTATTTTTCATTTTCTTTTCTTCCCATTTTGTCTATTCTTGAATCCAATTTATTTATAAATACATCTGCCCATAATTTATTATATGAACAGACGGTTTGAATAATAAATGTTTTTCGATAATCAAACATATGAACCAATCCCTTAAATGATTGTTGTAATACTCTTGAACATAACGCACTACCTGCTAACATAACTATTGTTTTATCTGTTGTTGAGGCGTTTCTCCATGCATTTACAACTGCACCACCAGCAACGGACATAGCGGTATTAAAAGCTGTACTGCCAGCGATAGCTGAGGCAGTAGTTCCAACACTTGCGGCAGCACCTCCAAGAGCTGCGGAAGCACTTCCAAGACCTGCGGCAGCACTTCCATAAGCAGCTTGGAGCACTACTGACGCGCCACCCGTGGCTACAAAGGCGCCTACACTGACAGCAGCTATAACACCGATGCCAATCCACTTCCATTTGTTTATTTCGTCTTCTTCCATTACCTTGTCTATTTTTCTTTGAAATTCTTTGAGTTTCTTTAATAATTCATCACTTTCCTTTTTCCATTTTTTCTGTGAGATTGTTTGCTCTACACGATTGTTTACCTGCAAGGCCTTTGTTGCCTTATGCATGTTATACTGTATTTTAAACCATGCATCTTCTATATTTAACGCCTTTTTAAAATTCTCACGTTTCTTTGCCCAATTTTTCTTAGTTTTATTTTCAGCTTTTCTTGCCTTTTCATCATACTGAGCTGCTACATATCCACCAGGAACTGATTGTGTTGCGATTAAGGTGTCGATTGCAAGTCGCTTTTCAGTTTCGTAGTTTGGTGACCATGGGAATATATTTTTCAAAGCAAGATTATTGAGTATCATCAAAGAATAGAATGGTATATTAAAATTCATGGCTTCCCATGCATAATTCATATATTGGTCACCATCTCCTAATAATCCACCGTCTTTAATTACTAATTTCCCATCTGTGAGGCAGTTTTCCGAACCATTTATAATTGTATCGTATAATTCTCGTAGTCTCTGGAATGATTGGTTTTGCTTTACTATTTCATTAAATGATTCTTTAGCTTGTGTACTTATACCAAGAAGAATAATACCTTCTAATTTTTTTTCGTCCAAGTTAACAGTTTTTAAAATGCTCTTCATTCCTGGTATCATAGTTATTAAACCAATAACACCTGAAAAAGCGTTATCCAAACATAATGATATTGTGCCTAACCCTGATTTTAGATAACTGTCTCCTTCAGAACCGCACATAGATTCTACGACTCCGTAAAATAGCCTTATTTTTTCTTGTTCTTTCTTTGTTTGTATTTCTTGTTCTTTCTTTGCCACCTTTTCTTTTTTTTCATCACTCATTTTTAGCCATTCGCCCCAATCGTTCAGCTCTTCTACATTACCGTCGTCTGTTGTTCTTGCTATTGATATTTTATTTTTTTCAATTGCCATCTTTTCGCATATTTTTTGTTTATATTTTTTTGCATATTCTAGTAATTTTTCAAATACTATAGGACAACGTAGTATCATTAGAATAATTTTGTACATCATCAATCCACCGATTTTTATATATTCTGCCACTGTACTCCAATTTCCACTTGTAGTAATAGCACCGACAAGGCCTCCGATGAGACCACCAGCTGCTGTTCCTAAAACTGGTACGACTGAACCAAGGCCAGCGCCTATAGCAGCGCCTGCAGTAGTACCGCCACCAGTCTTAAGACTTTTATTCACCCAACCCCATTTTTTTTTCTCTTCTTCGGTTAGTTCTTTATTTTCATCACCAGTATCGTCTACTTTAACATTACATACATTGAATAATTTTTTCATCCAATAATCAAATTTTAAGCATATAAGTTGAACGTAGTAATGTACAAAGCTATAATTAGGGTCATTGTTATCGTACATTTCTGCTTGTTTTTCTTCAAATTTATGCAAACGTCTTGCGGCCTGTTCATATGTACCGATAAAATTTAAGTACCAAGGATTATTTTTTTCCTCTTCCGTTATACCAGCCAAGTCTAATATTTCATCTGCCCATTCTGTACATTTTCCAGTTGTATTATATGGTCCTTTATTTGGTCTTTTCTTATTCGAGCCGACGTAATTAGCACCATAATATGTAGTATATTTTTCTTTACATGCGCTACATACTACCTTTCCTTTTTTTGTTTTTCGTATATTGAGATGTTCCAATGATTGTGGTACATGATGCAAAATTTGTGGCAAAAACCCGCCTGTTTTACCCCATTCTGATAATGAATATGGTATGGTTTCTTTTCCTATATTTTTTAAATGACTTTCTTGTTCCTCACACATCCATTCATACACTGTAAGTATAGAATGTGGTAGGTCTTTATCCCAATCGATTGTAAGTGTTTTTATTTCATATGAATTTGACATTATACTGCTAATAAGCAGCATAAACAAACGTTTTGAATCATACGTCCATGTTGTCCCTTGTGATAGGTCTTCAGGTACCAAAGAAATCTCACTTTTTTGTGCATATGGCATGTCAAAAATATTTTCAATAGTACCTTCAGGTAATTTAATTAAGTTGTTCACTCGTGTTTTGTCAATACAATCATATATCATATTTACATATTTCACAATATTGGATGACACGATTTCTCTGTTTTCCTTGTCCATGATATAAAAATAAAATAAAAATGGATTAAACACTGTTGATTTGTAATTTTCATCTTCTTCCTTAGCAATTTCTTTATCGTATAGTAATTTATTAAACTTATCGTAAAGATTGGGATAAAAATCATTTTTATATTCAGGAATAAGCATATTGACATTGAATTTGTTTTCTTCCCATATGTTCACCATAAAGCCGCCTCTTAAAAATACACCGTATTCACTGTTTCTATCGAGTTGATATTGTTGATTTTCCCCTTCAATGTTATTTTTCAAACTTTTCAACATGGATTGACCAGCTTTCAAATATTTTTTCCCATCTGGTATTTCAGCTCCGTATACATAACCTGCTTCGCATTTATCTTGTTGGTTACATTTTTCATCTAAATGTGTAACTAATGCTGTTAATATTAAGTAATTTTCATATATTTCTTTTTGTGTTTTAAATTTTTTCTTAAAATTAAGTGTTTGAAAGTCAAAGCCAGGGACGTTAAAAATATTCGATATGGCTTTTTTTACTTTCTCAATGTCAAAAAATAATTTGAATTTGTTTTCCATTTTTTCTTTTAAAATTTTTTGTGATTTTTGTGTTTTTTCTAAGTAATCTTCAAGACTTTTTCTTTTTCGTTCTTGGTATTTTTTTATATTTTCAGTTGCATCTTCTGTTTCTTCCATAATTTCCTCTTGTATTTCTTCACTATTTAATATTTTATTACCACTATGTTTAAAACGATTTTTCAAATAATACTCAGGTTGTGGTTTAAAATTACAATAATAAGAAGGAATACGTTTTTTTAAACGTTTTATATTACGTGTTTTTTTAACAATAAGTGTATTTTCAGTTTTTAATAAAGACATTTATATTTTTATTAATTATTTTTATAGGTTTGTTTTTTAAATATTTATTATTCTCATCATTTATGGTTATTCCAATATACCTTGTTTAATTCGCTCATTTTTCTTCTTTAATTTTGCAATTTGTTTCAACGCTTGTTTCCTTAACTTTTCAAGTTTTTGTTCACATTTTTCTTCCATTTCTTCCTTCATTTTTTCTATATTAATGTGATTTTTTCTCATTTGGGTTTGGAAACTTTTTTTCAACTCCGCCTCATACTTTTCCATTTCTTCCAATTGTTTGTTTTTATTTTTAATTTTTATTGAGGATTTCCACATATTTATTATCTTTTTCGTTTTTTCCTCAGCCAATTTCTCTTCTAATTTTTCTTCTCTTTTGATACCCTGATTTATATCCTTAAATATATTGTCTTTTAATCTTAATTTAGGGTCCTCATATTGCGAATTCACTAAATGTCTACAATTTTCAAGAAATTTTTTCACATGGGAAAAATTTAATTCACGTTTTTCACCACAATACCAATCTCCAGCTGCAGCACCAAAACATGTATAACCTGGATGTTCGAATTCTGTAATATAATTTTGCTGCAATGGATCAAGGTAATTTTTGTTTTTTATAAGTTCTTTAACTTTATCTGACATCTCTGTCAACATTCTTGCATATCTGTTATTTGTTTCTACTTTTTTGCCAAAATATCCTTTATCCTCTACATTTGTTAATTCATATTTTAATATATCCTCTGGCATTTCTCCAGGATTTATCGTCGTTTCATCCTTCAACGTTTTTTTAAAATTATTTAACATTTCTTCTAAATTTTTAAGATTATCATTGTTATTATTTTTTGCATCGATTTCAACGGCTTCCTGTTGCTTTTTTCGTTCTTCTCTTTTTTGTTCTGCTCTTTCTTGTGCTTCCTTTCTCCTTCTTGTTCTTTGTATATGTTGTTTCACCTTTAATTTAGTATTTTCGTCTTCTGACAGATGTCTGACTCCTTGTGGCCTTACCAATTTTGGCCTAAAACTGGAAGGTAAATCAGGTCTGTTTTGTGAGTATTTTTCCGCTTCTTGTTCCTTAAGCTTATTTCGCTCGATTTGCTCACGATTATATCGCTCGATTTGCTCACGCCTGAAATCTTCTACAGTAGGCGCGGGTTTCATTTTTGGAACTCCTCGCCGTTGTTGGCGCATTTGTTGTTGGCGCATCTGTTGTTGTTGCATTTGTTGTTGGCGCATCTGTTGCATTTGTTGTTGTTGCATTTGTTGTTGGCGCATCTGTTGTTGTTGCATTTGCTGAGTTGGTTGCCTACTCATTCTGTCCCCACCTTGATGTTGCTGGTCATATTTTTCCAAAGCTTTAATATAAGTAATGCTTTTTCTCTTATCTCCTTCTGGTTTAATACCACGTTGTTTAGCTAAGTTTCTTAATTCTGTAATTTTCTTATTTTCATATTTGCTTCCACTAAATTCAAATCGGTTATAATAAGAAGGTATATTACGTTTGACACTTTTTAATTTCGGTTGTCTCGTTTTTGTTGAAACTATATTATTACTAATCGTGTTTGATTTTTTTAATAAAGACATTTATATTTTATTTTATATTTATATAGTGATACTTTATTGTTATTATCCATGACTTAGGGTTTACATTAGTATGTTGAAATAAAAATATTAAAATAAATTAAAATTTGATTTTTTTGAATGATTTTTCTTTGTTACGTTCTAAAACCTCCGCATTTTGACGCTTAATTGGTCGGGGCATGCCTTTTATCCAAGCTTTCATAATTTCATCTTTTTCTTTTTTTAACGTTTCTATCTGTTTTTTATAATTTTCGATTTCGGTTCTACTATCATCTACATATTTATTTAATGAATCGTTTTTTCTGCGTATGTTTTCATTCTCTTGTTCATATATATCTAATAACTTTTTAGTTTTCATCAAGTCTTGTCTTCCAATCTTTAAATTAAATATATTTCCAATAACGTCATTAGCAAATAATTCTCTTAACGGATCAATGTCTACATCGTAATCCATGTTATACAATACCGTTCTTATAAAGTCACCACGCATGTTTGACATTTTTACAACTTCGTTAAAATCACGTATATTTATCATATTATCATCGTCGTTTTCATATTCATCCTCATATCGCATACGGTGAGTAAAATAAGATACGGTCATGTCTGGCCTGTATGTAATTACTACATTGTTATCGTTGTCAAAGTTTGTGACAATGTTCATATATGATTAACAATATACTCTTATATAATATCTATTATTAGATTCTAATCAGAATATTAAACGAATATTCTATAAAAAATATACAACCATATATAAAATAAAAAAATGGCATTGTTTCAAACACGATTTGTATTAATAGAAGATGACGAATGGCGTAAGAATTGGTATCCAGACACTAAAACATTTATAAAAAAAGACGAACACAGCCCTGCTAGAGTAAGCATTAGCTTTGCTACCAGTAATAAATTCACATTACCGAGGGCAGACCAAAATCTATTGTTTTGTTTGGGTATTCCATTGGGTATGGTATGTGAAGCAGAGTTAAAAGGGAATAGAGTGATTATAACAGAAAATAAAAACTATAAATAATTACTAATATAATATTATTATGGATTATGTTAAATGGGCTTTTAATTTACATCCTGGCAAGATGCCTGAACCAACGACTGAAATCTGGCCTATAGATGGTAAACAGACATATGTATATAGAGAACACGAGTCTAAGGAACCAGAACCGGATAAACAATTGGAAGAACTGGTTATGTATGGAGACATGGATCATCAATTTTATGACGATGAAGAAGAAGAAGCTAAACGAAAAGCAGCAAGAAAAAAAGATATACGGAAATTTGGAAAAGAAGAGATTTATGAAATACTAGGAGTAGAAATAAAATATATAATTATTAAAAATCGGTGGCGCTATCGACTTGAAAAAAAAATCAAAGGATTGAAAGTACGTAATTCAGAAGAAAAAACTTTAGTTTTGCCATATTACAAACTCAGAAAAGATTATATCCACAGAAAATTTGATAAAGATAATCATAAAAATGAGTCATTATTACTAAATTTTTATGATTATGAAAATGTACCAGATGATACTAGATACGTAGAGGTGTATAACTATTCGAAAAACAAATCGGCTATATTTAAGAGACCAGAAGGACTTAAAAATATAAATGAAAGATACTGGCTTGATATAAAAAAACATCTTGATTCAAAATCGGATTTAAGAAAATACTTAGAAGAGGATGGCTGGATAAATACAGAACCAGACTATAAGTATCATTTAAAATTTTAATCATATTTAACTTTATAATTTTCAAACCCTTCGTTATACACTCTACACACGTCAGTATGCCACCCTTTACTTCCTTCGTACACAGTAGACACATAACCGAACAATCTGTGCCAAAATGTATCACATACCTCCGGCGCAGTATGAAACAACGTGTCTTTTAGATTTTCTAGCCCTACAGTAGGTTCATCCGGTGGTAATACCTTAATTATATCATCAATCACTTTGGCAATATCAAACGCTTTCGAACACATTTTATATCATAACAATAGTATTGTATTTTTACCATATATTATGTTACGAATATTCTAATATCCTAATACAACTATTATAATATTAAACTATCATGTATCCGGCTCCAAGTAGTAAATCTAGGGGTTCTAACCTTAAAAATCAATGGAAGATATATCCATCTTCTATGGGTGCTATTATGGGTATGAGTGCATATGGTAGTAGAGACGATGCAGTGGCGAAATTGTGGCAGTATGGTGCAAAAGATTTCTTTCAAATGAGTTTAAAAGAAGAATATGGTGAAGATGCCAAAACAATATCTGATTATGTAAATGAATTAATACAAACGGATAAAGGTTTAAAATCGATGCATAAAATACGTGGAAAAGAAGTTGCAATGAATCCATTAGAAACATATATTGGTTGGTCAACACATGCAAAACCAGCGAATTATTGGTCTCGTGGAAGTAATAAACGCAATATTGAAAAGCGTTTAACTTCTACGATTTCTAATTTAACACCAGAAGCAAAAGCAGTTATCCATGACGAATTACGTATGAGAATATACACCGGTTCAGGTACTCGCGGGGAAAGAGATGCGTTGATTCGTGCTGAACAATCGTACAAAGATACCATAGATTTCTGGTCACCACAAATGTTAAAACGCAAATACGTATACAAGGAGAACATAAGCGACGAGCAGAAAGAAACGGATTATTATTCAGGTGTTATATCAGCAGAAGTGGATGGTTATTTATATGAAGGTAAAGTTTCTACAGAAGTTTTCAATGCATACATGGAAGAAAATCAAAAAAACAAAGGTTCAAAAAAACGTAAACGTTCTAGAGAATGTCGAGACAAACTAATTGAGGAAACAAAAAAAAGAAAGTTTTTAGGCATTGTAGAACATAAACAACGCCAATCGGCTCCATTCAATGATTTACCCACTATTGATAAGAAAATGGGTGAATTGGTTCAAATGAATATGTATATGTATTTGAAAGGAGAAGAGGCAAAGCAATGTTTATGGGTACAGACAAATAAATTTAAAAAAAAGAATGAAGCACCTAAACAAAACATGACAGTATTGGAAAGAGACAATGCACTTATTGAGAGAATTAAAGCAGAGACTATTAAAACATTAGACACGTTAAATCAATTATACACCGACAAGGCATTACGGCAACGATTGTTAAAAACTATCGTATGGAAATATGGTAAATTACAATACAAGAAAGAAGTATTGCCATCAGAAGAAGAAATGGCTTATACAAATCCACCTCCATATGTTGGATTCGACGATGAAGACCCATATGGGTTTTAAAATGAGTATAAAGCATATTTAAATATATTTACATTATGATTAAAGTTTTATTATTATTTTTATGTACAATTAACGTTTTAAACGCTGAAGTAGTTAAATTAGACTCTACTAATTTTAAGAAAACGCTAGAAGATAGTGAATATCTTTTGGTAAAATTTTATGCACCGTGGTGTGGTCATTGCAAGAAGATGGCTCCAGCATATGAAAAATTATCGAATGAAAAACTAACCAATGTTGTTATTGCAGAGGTGGATGCAACCGTTGAATCAAATTTGGCTTCTGAATACGATGTAAAGGGGTTTCCAACGCTCAAATGGTTTATGAATGCGACAGAATATGAATTTCGTGGTGGACGTGATTTAGAATCTATGAAATCGTTTATTAAGAGTGCTATTGGCGAATGGGCAACCATTATCGAGACAAAAGAACAGATGGATGCTTTCTTGGACATAGACGAGGATACAGCGGTGGTTCTTTCAAACGATTTGGAAGTGGATATACGTCCATTGTCTACTATGTTATCTGGTTTGTCATTTGGCCATTTGCGTGGCGATGGTGTCTCTTTATTAAAAGAGGGTACGTTGCGAATATATAATAAATTCGATGGTGAATTAAAATATGTTGAATACAAGGATGAGGCAACGGACGGTGTAGTAGATCGTTTTTTAAGGAAAAATAGTATACCATACATCAATACATTGAATTCAAAATCAATAAAATTGGGTTTTGATTATTCTAAAAAACATATATTAATCTTTTGTAATGAAGAACAATTAGATAATGTTGAAAAACAAATATTACCTGTGGCAAAAACACATTCGCCTGATTATATATTTGTAACGGTAAAACATACAAATAAAAATGTAGTGGATATGTTTGATATAAAAACGTTTCCTTCTGCATTTTTAGTAGATTTATCAGGGAAAATAAAGAAATACCCATTGGAAAACGATATTACCAGTGAAAATATACGTAACCTCATATCGGATTATGAAGATGATAAACTTAAACCAACGATGAAATCACAAGACGAACCAATTCAAGAATCTGGAAAATCATATGTATTGGTAGGTAAAACGTTTTCGGAGGTTACCAAATCAAATGACGTTTTAGTCAAATTCTATGCACCATGGTGTGGCCATTGTAAGAAGTTGGCACCGATATGGGACGAATTAGCATTGAAAATGCAGGACGAAGATGTTAAAATTGCTAAATTCGATGCAACTGAAAATGAACACGAGGATGTAAGTATACAAGGATATCCAACTATTAAATTTTATAAGGGTGGTAATCCTATTGATTATCGAGGTGCAAGGGATTTAAAATCATTGGTTTCTTTTCTAAAAGAGCATGTATCTACACCATTGAAGGGTTCACATACTGAACTTTAGCAGTGTAGAATATCGTATCCAGACAATCTGCTTTTCGTTGGTCCTTGTGCAATCGTCCACATCAAACGAAAACGAGAACGTAATACTTTCATAGACCTAGCTAATTTACGTCGTTCTCTACTCAAATCAAGAGAGCGCCAACGAGATATATAACCTTCTTTATGTAATTTAGTTTTTATATGTATTGTTTCTAAATCAAATTTTACTTTTTTTAATCCTTTTAAAACATAATCTCTTGCTAAAACGAAATCAGAACTTCCCTCTATATGAGTTTTACATACTAATTCTATGGTAGAAACGGTAGCTTCTATATCTAAATCGTCTATGACTTCTTTGATTTCTTCAGAGGTTGTTAATTTCTTAACGGTGGAAACAAGGGAAACTATATTCGTGAGAACGGATATACCAGCACCAGCTGCTGCGGTAGTTACAGTAGCTGCTACATAGGCGGTCATTTGTAGTTTTAAAAAAATATATATAGTAAAAATAATCTATTTAATGACATTGTTTATTTTATTATGTCAGAATATATATTAATAATTGTAATATATTTTTTCTTGTTTGTTTTCTGTTTGTCACAATTATGTTATTGTTGTAATCAATTATGTTGTGATATAGAATTAGAAGATAAATTACCGGAAGCAACAGCAGTGGAAAGAACGGAAAGTATGGAAAGTGTTAATATAGTAATAGAAATAACAGAAAATAATATTGCGTATGGTTAATTTAATAGAAATAAACCAGGTGATTCTGCTTTTTTTATAACCCATTCAACCCACATACATATTTCGTG
>ERZ802830.1355-NODE-1355-length-23377-cov-13.2097_pt1 | contig 23377 bp, 23 predicted proteins | sample MGYA00345654_ERZ802830 | MGnify/ENA primary metagenome ERZ802830 (study PRJEB30503, sample SAMEA104212375) | marine metagenome | biome: Westerlies Biome; feature: [SRF] surface water layer (ENVO:00010504) within the epipelagic zone...; material: water...
CAATTACCTCAAATCCTTGTCGTGCACATGAAGGACAAGATATTATTTTTACACCTCGATTTCTTAAGCCAATTGATTTTAATATTTCATTACCAATTTTTACTTCCTGAACTGGATCATCAGATAATGAAACTCTTATAGTATCCCCAATACCTTCCATCAATAAATTACCAAGGCCAATTGATGATTTTATACTTCCTGGAATAAAACTGCCTGCCTCTGTTATACCTAAGTGCAGTGGATAATTGGTTTGCTCAGCTAATTGTTTGTAAGATTTAACTGATAAAAAAACATCTGAGGATTTAACACTTATTTTAAAATTAAAAAATTCTAAATCTTCTAAAATATTAATATTTCTTATAGCACTCTCGACTAAAGCTTCTGGGCAAGGTTCTTTGTACTTTTCTAGTATATCTTTTTCAAGCGAACCAGCATTTACTCCAATTCTTATTGAGCAATTATTATTTTTTGCAGCTTTAATTACTTCTTTAATTTTATTTTTATCACCTATATTCCCAGGATTAATTCGAAGACAGCTAGCCCCATTATCAGCTGCCTCAATAGCTCTTTTGTAATGAAAATGAATATCTGCCACAACTGGAATATCTACATGTTTAGTAATTTCTTTTAAAGATTTTGACGATTTTTCATCAGGGCAAGATACTCTCACAATATCTGCACCTGCTTCAGAAATTTGATGAATTTGTTTAATAGTACTTTTAACATCAGTTGTTAAAGTATTTGTCATTGACTGAACGCTAATAGGATTATCTCCGCCAACTTTAACTTTACCTACTTCAATAACTTTAGTTTTTTTTCTTTTTATATCTCTAAATGGTCTTATACTCATTTTTCCAATTTAAATTCTTTATGTAGTGCTGAAATTGCTTTTTTTACAAGATTTTTATTAATCAGCACAGAAATTTTTATTTCAGAAGTTGAAATTACTTGTATATTTATTTTTTTTTTTGATAAGGCTTTAAACATCCTATATGTTACACCAGGTGTAGTTATCATTCCAACTCCAATTATTGATACTTTAGATACATTTTTAGTTATCATTATATTTTTAAATTTTATTTTTTTGTTATTTCTTAAAATTTTTTCTGTTTTTTTAATTTCATCTGATTTAATTGTGAAAGTTAAATCGGTTTGTTTTCCATCAGAAGAAATATTTTGAACAACCATATCAACGTTAATTGTATTTTTAGATAATGGTTCGAAAATTGATGCAGCAACACCTGGTTTGTCTACAACGCCTAGTAATGTAATTTTGGAATCATTTTTTGTATAAGAAATTCCAGTTATAATTCTATTATTAGGTATATTTTTTCTTTTTGTAATTAATGTACCAGATTTATTTTTAAATGATGATTTTACATCAATATTTATTCTATTTAATCTTGCATCTTGTATTGAGGCTGGTTGCATAACTTTTGAACCCATAGAAGCCATTTCTAACATTTCTTCATAAGATATTTTTTCAATTTTTTTTGCTTTTTTTATAGTTTTTGGGTCAGTCGTGTAGACACCCTCAACATCTGTATAAATTATGCATTTTTCCGCGTTAAAAAATTTTGCCAACATAATTGCACTTGCGTCCGATCCACCTCTCTCCAAAGTTGTTATTCGATCGTTTGAGTTTACACCCTGAAAACCTGTTATGACAGGTATTCCACCACTTTTGATATATTTGAGAACTTTATTTCTAAATATATTTATGATCCTAGAGGCTTTATGATCACCGTGTGTTATTATCGGAACTTGCCAACCTAACCATGATCTTGATTTGAAACCTAAATGATTTAATCTTCCAGAAATTAGCGCACAAGAAATTTGCTCACCAGAAGAAACTAAAACATCATATTCAGATGAAATAAAATTTTTACTTATTTTATTTGACTTGCTTATAAGATCATTTGTCACACCACTCATAGCAGATGAAACAACAATAACTTTGTACTTTTTTTTTAAATATTTAACTATAATAGTTGAAACTTTTTTAATTCTTTCAATTGATCCAACTGAAGTTCCGCCAAATTTTAATACTACAATTTTCATTGATAATTCTCTTAATATTTCAAATTATATTGATAAAATACATCTTGATTGTAAAGTCAATCATCAATGAAAAGTAGCACAATTAATAAAAAAGAAATAGATAAATTCTCAAAAATTGCTGAAGATTGGTGGAACCCTGAGGGCAAATTTAAACCTTTGCATAAGTTTAATCCAACAAGAATAAAATATATTAAGGATAAAATCTTAAATCATTTCAAAATATTAAATAACGAAAAACCACTTAAAAATTTAAAGATTTTAGATATTGGCTGTGGTGGTGGATTGTTATCAGAGCCTATTTCTAGATTGGGAGCGAACATTACTGGTATTGATGCCTCAGAAAAAAATATTAATGCTGCAAAAATCCATGCAAAACAAAATAATTTAAAAATAAATTATTTTTGTAATTCTCCAGAAAATTTTAAAACAGATAAAAAATTTGATGTGATTTTAAATATGGAAATTGTTGAGCATGTTGAGGATGTTGATTTTTTTATAAGAAAAAGTTCTGAGCTATTAAAAAAAAATGGTCTAATGTTTGTTGCAACTCTTAATAGAACATTAAAATCATATATTTTTGCTATTGTTGGTGCAGAGTATGTTTTGCGTTGGTTACCAATTGGAACTCATGAATGGAATAAATTTATAACACCAAAAGAACTTACAAATTTTGGAAAAAAAAATTCTCTTCAACCAGATAATATTGATGGAATGGTTTTTAATCCAATTAATAACACTTGGAAAGTATCAAAAGACTGTTCTGTAAATTATATAATTAAATTCGTAAAAGACTAATTTTCTTTATCGTTAAACCAAGGAATAATTTGTGTTTCAATACCTTCGTCCTTAAGACTTTTAATTTCTTTTTTTGAAGCATTTCCATAAATCCCTTTTGATCTTTTTTTTTTACTATCATAATGAATAGATCTAGCTTCATAGGTAAAATTTTCTCCAACATACTCGAAATTATTTTTTATAAATTTTTGGTACTCTTTCACTTTACTTTTAAAATATAGTAATTTTTTTTCGTTTAAATTTTTATTTTTTCTTAAGAAATCTTTATTATTTAAAATTTGTGGGGACATTAAAGACTTCTTAACCTCCCTGGAATCGCATCGATTACAATTTATAAGGTTTAATTTTTTTAATTTGTCATATTCTTTGGATGAACTAAACCAACTATCAAAGCTATTTTTGCATTCTTCACATTCTAATTTATATTTTATCATAATAAACAAATAATAATTTATTCTAATATTTCAATGTACTAACTTCTATAATCTGAATTAATTTCAATATATTTTTTGGTTAAATCCATTGAGTAAACTGTGAAGTTTTTTGAACCCATTTTTAGTTCTATATTAAAATCTATTTTTTCATTCTTCATATATTGTTTTGCATCCTCTTCAGAATAATTTTCTACTAATTCACCTTTTTCTACAATATTAATTTCACCGAAGTTAATATTTAATTTATTAAGTTTGATTGAAACTTTTGATTTACCTATTGCCATAATTATTCTTCCCCAATTAGGATCTTCACCTGCAACTGCTGTTTTAACTAAAGATGAATTAGCAATAGAAAAGGCAATTTTCTTAGCATCTTTTTCATGTCTAGCACCTTTAACACTAACAGTTATGAATTTTGAAGCACCTTCTCCATCAGCTGCTACCCTTTTTGCTAAATTCAATAAAACATTATGAAAGCTCTTTTCAAATATTTTTGCTCTTTTATCTCTTATATTTTTAATAATTAAATTATTTGCTGATCCTGTAGCAAATACAGATACCATGTCATTTGTGCTAGTATCACCATCGCAAGTAATTGCATTAAAAGTAGTTTCAATATTTTTTGAAAGAAGTTTTTTTAAAACATTTGGAGATATTTTTGCATCTGTAAAGATGTAACCTAGAGTGGTTGCCATATTTGGATAAATCATTCCAGAGCCTTTGGCTACTCCGTATATCTTTACCAAAGTATTTCCAATTTTACATTCCTCCATAGCTAATTTAGGCACTTGGTCAGTTGTCATAATTCCTAATGCCGCTTTGGTCCATACATACTTATTTTGATTATATTTAATTTTTTCAACAATATCTGAAATATTTTTTTTTATTTTCTCAGTTGGAAAAGTCTCTCCAATTGTTCCTGTACAACCAAAAATTATATCTTTTATTTTAATTTTTTCTGGTTTTTCTTCATCTAACTTTTGTTTTGAGCTTAGCTGATTTGCTAATTCATCTGCTATTTCCTTTAGGCCTGTATAACCTTTTTTTCCTGTAAAAGCATTTGCATTTCTAGTATTGACTAAAAGTGCCATTATTCTTTTATTCTTAATTGATTTGTTCCACTTAATATTTTCTGAAATAATATTAGATTTAGTATAGACAGATGCATAGTTAGCACCATTTCTAAAATAAAATAAAACTAAATCATCTCTAGGTGGATTATAAAGTCCAGCGCTTGTAATTGATATTGCTAGACCATTTAAATGATCGAGATCTTGAAAGTCGCTTAATTTAGACTTTTTACTTTCCGTATTAAATAAATTCTTAAAATTTAGTACCATAAGGTTTAAAATAACTATTTTCTTCCTATATTATTAAATATAATGAAATTATACATCAAAATAAACTAAATGCTTAACCCATTAAAAATATTATCTAAATTCATTAAATCTCATAATCAGAAACAATTAGATAAATTACAAACGATTTTGGATAAAGTAAATAATTTTGAAAGTGAAATCTCTAAAATTAATGATGCTGATTTTCCTCAAAAAACTTCAGATCTAAAAGAAAAACTAAAAGAAAATCCAAACTTAGATGAAATTCTACCTGAAGCTTTTGCATTAGTGAGAGAGGCATCGAAAAGGACAAGGGGTGAAAGGCATTTTGATGTTCAAATCATGGGTGGAGTAGTTTTACACCAGGCAGGAATTTCTGAAATGAAAACTGGAGAAGGTAAGACAATTACAATTGTACTTGCAGCTTATCTGAATTCTTTAGTAGGTAAAGGAGTTCATATTGTTACTGTAAATGATTACCTTGCAAAAAGAGACTGTATGGAAATGAGTAAAATCTATAATTTTTTAGGAGTAACAGCTGGTTATATTTCTAATAACCATACAGACGAAGAGAGAAAATATAATTATAATTTAGATATTACTTATGCCACAAATAGCGAACTTGGGTTTGACTATTTAAGAGATAATATGAAGTTTTCCAAAAAAGATTTGGTGCAGAGAGATCATAAATATGCAATTGTTGATGAAATAGACTCATGCTTGATTGATGAGGCTAGAACACCGCTGGTAATTTCAGGGGCAGCTGAAGATAAAACAGGACAATATGTTGCAATAGATAAACTTACTAAACGTTTGAATAAATCAGATTATGAGATTGATGAAAAAGATAAAAATGTCTTTTTAACAAACGATGGTATTTCAAACATTGAAAAAATATTTTCAGAAGCCAACATACTAAAAAATAACAATTTTTATGATCCGGCAAATTTATCATTGGTACATCATGTAAACCAAGCATTAAGAGCAAACCATTTATATCAAAAAGATAAGGATTATATAGTTCAAGAGGGTCTAATAAAAATAATTGATGAATTAACTGGAAGGATTTTGGAAGGAAGAAGATATGGGGATGGGCTTCATCAAGCTTTGGAAGCAAAAGAAAAAGTAGAGATTCAAAATGAGAATCAAACACTGGCTTCAATTACATATCAAAATTACTTTAAACTTTATGACAAACTAGCAGGTTGCACAGGAACAGCCTTAACAGAGGCTGAAGAATTTTTAGAAATTTATAATCTTTCTGTCACAGTTATACCAACAAATAAGAAGATGATCAGAAAAGATTGGAACGATCAAATCTTTAGAACTGAAAAAGAAAAGAATTTTGCAATAATAAATAAAATAAAAGAATGCCTTGATGCTGGTCAACCGGCACTTGTTTTTACATCAAGTGTAACTAAATCAGAGCAATATGCATCACTTTTGAATAAAGAAAAGATACCCCATGTTGTTTTAAATGCAAAAAATCATGAAAGAGAAGCTGAAATTATAGCTAACGCTGGGAAATTAAATTCAGTGATTATAACTACAAGTATTTCAGGAAGAGGGGTTGATATCCAACTAGGTGGCAAAAAGGGCAGTATGGATAATGATAAGTTATTATCTGAAAAAAATAAAATAAAATCACTCGGGGGATTATTTGTAATTGGAACAGAAAGAATGGAGTCGCGTAGGGTAGATAATCAAGCTCGTGGAAGATCTGGAAGACAGGGTGATGAGGGTAATTCAATATTTTTTGTAAGTCTTGAAGATGATTTAATGAGAATATTTGGTTCAGAGTCCATGAACAGTATATTAGAAAAATTGGGTTTAAAAGATGGAGAAAGTATAGACCATCCATGGATAAATAAAGCACTTGAGAGGGCGCAACAAAAAGTAGAGGCTAGAAACTTTGATATGAGAAAAACTTTACTTAAATTTGATAACGTCCTTAATGATCAAAGGCATGTTATTTTTAATCAAAGAAATGGAATAATTAATACAAATGAAATCTTCAAATACTCTGAAAATTTTCTTGATGAAACAATAGATGAACTTATCTCGGAAAAAGATTTATCTATAAATCCAAAAAAAAGTAAAGAACTTGGAGTTAGAATAAAATCTCTTGTGGGAAAAAGTTTTAATAATCAAGAGATTGAAAGCTTAATTAATTCGAAAAACAATGAGTTTAAAGAAAAATTAAAAAATAAATTTTTAGATAAAAGAGCTGAAAGATCACAAAAATTAGGAGATGAACAATCAAAAGAAATTGAAAAGAGAATATTCCTTCAAACAATTGATGCTAATTGGAAACTTCATATTCAATATCTTGAACAGTTGAGGCAAGTAATTGGGCTAAGATCATATGGACAAAGGGATCCTCTTGTTGAGTATAAAAAAGAAGCATTTTCACTATTTGAAAATTTATTAAGCAAATTAAAATTTGACTTAACAACAATACTTCTCAACTTAACGATCGTTGAAAAAATAAAAGAACCTCAATCAAACAATGAAAAAAATAAAATTGATCCTAAATATATAGGAAAAAAAATGAGCAGAAATGAACCATGCTTTTGTGGCTCAAATAAAAAATACAAGCACTGCTGCGGAAGATTTTAAAACATTAATAATATGGTAAGTAAAAGTATTAATACTATACCAGAAATATAAAAGAATTTTTTTTGATTTAATTTATTAATCATATTAAATAGAATATTGTTTTCAAGCGAAAGACTCTTTTTTGATCCTGAGCTTGGGGAAAATCCTTTATTTCTTCCTATTGATAGAAATTTTTCTTTTCTCTTGTTGTAAACTTCGTCTCTAGATAATGGTAAAAATTCATTTAAATTATTTTGAATACTTTTTTTCACTTTTTCTAATATATAGTTTTTATCTCTATGAGCACCACCTAGTGGTTCCTCAATGATCTCATCAATTACTCTTAATTCCAATAAATCTTTTGATGAAAGTTTCATGGCTGTAGCTGCCTCTAGTGTCTTCTTAGGATCTCTCCATAATATAGTCGCACACCCCTCAGGAGATATTACAGAATATATAGCATTCTCTAGCATAATAACTTTGCTTGAAGAAGCTAAAGCTATAGCGCCACCTGAACCACCTTCTCCTATTATGATAGAAATAGTCGGAACTTTAAGTTCCATACTACACTCAATAGATTTTGCTATTGCTTCAGCTTGGCCTCTTTCCTCAGCTCCTACCCCTGGATACGCACCTGGAGTATCAACAAAAATTATTATTGGAATATTAAATTTATCAGCTAACTTCATTAATCTAATTGATTTCCGATAACCCTCGGGTCTCATCATACCAAAATTACGTTCTATTCTACTTTCAAGATCGTCTCCTTTTTCTTGTCCTATAATTAGAACTGATTGATTATTAAATTTTGCAAAACCTGTAATTACTGATTTATCCTCACTGTAATATCTATCTCCAGAAAGAGGAGTAAAATCCTCAAAAAGATTATCTATAAAAAATTTTGACTTAGGCCTATCTTCATGTCTGGCCACTAAAGTTTTTTGCCAAGGATTTAAATTTGAATAAATTTCTTTTAATTTATTATCTATTTCACCTTGTAGTTTTGAAATCTTGTTAGTGTCTACCTCTGATAATCCCGTGTTATTATAAGGATCTTTGAGAGTATCTAGCTCTGTTTCTAGGTCTTTTATATCTAACTCAAAATTAAGATAATTTTTCATATAATAATCCTTTATAAACTAAAAATAGGCAATAAAATGGTAAAAAAAGTTATGAAGAAAAAAGAGAAATTTGTTAAAATACTGGATTTATCAATATCTGAAGTCCTTTTGTCTTTTGTAAATAAGGAATTGCTTCCAGGTACGAAAATTTCAAAGGATCGTTTTTGGCGGGGGTTTAATAGGGCTGTTCATGAACTATCTAAAAAGAATAAAGAACTCATTGAAATAAGAGAGAAAATACAAAAATCAATAGACTCATATCACCTTGAAAAAAAAGGAAAAAAAATAAAATTAAATGAATACAAAAAATTTCTAAACAAAATAAATTATTTAAAAAAAAATGGACCAAATTTTCATATACAAACTAAGAATGTTGATGAAGAGATTTCTAGTATATGTGGTCCACAATTAGTATGTCCAGTCTCAAATGCAAGATTCTTATTAAATGCTGCTAATGCAAGATGGGTAAGTCTTTATGATAGCCTATATGGAGCAAATATTATTCCTGAAACAAAAGGTGCATTAAAAGGTAAAACGTATAATCCAATTCGAGGAAAAAAAGTAATCGAGTACGCAAGGGAACTCTTAGATAAATATATTCCACTTGAAAATCAAAGCTGGAAAGATATCAAAAAAATTCCCCAAATAATTAAAAAGCAACTTAGTGTTAAATTAAAAAAACCAGAGCAATTTATAGGATTTAGAAAACAAAAAAATAAAATATTTTCTCTCTTATTTAAAAATAACAATCTACATTTAGATATTTTGTTTGATCAAAAAGGTAACTTAGAAGTCAATAATCCAGATGGAAATCAGGATCCACTAAAAATACATGATATATATATTGAGTCTGCAATTTCTACAATATGTGATCATGAAGACTCTGTGGCTGCAGTAGATGCTGAGGATAAAGTTTTAGGTTATAGAAATTGGTTATCTCTAATGAAGGGAAATTTAATTTCAAAGTTCAAAAAAAACAACAAAACTATAATAAGAAAGTTAAATCTAGATAGAGAATATTTATCTCCAAATAATAAAAAATTTAAATTACATGGCAGGTCATTACTTCTAAATAGAAATGTAGGACATCTGATGACAAACCCTGCAATACTTTTAAAAGATGGATCAGAATGCCCAGAGGGAATTTTGGATGCATTTATTACATCTACTGCATGCCTTCATGATTTTAAAAGAAAAGGGAATTCTAGAACAAACTCAATTTATATAGTTAAACCCAAAATGCATGGACCAGATGAATGTATTTTTACAAATAATATTTTTGAAAAAGTTGAAAAAGTTTTAAAACTTAAAAAGAATCAAATTTTATGTGGAATAATGGATGAGGAAAGAAGAACTACTGTTAACCTTAAAGAATGTATTAGAATTTTAAGAAAAAGAGTGTTTTTTATAAATACCGGTTTCCTTGATAGAACTGGTGATGAAATCCATACCTCTATGGAAATTGGTCCAATGATACTTAAAGGTGAGATGAAATCATCAAAATGGATTAAGGCGTATGAAAATAATAATGTAGATATTGGATTGGCATGTGGTTTCTCTGGAAAAGCACAGATAGGCAAAGGTATGTGGGCAATGCCAGATTTACTAAAAGAAATGATGGAACAAAAAATTTCACATCCAATGTCTGGAGCAAACTGTGCTTGGGTACCATCTCCTACAGCTGCTGCAATACATGCATTGCATTATCATGATATTAATGTGTTTTCAGTTCAGAAAAAAATTAAAAAAAGAAAAACTGCAAAATTAAATGATCTTTTAACAATACCTGTTGATTATAAAAAAGATTGGTCCAAAGATGTAATAGAAAATGAACTAAAAAATAACGCTCAAGGGATTTTAGGTTATGTAGTCAGATGGGTTGATCAATCAGTTGGTTGTTCAAAGGTCCCGGATATTAATGGTATTGGTTTAATGGAAGATAGGGCCACATGTAGAATAAGCAGTCAACATATAGCAAATTGGCTTCATCATGGAGTATGTAGCAAGAAACAAGTTTTAGAAATTATGAAAAAAATGGCTAAAGTAGTTGATTATCAAAATTTGAAAGATCGCAGTATGAAAGATCAAGATCCTTATCAACCGATGTCTGGAAATTTTGAAAAATCCACTGCTTTCAAAGCAGCTTGCGATTTAATATTTCATGGAAAATATCAACCTTCAGGGTACACAGAGCCATTACTCCATTTTAATAGATTAATTAAAAAATCAATTTGAATCTGAATTTAAGCCTGACCTATTTTTAAAAGCTGAGTAAAGTGTTCCATCATCCAGGTTTTCAATTTCTCCACCAACTGGCAAACCTTGAGCAAGTTTAGAAACTTTTGCTTTTGTGCCATTTAAACTTTCCTGAATATAATAAGCTGTTGTTTGTCCCTCGACAGTTGCACTTGTTGCTATAATCACTTCATCTATTTTTTGATCTTTAACTCTTTTTACTAATGATGATATTAATAAATCCTCTTTTTTTTGTCCGGATGAATTGATTGTTCCACCCAAAATATGAAAATATCCATCAAATATATTTGAGCCTTCTATGCTCCATTGATCTGCTATACTCTCTACTACACAAATTTTATTAGGTTTTTTGGAAGATTGATCGCAATTATTACAAAGATTGTTTGTTCTTAATGATCCACATACGTTACATCTGTAAACATTCTTATAGATATCAACAAGCACTTTAGCCATAGGTTTAAGCAATTCTTCTCTGTTACTAATCATCTTTAAAATAATTCTTTTAGCAGACTTTGGTCCAAGTCCTGGCAATTTAGAAATTATTTTTATTAAATTTTCTATTTCGTCTATATTTTGCATAATTTTAAAGTGGCCATTTAAAACCTGGTATACCAAATCCACCTGTAACTTTTGATATTTCTTCAGACGTCTTTGATTTAAGTTTCTCTTTAGCATTATTATGAGCTGCAATAATTAAGTCTTCAATAACGGTTTTATCCTCGTTCATTATATCTTTGGAAATTTCAATACTTGTCATTTCGCCATCTCCATTTAAGGTAACTTTAATTGAATTAGACCCAGAAACCCCCTCAGCTTTAATGGTTTTAATTTTTTCTTGGCTTTCCTTCATTTTGTTTTCGAGTTCTTTAGCCTTATCTAAAATTTTTGAAAAATCAGTCATTATAATCATCCTTTTTAACATCTATGAGCTCAGCATCAGAAAACATTTCTTTTATTTTTTTGTATGTAGCAGTTTGTTTTGCGACCTCTAAACTATCATTTTTATTTTTAGTTTTAGTTTCTTTTTTTGTTAATTGACCAGTCTTCTTGGACAATGTTATTATCCATCTTTCTCCTGTCCAATCAAATAACTTTGAAGAAATAATTTTTAAAAAATCCTTACTTAAATTATCATTAAACGAAATTTCTATTCTATTTTTTTCAAAACTTACAAGATTCACATTATTTTCTAATTCATACTTAAGTTGAATTTCTTTTTTTTTGTTACAAACTTCAATTAATTCATCAAAAGACTTTATTTGGATTGTATTTTTATCCTCTTCATTAATTTTTTTATCTTTATCTTCCTGAACTATATTCTTCATTTGATCTATAGTTTTGCTTTTAAATAAATGGTTATCACTACTTTTTAATGGTTTTTGTATAATGTCTTTTTCTGCTTTGATATTTTCTAAATTTTGTGAATTTTTAACATTCTTGACATCTTTTAAGTGAACAAGTCTTACTAAAAACATTTCAATAGATAAATTTTGATTAGATATTATTTCTAACTCAGATAAGACTTGTATTGTGAACTGCCAAAATAAAATAAGCAAACTACTTTCAATATTTTCTGATAATTTCTTAATTTGTTTGAACTGCTCATCGTTGAGTGAAAAATTTGTACTTTCAATTTTTAAGGAACTAATATTTTTTAAATAATATAATACCTCTAAAAAATCATTTAGAAAAACTTTAGGCTCAACTCCTTGATCATAAATAAGTTTATATTTTTCTAAAACTTTTTTTTCATTTCCTTCAAAAATATTTTCAAATAAATCAATTAGTATAGACTTATCAAAATAACCAAATAGTTTTTGAGCTTTTTTTAAATCAAGTTCACTGTCTTTTTCATTAGAAACAATTGCTCTATCCAACAAAGACAAGGCGTCTCTAACAGATCCCTCAGAAATTTTAACTATTAGTTTAATTGCATCATCACTTATTTTACCTTTTTCTAAATCTTTTACTTTTTTTAAATAATTAAATAATTCTTGAGATTTTACTCTAGATAAATCAAATCTTTGGCATCTTGATACTACAGTTACTGGAATTTTTTTAATTTCAGTAGTTGCAAAAATAAATTTTAAACTCCCACCATTTTTATAAACAGGTGGTTCTTCTAAAGTTTTTAAAAGTGCGTTGAATGCTTGTTTGCTTAACATATGAACTTCATCAATTATAAAAATTTTATATTTTGCAATCGTAGGTCCATATCTTGAAAAATCGATTAAATCCCTAACATCATCTACACCTGTTTTGCTAGCAGCATCCATTTCTAAAACATCAATATGATTTGAATTAGTAATATCATCACAATTACTACACTTTTCTTTACATTGATTTTCTATTCCATTTGGGCAGTTAAGTGTCTTTGCAACTATTCTTGCAATTGTAGTTTTTCCTACACCACGAATTCCAGTAAATAGATATGCATTAGGGATCTTATTTGATTTTATAGAGTTAATTATTGTCTCAGCAACAATATCTTGCCCAATCAAATCATCAAATATTTGAGGTCTATACTTTAATGCTAAAACTTTTGAATTTTCTTTCATTTTTTTAATAGGAAGCTAGAACCTGAAAAACTGTCTTTACGACTGCTTCCGTTAAGATCTGGTCGGGTTCAAGCAGTATCCACCTCTAGCCTCCAATACTATTATATCAGTAATAATTTTTATTCTTCAAGAAGATAAAAATTAAATATTTCTAAATTGGCTAGCTTTGTATACCCCTAATATATCTAAACTTACAGTGTGGAAACCTAATTCCTCTAAGGATTTTTGAACTTTTGGATCTTCAATATGTCCAACTATATCGCATAAAAATAAATACTGTTCAAAACTGCTATGCTCAGAGAAACTTTCAAGTTTACTTAAACTAATATCATTTGTGGCAAAACCACCTAAGCACTTATATAAAGCCGCAGGTTTATCTTTAACTTTAAAAATACAACTTGTGATATATTTCTCTTTTTTAAATTCTGGATGCTGTGCATTTTTTCCCATAATTAAAAATCTGGTAACATTTTTTTTATCATCCTCGATATTGCTTTTTAAAATATCAAGATTGTAGATTTCTGCTGCTAAACTAGATGCAATTGCTGCTTCATCTTTTTTAGAATTATCACTAATAAATTTTGCGCTTCCTGCTGTATCTGCAGCAATAATTGGTTCTAAATTATTGTCATTTATAACTTTTTGACACTGAGATATTGCTTGTGAATGTGATCTTACACTTTTTATATCTTTAATTTTAACTCCAGGCAAAGACATTAAATTATGAGATACCTTATGAAAATGCTCTGCATAAATTTGTAATTTATATTTATTCATTAAATATTGAGTATCTGCAACTCTACCTGCTATTGAATTCTCGACAGGTATAATTGTTTTTAAACTCTCATCGTCAGAACATTTTTTAAAACACTCTTCAAAAGTTTTACAAGATATTGTCTCTGCTTTTGAATATACTTCAAGTGCTGCTAATTGGGAGTACGCACCTTTGGTTCCTTGATATAAAATTTTCATACTAGTTCTTATATTCCATTATTTTTTTTAATTCTATATAATCTTCTTCTGTATCAATGCCAATGACCTTACTTGATGCATAAGTTACATTAACTTTTATATTATTATCCATAGCTCGTAATTGTTCTAGCTTAAATTTTTTTTCATTCTCAGATTGGCTTAAATTTGTAAAAAATTCCAGGCTTGAAACACTAAATTCGTAAATCCCTATATGATGATAAATATTTTGTGACCTAATATCTGCAAATCTTGAAAAATTTTGAGCTACAGAAAAAATCTCTACCTCTAATTTTTTTTCTGTTTGAACCTTAACCGTATTTACACTATCGAATAATTTTTTATCTTCTATATTAGTTGCAAGTGTATTAATTTGACAATTATTTTTCTTTGTTAGATGGTCCAATTTTTTAATATCCTCAATATTTATTAATGGTTCATCACCTTGGAGATTAATTACATAATCAATGTTTTTTAAGTTTAATTTTTTAAATGCTTCCCAAATTCTATCTGTACCAGTTTGTGGGTTTTTTGATGTTAAAATAGCCTCACCTTTATGTTTTTTTACCTGGTTTAATATTTCTTGATCCTCTGTAGCAACAATCACATCACCAATTTGGGTCTCTTGTGCTTTTTTTACTACATGACATATTATAGGAAGCCCATTTACTTCTAATAACGGTTTCCCGGGTAAGCGCTGAGCAGACATTCTAGAGGGAATTAAAATAATTGTATTTGACATAAATATTTATGCGTCTAACCGACGCAAATTTTTATTAAATTTAAATTAAGCAATTGTAAAAATATCATGTTATATGTAGAAATACTTATATAAATCAATGGATTCTTTCGAATTAAACAAAATTATTGGTGCAATTTTACTTGTAGCCTTACTAGTAATAGGAATAGGCAAGGTTTCGAACCTGGCATTTAAGGTAAATAAGCCTGAAAAAGCTGGCTATAAAGTTGAAGTAGAATCTAACTCAGAAGAATTACAGGGAACTGAAAAAGAAATAAAGAAAGAAGAAGTGGATATAGCTTCCGTACTTTCTACTGGGGATCTTGCTCATGGTGAAAAAGTTTTTAAAAAATGTGCAGCTTGTCATTCAATTAAAAGTGGCGGTGGGAATAAAATAGGACCAGCATTATATAACGTAGTAGGAAGAAAAGTTGCTTCATTAAATGATTATAAATATTCAAAAGCATTAGTTGAATATGACAAAAACTGGAATTTTGAAGAACTCAATGGTTTTTTATTGAAACCAAAAGATTGGATCAAGGGAACTAAAATGGCTTATGCAGGACTAAGAAAAGAGAAAGACAGAGCTTCAGTAATATTATATTTAAACAAATATTCAGATAGTCCTTTACCTTTACCTTAATTTATTTAAACAGAATAACAAAATTGATTTCTGCACATGCACCCTATTAAGTGCTTGCTGCCAGACTTTTGATTTTTTTCCATAAAAAACATCATTTGTAATTTCATCTCCTCTTGGTAAGCAGTGTAATAAAAAAGCATCTCTTGATTGTGACATTAATTTTGAATTAATTTTAAAATTTAAAAAGTCTTTAATTTTTTTTTTTTTATTAACTTTGTCATTCATTGAAATGACTTTATCGGTTAAAACAACATCAGCATTTTTAATTGCCTGATTTGCATTATTTAACACTTTTATATTACCTTTATTTTTTTTTATTAACTTTAATAACTCTAAAGAAGGAGAATAATTTTTTGGACATCCAATATTTAATTTAAAAGAAAATTTTAGAGATGCTTCAATAAGAGAATTTAAAACATTGTTCGAGTCACCTATCCAACAAATATTTAATTTTGAAATATTTTTTTTTGTTATTTCTTCAATAGTAAATATATCAGACAAAATCTGGGCTGGATGAGATTTTGGACTTAACCCATTAATTAAAGGAATGGAAAGATGTTTTTTGAAAATACTCAATTTATTCTCATCATCAGTTCTAAGCATAAAAACATTTCCGTAGGTTGATAATATTTTTGCTGTATCAGAAACTGACTCAGCACCTTTTGATAAATGTAATTCATCTGGTCTTAATGTAAGTGCTGATCCTCCAAGTTGTCTTATTGCTAAATAAAAACTTAATCTTGTTCTAAGAGATGATTTTTCAAACATTTGAATTAATAAATTTCCCTTAAGAGGATTATCTTTATCAATCTCTAAGGTTTCTAAATTCTTTCTTTTAAGCTTTCTTTTTTTTGCATCATCTAAAATTTTTCTTAAGTTTTTATAAGAGATATCTTTTATATTTATAAAGTGATTCATGATTTTTTATATGACTTGCAGACTTTTTTTAAAATATTTAAAGCTATTTTAATTTCCTTAATAGAAACATTTAACGGTGGCAAAATTCTTATGACATTATCTGCTGCCTTAATTGTAAGTAATTTATTATCAGAGAGCTTTTTAATAAAAGCTGCTTGTTCAACTTTTAATTTTAGACCAATAAGTAATCCCTTTCCTCTGATCTCTTGAATTACATTAGGATAGTCAAATTGTATTTTATTTAACTCTTTAAAAAAGAACTTTGATGATGATTGTACTTTATTTAAAAAACCTTTTTTAAATATTTGATCCATAACTGCATTTCCAACGCTCATTGCCAGTGGATTTCCACCAAAAGTACTACCATGAGAACCTGCTGTCATGTATTTTGATACCTTTTTATTCATTAATACAGCTCCAATTGGGAAACCTCCTCCAATACCTTTAGCAATTGGGACTATATCAGGTTTTATTTTAGCATACTCATAAGATAAAAATTTTCCTGATCTTCCAATACCACATTGTACCTCATCCAAAATTAAAAGTATTTTTTTCTTATCACAAATTTTTCTTAATTCTTTCAGGCACCAATCAGGTATTACTTTAATGCCGCCCTCTCCCATTATTGGTTCTATCATTATTGCTGCTGTTTTACTTGAAATTGATTTAGTTAACGATTTATGATTACCAAAATCAAAGTGATCAAACCCTTCAACTTTAGGCCCAAAACCTTCTGTCATCTTTTTTGATCCACTGGCAAAGATTGCTGCTAAAGTTCTGCCATGAAAAGAATTTTTTACACACAAAATTCTATTTTTTTTCTTTTGACCAATCGAATAAAAATATCTTCTAGCTACCTTTATTGCTACTTCAGTAGCTTCAGCTCCACTATTTTGAAAAATAACAGAATCAGCAAAAGTTTTTTGTGTTAATCTTTTAGCTAATCTTTCACCTTCAGGAATTATAAATGCATTAGACACATGCCAAACTTTATTTGCTTGATTATTAATTGCCTTAATAAGATATTTATTTGAATGACCTAAAGAATTAACCGCAATACCTTGAATAAAATCTAAATATTTTTTTCCATTTGTTGAATATAAGTAACTACCCTTTCCTCTTATGAAGGAAATTTTTCTTCTGTTATAATTCTTAGCTAGAGATGACATGATTAAGATTTTATTTTATAACCTTTTTTATATAGATAAAATGCTACAAGCCACCCTACTAAAGCTAAAAGTGGTATATAAATCATACCAAATGACATGTCTCCATCTGATTTTCCTAAAAAACCATATCTAAAAATATTAATGATGTGAAAAAAAGGATTTACAGAACTTATAGATTGAAAAAATTCTGGCAATCTATCAATTGTATAAAAAACTCCTGATAAAAAACTCAATGGTTGTAATATAAAATTTGTTACAGTTGCAGTATGATCAAATTTTGTAGCCCACAAACCAGTTATAAAACCCAAACTTCCAATAAAAAATGATCCAAAAAAAGCAGCATACAAAATATAAAAAATATTTTTTATTGGTAATTCAACTATAAATATAAATACAACTATAGATATAAAACCAATTAATATACTTCTTGTGACAGCAGCCATTATAATTGCGAAAGAGACTTCAAATGATGACAAAGGTGCATAAAGTATATCAACTAAGTTTCCTTGCATTTTAGAAATCATAAATGAGCTCACTGAATGTGAGAAACTTTGAAGTATCATAGATTGTATTATTAATCCTGGTGCTAAAAATGTGATAAATGAATAGCCCAAAACATCGCCTCTATCATTACCAAGTGCTAATGTTAAAACTGATAAAAATAATAAACTTGAAACTAATGGCGATAAAAGAGTTTGAGCCCAAACTATAAAAAATCTACTACATTCTCTATACCACAATGCAACTAAGCCTACGTAATTTATTCTCCCAAATTGACGAACGCCAATTTTGTATCTTTTTTGTAATTCAACCATTGATAAATATGTTTATCTTTTTTTTTTAATTTTTGTTAAAAAAACAAAAATAACTCTTGTTTTTGCTTTTTAATTATGTGTATTTATATTGTATATATTAAAAATTAAACTACTACATATAGTATATAAATGAGCTGGACAGAAGAAAAAGTAAATAAATTAAAGGAACTTTGGGGCAAAGGAAAAACCGCAAGTCAGATTGCTGAAATTCTTGGTGGTCTTAGTAGGAATGCAGTCATTGGAAAAGCTCATAGATTAAATTTATCGTCAAAAATTAGATCAAAAAGTTACAATGAGGGGTCAAACCAGACTTTAAAAAAACATTCTGAAAATACTGAAGATAGACCTAGGAAATTATCAAAATCTCGATTTAAATCATTGTTAATTGAAAATGATTTCGAGCCAGAAAATCCTAAACAACTAGAAGATTTAGACGACAATACTTGTAAGTGGCCTATTGGTCATCCTGATGAGAAATCTTTTTATTTTTGTGGAAGATCATCTCTAAAAGATTTTTCTTATTGTAAATTACATTTACTGTATGCATTTCAACCTAAGGGTAAAAAAGAAGATATTATTGAAAAAAATAACGAGGAAGTTCCAAAATTTATATCCAAAAAAATTAAATCAGCTTAACAATTAATCTTTAAGTAATTTTTTTTTTGCTTGTTCAAATTCTTCTTTTGTAATTACTCCAGATTTTAGTAAACCATCAAGCTTTAAAATTTCATCACTAATATTTTGAGTGTTATTTTCTGAAAAATCATTTTCTAAAGGGTCGTCATCACTTTTTGGTTTATATAATTTTTTTGCCTCCATGCCAGTATTAATAGCTTTTACAGCAATATAAATGACATAAATTAATATAAGTGCAATTAATAAGTAAACAATATTTATTAACATTTTTTTATCATTAATTATTTTCTAAAGAAAATTTTCCACCTTCTCTCCAATTATATGCATATTCCTTAATACCCTTTTCAAAAGATATTTTGCTTGGTATTCCAATATCAAAATTTGTAATTCCATCTTGTGATTTTATATTATCATATTTTAATAATTTTAGTTGATCTTTTGTAATGAGGGGTGTTGGTAATAGTTGAAAAATTGAGGCAGAAGCATTAGCTATAAAAAGAGGTAATGGCAATAACAGTCTTTTTTTATTAATTGCTTTAAGGATTTTTTGAAGTATTTCTTTAAATGATATCACTTCTGGTCCGATAACTTCTATACTTTTTGAATAAATTTCATTTGATATAATTTTGAATATTACTTCAGAAACATCTGTTGCATGAACGGGGGAAAATTTAGTTAAGCCATTATAATACAGAGGAAAAATAGGTAATAGATTTAGAAGACCCATAAATTTTGTAGTAAAATTATCATCAACACTATAAACTATAGACGGTTTAACGATTGTTGCTGTTGGTAAGTTTTTTTTTATATTTTCTTCACCCTTTAATTTACTAATTGCATAACTTGAGTCAGTTGCTTTTGATAAACCTAAAGCAGATACATGTATTAGTTTTTTATTTTGATCTGAACAAATTTTTGATATTAGATTTGGTAGTTTATTATGTATATTTTCAAAAGTATTTTTTTTACCTTTTTCAAATAATATTCCTATTAAATTTATACATATATCTGCTTCTGAAATAAATTTTTTCAACTTTTTTTCGTTGAAAATATCTGCTTCTTCAATATCAAGGTAACCAATCGGAGCTTGCGTTTTTAGAATATATGCTTTTTGATGTTTATTTCTCGTAACAGCTATTACTTTATAATTGTCTTTAACTAGTCTTCTTATGCAATATCTACCAATTTGACCACTAGCTCCAAAGATAAGTACTTTTTTTTTAATCATTTATCTAAAAATAGACATTTTTGTTTTGTCTTTATATATATAACTTTAAAATGAATAACATTAAAATATTTGATCAAGACTTGCCAGATGAAATCGATTTATCTAAAGAAAAAGCTATTGGTTTGGATTGTGAGGCACTTGGTCTTGTTCTGGGAAGAGACCCTCTTACTTTAGTTCAGTTAGGTTTAGAGTCTAAAGAATATTATTTGATTAAACTAAATAGGGATAACTATAAAGCTCCTAACTTAAAAAAATTATTATCAAATAGCAGTACTCAATTTATTATGCACTATGCAAGACAAGATATGTTATGGCTGAAGTATCACCTAGGGGTTACAATTGAAAATATGTTTTGTACCAAACTTGCATCAAAAATTGCAAGAACTGCCTCTAATTACCATGGGTATAAAGATTTAGTAAAAGAAATATGTGGAAAAGATATTTCTAAAAAAGAACAACAAAGTGATTGGGGTGATCCGAACTTATCTCCAAAACAAATTAGTTATGCAGCTCAAGATACAGAGTTCTTATTTGAAATCAAAAAAAAATTAACAAATATGTTGGAAAGAGAAAAAAGAATAGAGCTTTATGAAAAAAGCATAAAAGTCCTTCCCATACTTGTAGATATGGAAATGGCTGGATATAAGATTAGTACGTTTGAACATTAAAAATGAAAAAAAATAATTTAAAAAAAATTGGAAAAAATGTAATTGATCTTGAAATACAGGCACTAAAAAAACTTAAAAATTCAATTAATAATTCATTTAATAAAACAGTCAGTCTGATCAGTAATTGCCAATCAAAAGTAATTTTTTGTGGAGTTGGTAAAAGTTTTATTATCGCATCAAAAATAAGTAGCACACTTTCGTCTGTAGGCAGTCCATCTTTTGCAATATCAGCAAGTCAATGTACTCATGGTGACTTAGGAAGTATAACAAAAAAAGATTTATTAATCCTAATAAGTAATTCTGGAGAAACAGAAGAGTTAAAACCTGTGATACAATATGCAAAAAGAAATAAAATTATCCTTGTAGGTATAGTCTCAAAAAAAAACTCAGTCCTATACAAATCATCTGATGTAAAACTTTATATTCCAGAATCAAAGGAGTCAGGACATGGAATTGTTCCTACATCTTCAACAACATCTCAACTAGCTCTAGGGGATGCTTTAGCTATTGCATCGATGAATTATAAAAACTTTGGAAAGTTAGATTTTAAAAAATTTCATCCATCAGGTAACCTAGCAACAAAATTAAAAACTGTTGAAGATCTTATGATAAGTGGAAATAAAGTTCCATTTGTTACTGAAAACTCAAGTATGAAAAATGCTTTAAAAATTTTATCAAAGAAAAATTTAGGTGTTTTGGTGGTAAGAAATAAAATAAAAAAAACAATAGGTATAATTACTGATGGTGATTTAAAAAGAGCAATAGAAAAAAATAGCAATTTTCATAATCTTAAATTAAATAAAATAATGACAAAAAACCCAATTTCTATCGATCAAAATGAATTAGCTGCGAAAGCCTTAGGCATAATGACCTCAAAAAAAAAAATTACTAGTTTATGTGTATTTAAAAATAACAAAAAAGATAGGACTATTGGAATAATCCATATTCATAATATTTTAAATGCAAATATTAATTAATGTCATCTAAATTATTAATCCAATTAAGCATTACATTATTAATCGCGTTAATTTTATTAGTTTTTTATTATTTTTTTTTTACAAGTGATAATACTTTTGTTAAAGGAGACAAAGTTGATGTTGATAATCAAATAAATAATAAAATTACAGATCTAAAGTACACCGCAAACGATATAAATGGTAATTCATATATTATAAATTCAGAGTACGGAGAAATTTCTGATTTAGATAGTAATGAGTTAAAATTACAGGGTGTTAAAGCTATAATTGAAATTAAAAACTCAGAGAGTGTTATTATTTTGTCAGATTATGCTAATTATAATAAAGTCACACTTAATACATTTTTTTACGATAACGTTAAACTTACTTATATTGGTCATCTCATTACATCAGATAAAATGTTTTTAAATTATTTGAACAAAGATATCAATATTCAAGAAAATGTAGTTTATGAGGGTTACAATAATAAACTTTTAGCAGATATTATAGAAATTGATCTTGTAACTAAATTCTCGAAGATTTATATGTTAGATAAATATGGCAAGGTGAAAGTAAATATTAAAAATGGCAATAATTAAAAAATTCCGAATTAAATCATTTAAAAAAGATCAAACTCTTTTAGAGTTAAAAAATATCTCAAAGTCTTTCGGTGAAAGAAAAATATTAGACAATGTATCTTTAAAAATTAATCGTGGTGAAATTTTGGGGTTACTTGGACCAAATGGTGCGGGAAAATCAACAATTTTCAATTTAATAACGGGTCTTATTAAGCCTGATTATGGTAAAGTAATTTTTGGGAACAAAGAAGCAACCAACTTTCCTATATATCTCAGAACTAGAGAATTTAAAATTGGATACGTTCCTCAGTATGGAGGATTTTTTTCAGACCTTACAACATATGAAAATTTAAAAGCTATAGCACAGATTTTGCTTAAAGATTCAAGAGAGCAGAATAGCAAAATTGAATATTTAATTTCCAAATTCGAGCTAGATTATGTTAGAAATATTAAAGCTTCTTTTCTATCTGGTGGTCAAAAGAAAAAGTTGGTAATTGCTCTTGCATTACTTGGGGATCCAAAAATACTTCTTTTAGATGAATGTTTTGCAGCACTTGATGTATTAACAATTCAAATGTTGCAGAAAATCATAGTAAATTTACAAACTGAAGAAAGAATAGGTATTATTATATGTGATCACCAAGCTAGGGATCTGCTTACATGTGTGGATGTTGCAATGATACTATCAAATTGTAAAATAATTGCTCAAGGCACTCCAAAAGAACTTATAAACAATACTGCAGCAAGAAATGCTTATTTTGGGGAAGCCTTTAAAATTAATTAACACCTAATGCAAAAAAAATTTGTTACGATTAATAGTAAAGTTGAAAATTTTAATAAAAAAATAAACGTTGATGGAGATAAAAGCTTATCAATTCGATGGGCCTTAATTGCTTCA
>ERZ802830.1357-NODE-1357-length-23351-cov-8.92303_pt1 | contig 23351 bp, 16 predicted proteins | sample MGYA00345654_ERZ802830 | MGnify/ENA primary metagenome ERZ802830 (study PRJEB30503, sample SAMEA104212375) | marine metagenome | biome: Westerlies Biome; feature: [SRF] surface water layer (ENVO:00010504) within the epipelagic zone...; material: water...
AGTGATCCTGCATATAGAACTCGTAAGGTACAACCACAGGTTACTCCGCAATCTAGAATTCAACCATCAGGTAATAAAAGATTAGATAATGCGATTCGTAATGCTCAAGATATTGGAGATATGACAGGCACTCGTGGGTTGATGGATCGCACTGGGACAATCGCTGAGAAAGTACAAAGGCGAAATGATGTCTTAAGACAGTATATGCGTGATGCTGGTATGTCTGGTGCTGATGAAAGCATGAATATGTATGGTAAACCTATGGGAGATCAATCTAGTATTAATTCTCCTGCATCTCGTGGTGCTATATCTACGGTTGTGAATATGCAATCGCAGCAAAATTCTCTACGTAAAATGGAAACCAAAAACAAAACTTTGGAACCAATTCTCATCAGTAATAACAGTCAAATAGATGATACTGCTGATGATACTCCTCCTTCTTATATAAGTACAAAGGGTGATATAGGATTTTCTGAACTCTACCCGTCTTTGTATAGTTAACTATGTCAGAATTTAATAGAAAACCATATGCATCTAGTTGTGAAATCAAACAGATTGCTTTATACAAACCGGATGGAGAGAAGGCGGAAGCAAACCTCTTGGATATGGTATTGTTTATTCAATATCATGAAAATATTCTGTGGCCTGCTTATGGTGCAACCATGGTTATACTTGATAATGCACAAAATTTAATTTCATCCATTCCTATTCAAGGATTTGAAAAGGTTGTTTTTGAAGTAGTTGATGCTAAAGAAGATACTTATTTCTACGAGTTTCGTGTATTTAAAGTAAGTAATAGAGTTAATGCAGATAGAACCCAGATTTATACATTAGCATTAATTTCTACCGAGGGATTATTAAATGAGAGTATCCGGGTCAATAAACTAATTTCTGGATCTACCTCTGCTGTGGTAAGAAAACTACTGTTAGAATATTTGAATGTTGTTGGTAATAGGATTGATGTTGAAGATTCTGTTACTAGTCTTAAACACTTACCTACTAAAAAGACTCCATTTGCATTAATTAGATCCTTACAGTCTAAAACAATTGCCCAAAAAGAATCTACTACACCAAAATTAAGACCAGGAGTAGTTCCCTTAGAAGTAACACCATTCGGTACTAATTCTGATGCCGATCCTAATACTGCAGATGATGCATCAGGAACAGCAGGATATTTATTTTTTCAGGTTACAAGAAAAGAAGAGAAATCTCAATTCGTCTTTAAGTCAATTGATTCTTTATCAGAACAAAAACCAAAGACTAATATTTTTTCGTATTCTCCTGGAAAGACATCTGAAGAGAGTATGTTTAAGATCCAAGAGATTAGATTCGGAAGTGAAATTGATACTATGCAAAAAATGAGGGAAGGAGCATATTCTTCTTTGGTGTGCTACTACGACATAAATACTGGTAAGTACGAAGAGCAAGTTTATTCCATAACAAATACTTGGAATGATATGTCTCACTTAGGGACAAAAACTGAACTTCCTGTAGGTCAAACTATATTATCACAGTATCCAAGTAGAGTGATGTCAACTATTGTAAATCACGAAAATTGGTATATGGGTAAAAATGTTGCATCTAATGAAGATGCTGATCTCGGGGATCAATCTCCCGATAATTCTTTTCCTGATTATGTTAAACAATATTTACCGCAGAGTATTTCTAGACTAGGAGTTATGTTCAATTATGAATTGACCATATCCCTAACTGCGAATTTTGATCTTAATGCCGGAGATACAATAGATATTAGGATTCCCAATCAAGTTTCTGACGCAGAGCGGAAAGATGAAGTTTGGGATCCAACATATAGTGGCACATATTTGATTAAATCTGTCAATCATCAGATTGACGTTAAGGAACAAAACGCTTATACTGTACTTGAACTAATCCGTGATTCTTGCGGAATTAAACAATATACGAATAAATAACGATACTAGGAGTACAAATGAAATCAATTGAAGATCATATCGCAAAGGACAAAGAAATCCTTGACAATCCTCTCATCTCATCTCATCAACGTCGTCATATTGAAGGTGAACTACAGGAATTAGAAGAATATGCAGATCATCATAAGAAAGATATTGAGGAAGGTGATCATCATGATCCTACTTACCTAGAACTTTTCTGTGATCAAAATCCTTCGGAACCTGAATGCTTAGTATATGAAGATTGACTAATATGGATTCATTAAACGGGTTATATCCAATAAATCAAATCGGATCCGATGGATTCTCGTGGTGGATTGGACAAGTTGAATCTGAGAAGGCGGATGATGAAAAACTTTCTGGTCGTTATAAAGTAAGGATCGTTGGTGCTCATCCTAAGTCTTGTGAGGCAGTTTCATGGGAGGATCTTCCATGGGCAATTACTATGATGCCTGTAACGAATCCTCATACACCAGGAGGAGCAACATCAGTCTCTGATCAATTGGGTAAGGGAGTATGGGTTATTGGATTTTATCTAGATAATCTTCAACAACAACCCGTTATTATGGGTTCTGTTGGTAGAGTTGCTAATTCAACATCTGAAAAGACTGCTAATGATCCTACACCAGGTGAAAACTGTAAATCATTTACTACCTATATTCCGGAAGATGCTAAATTAGCGTTTGATCAACCTACCCCTGCCGTTGGATCCCCTGCTTCGCTAACTTCTACAGAGGCAGGAGTAGCTCCTAGTGGCATACTAAAGAAGACTGGTGATAAAAATCAAATAGTTAGTGGTCCAACAAATTTTCAAGTAGCAAAATATTCTAAAAATACAGATTTAAATCCTGGAGGGATTAATTTTTGTGTAGAGAAAGCAGATAAGTGTGGTAAAGAAACTGATCTTAAAAAAACTTTTACTAGATTATTCTCGGAAATGCTTGCCGAAGTTCAAAACAATGACGGCAAATTAGGAACATACCTTATTGCACCATTAAGTGGTGAATTGCATGATGCAGTTGGCATAGGGAGAAAATATGTAAATAAGGCGATCCTTGTTGTAAGAACTTTTGTCGCGTCTGTAAAGGGATTTATTCTTGAAAAAATAAAAGCAGGTATTAAAGATTTAATTAACATGCTATTGTATCCATCGGATACTGGTAATTCATTAACACCGCTTACAAAATTCTTTAACGACCTTTTAGCTAATATTGGTTGCCAGATGGCAGATCTTGGAGATCGTTTGGCTTCTTTCTTGGAAGATCTTATTTTTGGATATTTGTTTGATGTATACAAAGCAGCAGCATGTTTAGTTGATAATTTTGTTGAAGGTGTTTTAAGTAAAATACAATCTTTAATGAATGAATTACTTGAATCTGTTTTAGGTCCTCTTCAGGACCTTTTAGGTGCTGCAGCATCTGCTATTAATATCATTGGTGATGCAATCAATTATGTTTTAGATCTACTTGGAATCCAATGCAACGGTCCTGGAAAGTCATGTTCTAAAACTACCGTAGTTTGTACTAATTGCGATTCTGATGATCGGAGTAATTTTTTAGATGATCTATTAGATAATATTACTGACGATCTATTCCCAGTTACGGGAGAAGATTGGTCTAGGTATACTTGTGATGAGGCATATGAAGGAAATGTTCTTCAACCAACAAAAGTAATATTTGTTGGTGGGGTTCAAAATCCCCCAATTCCAAATTCTATTCAATATGATATCTCTGATATTACAGTTGAAGAAGGAGATGAAGCAACTTTTGTTGTTACTAGAGTTGGATATCTTGATGTATCATCAAGTGTCAAGTATACTACTAGAAACGGTAGTGCTACAGAGGGAGCTGACTATTTAAAATCTAGTGGTATTTTAGGATTCGCTCCTGGAGAGTCGGAAAAGAAAATTTTTGTAAGAACTCTTACTGATACCGAATCTGAGGGAGATGAAGATTTCTTTGTGACAATCAAAAAAGATTCTCCTGGAACAATTCCATCATTTGCTAAAAAAACTGTTGCTAAGTGTGTGATAACTGAAAGTACTATTAGGACACCAGGTCTACCGTTACCAGCACCAGGAGATCCCCCACCATCTCCTCCACCTCCACCTACTGAATCACCTGACATAATTATTCCTGATATTATTAACGCTAGAGATGTGAATCCTGATCCTACTGTTGATCCTACTGATACAACGCCAACCTATAAAGTAGTATCTGATAGGTCTAGTGTAAAGGAAGGGCAATTTATCAAATATACTATAACTACTACAAATGTTGAGACTGGTAGAACATTATTCTATCGTTTATTTGGAACTGGAATTACTCCAAATGATATTGTGGGTAATTCATTATCGGGATCATTTACTATAGAAGATAATAAAGCAACTGTTATTGTTGGTGTAAATACAGATTCTGAACTAGAAGATGACGAAGTACTGACATTTGGTATTGCAGGAACATCTGCTAGTACCAATGTTATTATTCTCTCTGATACTTCTGGGTTTAGTTCTGAAGAATTAGATGCTAGTGAAGATTCATCTTCTAATGTAGACTCAAGAACTGATCCACCTAGAAATCCTACTGTAGATTCTGGAAAGATCATTACTGATCCTGGTGGTGGAATTATTGATATTCCTATTGATGAACCTGGAGATCCATATACAGAACTTCCAGTAGTTATTATTCCGGGAGAAGGATTCCGCGCAGCTGCATTGCCATTATTGGATTCTACTGGTAGAATTACTGAGTTAAGAATTACCGATCCTGGATTTGGGTATAAAATTAATACTCCCCAAACATCAGATAAAGAATGTATTATTGATTCTTTCACTATGTTAAATCCTGGTAGAGAGTATACTTCTTCACCTCAAGTATACATTAATGGTGATAATACCATTGCTGATGCGGTAGTTGAAAATGGTAAAGTCATTAGTGTTAGAATTAAAAACAGATCTATTGTTTTTGATAGCTATCCTAAAGTTCTTATCATCGGTGGTGGTGGATATGGTGCTAAATTCATTCCATCATTCTCTTGTCTTGATAGAGATGTTAGAGTTACTGTTGGATCTGCCAAGATCGGGACAGGTAAATATATTGATTGTCCTTAGGAGTAATTATGGCAAAAACATTTGACCAAAAACTTGGTGATGACTTGAGGGCACCTGGAGCTCCAACTCAACGATCTTATGATAATAAAACACCTGTAGAACCATCAACTCCTAATGAAGAGCAAGGACCTGTTTCAACTGAAATTACTGTACTAGTTGCTGGTAAACGTTATACATTGACGGATGATGGTGGAGACCTTGAAATTCGCAATAAGTTAAATGGTATGGGAATCTCTATTCAAGAGAATGGAGACATCATGATGCTTAGTGGTTCTGGTGGAAATGGTAAAGCATGTGGTGGTAGATTCATTGTCAATTCCAAGGGTGGTCAAATAATTAAAAGTGGTCGCTCAGTTGCTGAATACAATTCAAATCCCGATTCTTCAACAGAAGGTGGCGGATCTAAGGAATCTTCTACAGCAGGTAAAAATGAAACAGCAAAATCTGAAATATGTTATGGCGATTCTATTACAGAAGTCCATGGTGAAGTAAGAATTAAAGGAACTAATATAGTTTTAGAAGCAGCAGATGTTTTATCTTTGATTGGTAAATCTTCTGTTCTTATTCAAGCAGGTCCTAATGGTGGTGGAGAACTTCGTATCAATGCTGGACAAATTACGGAAACGTCTGATACTAGAGTCGGTGTAGTTACAGGACAAAAATCAGATGTTATTAGTGAAGAAGTGAGTCTTCAGTATGATCCTCGTGCATCAGTTAATGTTATATCACCTGGACATATGAATATTAAGGCGGCTGGAGATATTTCTATGGGTGCAGGTGGAGCAATAGAAATGATTGCTATAGGAGCTAAACAACCTCTTGGATTAATTAAAGATCCGGTGAGTACTATTGGTATGAAAACTGTTGCTGGTGGATTAACTCTTACGAGCGCAGCATTTACTAATATTACTGCTGTAGGAGCACTTACACAAGCAAGTAATTCCACTACTATTACTTCTACGACTTCCTTAAGTGTACTTGCTGGTACTGGTATCAACATGCTTACCGGTACAGGAAATGTTGATATCACAGCAACTGCAGGTAACGTTAATGTTAAAGGACTGTTGATATACCTGAATTGATAAGTTAAGGTTATAACATTCATCGGATATCCGTATCACAAACTGGCACAAGGGGGAGTCAAAACTCCCCTTTTTCATGCTAAATTACTCTTGTAGCAAATCAGGGAAGTGCCTCAATTAATCGCACATACCACTTGACGCGCATCGCAACATGTGCTACAATCTGTACAAGCGATTGGGAGAACCCAATCCAACATCTGTGGGTAATCACTCCACAAGTAAACTAAAAGGTAATTAAACAAAATGATCAAATCTGTATTTGCAGCAACCGCTGCCCTGTCCGTCTCTGCTGGTGCTGCATTCGCCGGACCCTACGTTAACGTAGAAGCTAATTCCGGTTGGACGGGATCCGATTATTCTGGAACCGCAACGGACCTTCACGTGGGTTACGAAGGCGCACTAGGTGACTCTGCATCATACTATGTCCAAGGCGGCGCTAGTGTAGTCGCTCCTGACGGCGCTGAGAGCGACACCGTTCCTTCAGGTAAGGCAGGCGTTGGTATCTCCTTGAGCGATGCTCTTGGTGCATATGGTGAAGTATCGTTCGTTGGTTCGGGTGATAGCGACGTTGATCGCGGTTATGGAACAAAATTGGGTTTGAAGTATAACTTCTGATCTCCTGACATAACTGAGAGGACCTTCGGGTCCTCTTTTTTTATGCTTCTAAATAAACCAGGTGTGATCTAGGTTTTATGCTGTCTACAAAATACCGACTGCGAATGGAGTTTATTTGTAAATGTATTGCGAATGGTGAAGAGGTAAAATTAGATGATATGATTTGGGCAGAGAAATTGGCAAAGAGTCATACTACTGCTCGTGATTGGTTACAGCAAGCACGAAGACAATCTTCTCAGGAAATTGAAAACGGTAGTACAGATGATTTTTTGAATAGGATGGGATTAGGAGATCCCGACCCATCCAAACATAAGAAGGGGTTTACAAGTGCAGATGATATGCTAGAATGGTTTCAGCAAGATAAACCTGATGACTGGCGTCAACGTGACTAATTGAGTTATACTAATATTATGAATGTAGTTCGTTTAAGAATGGTGGGTAGTGCTTTAGTTATTATTGCTTACTTTATTGTCCTTCATGTAAATGTATTGGTTGGTGTAACAGCACACTTTGTTGCAGATCTTATTTCAATACCTTACTTCATAAAGACAAAATCATGGGATGTGGTTATAATGTTAGCATTCCTACTATTCATTTCGTTATCTAAGTTACTATGAATATCTTTGTGACCTCTCCCAGTCCTTGGGAGTCTGCTGTGACTCTCCCTGACAAGCACATCGTCAAGATGCCCCTAGAGACCTGTCAGATGCTTGCTATTGTATGCTCTGACAAATGGGGTCATAACTTCGGTACTATTCCTAAAGCAGATGGTACACCTTATGCTACTGATAAAGGTGCATTTCGTAATCATCCATGTACTATCTGGGCGAATGAGTTTGTAACTAACTGGCAGTGGTTGCTTGCTCATGGACTTGCTATGTGCGATGAGTACACTGCTCGCTATGGTAAGGTCCACACCTGCCAGAAGACGCTCCTAGCAGCAAAGGAGATACTTCCTACAGCAGATCCTCAAGGACGTAGTGGAAAAGACACAACGCCCTTTGCAAGAGCAATGCCTGATGAGTTTAAATATGATGATAGCATTGATACTTTCACTGCTTACAAAATGTATATTTCATCTAAACCATGGGTAAAAGATAACTACCTCCGTTTACCACACAGAAAACCTGATTGGATTTAATTATGACGACAGCCGTAATTTACAGTAATAGTAATCAAGAGTGTGAACGTATGGGAATGCTCTTAAGATCTGTTAGTACTGAGTTCCATGAATATGTACTAGGAAATCATTTTACTCAACAACAATTTCAAATGGAGTTTGGATCTGATGCAACTTATCCTCAAGTATCCATCGGCAATAAACATATTGGTAGTATGAAAGAAACATTACATTATCTTAGTGGTATTGGTTATGATAAACATTGAAGATTTTTGTGATAAACTAGAGGGGTTTTATGATAATTGGTATCAAGCTGCTGGTAACCCGGCAAAGTATGCACACATCAAACTTACTTGGGAACGTATAGGAGAACTTGAATTTAAATCAAAGCAGTGGTATCAGTATCTGGGAGAAGAAAATCCTTACCGACATAGGTGGCATCGTATTCAAGATGATTCGGATCAAATTGTAGTTGAAAACTGGTCTCCTGATTGGAAAGATCGCAACAAATGTTGTGATATGATATTCAAACCTAATGGTATATTCTATAAAGGTGCTGTCGCCACAAATAATTGTATAATTAATGGCGGAGAACTCAAAAGTGTGGTAGAATTTAATGGTGAAATCTACAAGAGCAGGGATCAGGGATGGAAGAATGGTAAAGTCATATGGGGTAGTAATGTAATTTACGAATTTCAAAAATCTGAAGGACCTATTTGTGTTTAAATGACTAAGAAACAATACAAGCAATTGCTGTTAGATCATTTTACTGAGCAGTTGAATAAACTGACAGTGAAAGAACTCAAAGAACTCGCAGCGAGGTATACATGAATGATTATGTCTGTGTCTGCACATGGGATCCTATTTTTGAGATGATACGCTATCATTGGGTTCATAAGTCAGAAAAGAATCCTGTGCAATTTGTAAAAAATCTCAACCCAGAGCAAATAGTTTATGAGTAGCAAGATGATGTTCCTGGTCGCTAATGGCGACAATAAATGCATCACTCATGATGGATACATTCAACTCGGTAGTTTCTGTCATAGCGTAGAGAAACATCTTGAGTTATGTCCAGACCAAGAATGGCAGGTAACATATTGGATGCCTGACCCATTTAGTATCAGATACCCACGACCTAATTTTCAGCATACTATGAAGGCAAATGAAGGATCCCCCAAGACCGATAATGCCACTGATAGTAGACCAAGAGATTTCCCAGATCAAGCAACAAACAGACTAGAGAGAACATTGTAATGGCATTATCTAACTCAGTTGAAGAATCACTCAACGAAGCATCAACACATCTACGCAATGCATTAGCATATGCTGCTAGGCAGGAGCGTCCAATTGTTTGTACACAGATTGCTAAGACACTTAGTGATATTGACAGTATTGGGTCGTTTGATAGCCTTCTGGATACACTTGATAGTAGAGTAAATGAATGAATTTAAGATCACTCCTCAAACATACATTGATATGAATAAGGAGTTTGAAGATGATAATATACCTTTTAGAATTGCTATTCCCACACAACAAGTAATTGATGAGTGGCAAAATGCTACTCCTATCCCTCAACCAGTAAGACATACTGTTGATATGGTTGCTGATATGTGGGCAGAGTATGATAGAATAGAGGAGGAACGTAAACTACAACTTGAACTTGATCTATGACTATAGCAGGTTTAGCAATTTGGTAAATGCACCGTTCTCATAAAGCGGCTAAAGTGGGTTCAACTCCCACAACCTGCATTCGGGAGTATGGCGGAATCGGTAGACGCACCAGACTTAAAATCTGTTGAGCATTATGCTCGTGGGAGTTCAAGTCTCCCTACTCCTATTATTAATAATAAACTATGTCTAAGTATGATTTTGGTGGTCTTGATAGACACCCTGCTAACATTTTACGTTTAATCAGTGAGTTAGAAGGATCATCTCAACTATGTAAATACATGGGTTTTGAAGAGGACATGAACACATTGAATGAGATGAAGAAACCTTATTACAAACTATATTTTAAAACCAAAAAAGAATATGGAGAATGAAAATGAATTAATATCACCATAAATACGACAAGCAGAAGCAATACGATGTCGTTTCATCCATACAATTTAACATCAAAATATGTCTTTTGCACATTTCCGGTAAATTATACAATCATCGTGAAGATGTATTTTATTGAGGGAATGCCTTTTACATATGATAAAGTAGAAAAAGAAGAACTAGAAGATGTTTGGATAAGAGCAGAGGCAGCATTAAATCCAGAGTTTACAATGGAGCAGGTAGATAGATACTCTTCGTATCTTATTGATGAAGAATTACACCCATGTTTATATTCAGTTGAAACGACTAATCCAGAGTTAATGCCAGATGACACGTTTTCATGATTATATTGAAGGTATTTTTGACAATAAAGAACAAGCATTAAAATATCCTACTAGGTATGCTAGAATTATTATTAATCATAAGTGGATCGGTGGTGATTGGTTTGAGGGAACCCAATCTTTTCATAAAAGAGAACCCTATAGGAAATTTCTAATTCGTATTTTCCCAGAAGGGGAAAAAATTCGCGTCAAAAATTATGACCTAAAAGGCGTATATAAAGAAGGATGTGATACGTTATTTGAATTAATTGGGAACAGATATCATGGTAGTAATACTGAGTGTACTTGCTGGGTTATTTGGAAAGGAATTAAAACTTACTTGACAAACAGCATAATTTTAGGTTATAATGATTACAAGGTTATGGATTCGGGAATTGATCCTGAGACTGGAAAAAAACTTTGGGGTTCTCAATGGGGACACTTAGAGTTTAAACGCCAAACTAGCTCAGCTGGTAGAGCAGGTCTTTTGTAAAGATCAGGTCGCAGGTTCAAGTCCTGTGTTTGGCTTTCCACTTTTGTGGAATAGGTGACGCCACCGATATGTCGGACAGGGGTTCAATTCCCCTCACCTCCATTCATGGGGGTGCCATGGTTTAGACGGGGTATAAGGAGTGTTACTGAAACCTGCTTGGATAAGCAAACCATAGATGCAAAAACATCTGACACCGCAGCGAATAATATCGTTGCATTCTCCCGCACTCGCGAACTCGCGACTGCCTGAATGGGAGATCGGGGTTAAACTAGCCTTGTTAACCAAGTAGTTCTGGGGGGTGAGATGCCCCTTTCTTAATCCTTGAGGTGAAATACCTCTTTAATCCCGAGTAGCTCAGTGGCAGAGCTGGTGACTGTTAATCACTCGGTCGCAGGTTCAAATCCTGCCTCGGGAGTTGTATAAATAATCTGAGATCAGATCTTAGTAACCGCAGCGGTTGAGTAATATGGCTTTGACTAGACTTGACAATCTTATTAGTAGTAAAACTGGTAAGTATTTGTATGTCTCCCCCGATGATTTCAATGCTTCGGATGAGTTGAACAACAGGGGAAATTCCCCAATTAGACCATTTAAGTCTATTCAGAGAGCATTCTTGGAAATTGCGAGGTATTCATACCTTCCTGGTCCTGATAATGATCGTTTTGACCAGTTCACGATCATGTTGATGCCTGGTAATCATTATATTGATAACCGTCCTGGCATTGTTGGAACTACAGGTATTGATGCATTTGCATTCAATCAAGCATTAAATGAGTGGGAAGATAACTCTAATCTTGATATCTCAGATCCAAATAATATTCTTTATAGATTTAATAACACTGAAGGTGGTGCAATTCTACCTAGGGGTTCATCTCTCGTAGGTTATGACCTTCGTAGAACTGTTGTACGTCCTTTATATGTTCCAGATCCTGCAGATAGGTTAGAGAAGCGTTCTGCTATCTTTAATGTAACTGGTGCATGTTATTTCTGGCAGTTTACGATTAAAGATGGTGATCTAGAACCTTCTTCTCCTCTCTACAATAAGAACGAAGGTGTAGGTAAAGTATATTATCAGAATGGATACTGGGATCAACTAGCAATTCCTAACTATTCTCACCATAAACTAACTGTATTTGAATATGCAGACAAAGAAGAATTAGGTCTATACTATCAGAAGATTGCTAAGGCATTTTCTCAGTATCAACCAACAATTGACGATCCTGGTGAATTCACTGAAAGAATTCAAGAAACCAGAATTGTTGGTCCTCTATCAGACATTCGCTCTATTGAGAGCATTGAGTGTGTAGATTCCTCGCCTGCAGGAACAATTAGTGTTAATATTACCACTAAAGTAAACCATGGTTATTTCAAGAACCAGTTTGTTTCTATTGAAAACAATGGGTTGGATGATCAATTAAACGGTACTTTCCCTGTAGAAGATATTGATCTAGTAGATGGTAGAAAGTTCACTTATAAAATTCCCGGAACTGTTGCATCTCTTGGAACTAGTATAAGTTTAGTTAGTGGAACAGTATATACGGCTCAAAGTGGATTGAGTGCAAATGCTGTAGTTAAAGCGGAAGTTGATTCTGTTGAATCCGCGTCTCCGTATGTCTTTAACTGCTCTATTCGCTCTACCTGGGGTATTTGCGGAATCTGGGCAAACGGTCTTAAGGCGACTGGATTCAAATCAATGGTTATCGCTCAGTATACGGGCGTTTCATTGCAGAAAGATGATAGAGCATTCATTCGTTATGATGAGTATTCTAACACGTTTAATCAGGCATCACTAACTGATGCATTTGCTACTGTTCCATATCACACCAAAGGTGATGCATATTGGAAGGATGACTGGAGAAACTTCCACGTTCGTGCATCAGATGACGCATTCATTCAGAACGTTTCTATCTTCGCTGTTGGTTTTGCTGATCACTTCCTGATGGAAAGTGGTGGTGATATGTCCATCACGAACTCAAACTCCAACTTTGGTAATACATCACTGCATGCTATTGGTTTTAAAGGATTTGCCTTTAATCAAGATAAGGGTGGTTATATCACGGATATTGTTCCTCCAAAAACTATCCCTGAGACACAAGGAAATACCAAGAAGAATGCTTATTACACCATTGATGTAAAAGCATCTAATGATCCTAATAATCACAGTAAAATTTACTTTGGTGATGATGAAGCATATGATCCTGCTAAGAGACCTGCAGCATCAATTGATGGATTTAGAATTGGTGCAAGAAGTAATGAAAAATTATATGTAAAATTAACTCCAAGAAGTGCTGGTGCTAGTAACATCTTTGATGCTACGTTATCACCAAATGGATTTAGAAAATTTACTGCAACTGCATCTATCCTTAATCCTAGTAGTCTTGTACTTAATAATAAGGATCTTGATGCAGCAGATAGAATTGAAGAAAATAAGAGTTTCATTGCTGCTGAAGCATATGGATATATTACTGGAAAGTATCCAAGTCTCGTAGTTAAATCTGGTATTAGTATTGAGAAGTGTCGTCGCGATATTGGATATCTAATTGATGCCACGGTACAGGATCTCCGTCTTGGTGGTAATATTAATACTATTCAGGCAGCAGAGTCTTATTATGTTGGAAATAATCTTTCTTATATCACCGGAGAACTATCAGAAACTTTAGAAGGATATAACTACGCAAGAGATTTAGCAATTGCAGCAATGCGTAATTTCGCATATCTGCGTCAAGGTGTTTCTACTACAGCAGCATCTTCTATTGTAGACATTGGTGATACTTCTGGTATTTCTCAGGGTATGATCGTTGCAGATTACGATCCCTCTGAGTTTACTGATGGTAAGTTAAATGCTGGAGCTTCACGTCCTAATGCTCCTGCCATCCCAGATAACACCTATGTTAAGCGTGTTATTGATGCAACTACAATTGAGTTGGGTCAAAAAGCAGTATATAGTGAGAAGAAACTAGTATCTGATCGTTATGGAGACGCAAAAGATTTAATCCTTCTCAATAAAGCATTCATTGCTGCTGAAGCATATGATCGCATGGTCCTTGACTTCCCTGGATTTGTTACTCCTACGGGTAATCCACAGGATTGTAAAGATGATATTATTGATGTAATTGAAGCAGTTGCAGAAAATACCGCCTTTGGTGGTAATGCTGTTACTTATGATGCAGCATACTTATATGAAACCGGTGCTCATGTTGCTGGTGAAGAAGATGAGACTATCAAAGCATTCACATATGCTAGAGATATGTGTATCCAAGTCATGCGTAATGAAGATGTATTCATCTTCGGATCTCATGGTTTAGCACAACAGAAAGATACTACTATTACATATGAAGCACCTGAACTAGTAAAAGATCGTTATGGCGATGCTCGTAATCTAATTCTTGCTAACAAAGAACTTATTGCTGAAGAAGCAGTAGCAAGAATGATGAATGTGTACCCTGCCCATACGTATGGTTCTGGTTATACTTCTGCCGATTGTGTTGATGATGTTAGAGATCTGCTAGAAGCAGTCGCTGATAACTTAGCATATGGTGGTAACGATAAAACTTGGGATGCTGCTTATTCATATGTTAAAGGTGCTCATGTAGTAGGCGAAGAAGCAGAAACAAATTATGCTTTTGAACAAGCAAAAGAAATGGCTGCTCAGGTAATGAGAAACCAAAAAGTTCTCTCTATCGGATCACATGGTTTAACTCAAACTTATAGTAACTCTGTACACACCTTTGTATCTGCTCTTGCCGCTGCTGTATCATCTGGTGGCAACTATACACATACATTCGTATCTTCTGCAACAAATGGAGTTACGTCAAGTGCAGGTAACTTACCAAACGCAGTTACAGATGTAGCATATACTGCAACAACTGGTGATATGACTATCACCTCTACTGGGCATGGGTTAACAACATCAAATACAATTTCTATTGTTGATAATGCACTAACCTTTACCTGTGCAATGGATGGTAATACAGCAACCAAGACATATCCAAGATCTACAGACCCCGTATCTGGACAGAATATTGCTATTACAGCAACAACCACAGATACCTTTACTATAAACGTAGGTGCATCACCTATTGTATCATTTGCGCCAACTAATGCAACTTATGATGCAGCAACTGGTCTAATGGTATTGACAATTGGTGCTCACACACTGACTGCAGGAACAAGTATTAAAATTGCTGCTAACTCATTAACATTCACTTGTAGTCAGGATGGAAATGCATCTCAACATACTTATCCTAGATCAGGTGACCCCGCATATGATACTGCTGTAAACATTAGTGCTGTAACTGCAAATACAATTACAGTTAATGTTGGTATTGCTAATTCTGGGTTTGATAATGTTACATATGACCTACCAGATCCAGTAATTGATCGTAATGGTGATGCTCGCAACTTAATCATTTCCAATAAGGCATTGATTGCTGCTGAAGCATATGAAAGAATGATGGCTGAGAATCCTGGATATGTCCATCCAACTGGATATGGTCCGCAGGATTGTATTGATGATATTCTAGATTTTGTCAATGAAGTTTCTTATAACCTAGCATTTGGTGGAAATGATAGGGTTTGGGACATGGCAAACCTATATGTTGTAGGACAACATGTTGTAGGTGAAGAACTACAAACTACTCAGGCGTTTGAGTATGCTAGAGACCTAATGGTCCAAGCAATGAGAAATGAAACCATGCTCCTTATTGGTAGTCATGGTTTAACCCAGACAAAAGATACAACTATTACAGTTGATGCTCCTACACCTGTAGATAATAAGTCTGCAGATGCAAGAAACTTAATCCTAGCAAACAAAGACTTTATTTCTGAGATTGCTTTGGGTAGAATGTTAGCAAACTTCCCAACATATACATCTCCTACTGGATATACAACTGATGATTGTCTTGATGACATTAAGGACGTTGTAGAAGTTGTTTCACATAACTTAGCATATGGTGGTAATGACAGAGTATGGGATGCTGCTAACTTCTATGCTACTGGGGGACATGCTTCGGGATCTGTAAACGAAACAATCTTCGCGTTTACTGAAGCACGTGCTCTCATGATTGAGGTCATGAGAAACGAAAATGTAACTATCGGTGGTCATACAACATTAACTCAATCTAAAGACTTAACGATTACTGCTGATGGATCACCTGTTTGTGCTTCACAGGCAGCTACGATCACCACGTTGATTCAAGTTCTTACTAATACCATTACCTCTGGTAATTTACTATATGGTATTACCCGTACTTTATCTAATGCCTCATGTAATGATGTTAAATCAGCTCTGACAACGTTCACTGATCTAGTTACTGTTGCTATCAACACACCATCTTCCCTTGCTAACGTTGCAAGAACTTTGTCTGTTGGATCATGTGAGGATGCTAGAACGACTATTACTACACTCTTTACTATTGTTCAGAATGCAGTATTAACGCCAACATCACTTTCATCTGTTCTTAGAACTGTATCTAACGGATCTTGTCAGAATGTAGCATCTGCTGTTACTACTCTGTTCCAGATTGTTAATAATACAATTGCAAATCCTGGATACTTACAGTCAGTTGATAGAGTTGAGTCTCCTCTCGGACTTGCATTTGGTCCATCGGTAAATGCAAACGCAACCACCACAAACTCTTACTTATACTTCACTTTAACTTCAGGAGTATATACATCTGAGTTCTCACCAACTGTTGACGATACCATTACTCAACATACCTCTTATCCAGAGTGTGCTGATCAAGCTTCTGCTATTCGTCAGTTCTTTACTAATATCTCAACGATTATTCAGACCGGTCTGAATACTATTCCTAGAGTAGAACCTTCTCAACTTACCACACAACTTGCTTCTAGAGCAACAACTTGGACTCTTAGAACAGGTGCTGGTGCCAACCCACATAACCTAGAAACTGGCACACCAATTAGATTGGTTCCACGTCCTCGTTATGATAGCGTAACCAACTCTTATGTTGATGTTGATAAGAGAAAGATTAGACTTCCAAATGGTTTTGAAACCAACGAAGAGTATTATGTAATTGCTCCTGCAAGAAAGACAAAACCCGAACCTTACGAAGGAACTTCAGTCTTTAACGGAACAGATCAAACAAAAATTATGCTTGCAAACAGCAAAGAAAATGCTGCAGCAGGTATCTATATTCACTCTGCTGAAGTAGAGTCTATTGATCCTGATATTGAAATTGATGTATATCAATTTGTATTAGATGATAATTATGATTTGCATCAGTACAATTGTATCCTAGAGGCAAATACTAACTCTAAGATTCGTACTGATGTACCACATATCTTTGATGTTCCTTTTGCAGATATTTCTGGTCATCAGGTATTCTTTAGAGCAAATGAAGGTGGAAGTGTTCCTCTTGTAGGTTCTAACTATGCTGGAGATAGTTCTATCTCTGATAGCAATGGTAGAATTCGTGGAGATAAATTCTTCTGGGCAAGATATCAAACTGAAAAAACTTTCACTATTCACGCAACAAAGTCAGATGCAATTGCTGATATTAATGCAATTACATTCCAGACTGGTTCTTACGACTTCTCAACATTTGCAGATAAGCGTGAATCACCTGTAAAATATGATCCGTCATATTTAAATCCAAATACTACACCAGCAATTTATGGTAAGTGGTATATGCAGGTTGAGGATCATTCTTCTAATGTTAATGATCCTAGGTATGATGAAAGTATCTTGACTAGACTGCATGAGAATACTTATAGCGATATCTCTGGTCAAGATAAGACTAACGATGCTTGGTTTGAAAGGATCAAGGATGAAAGAGATAAAGATGATCGTATCTATCGTCTTCGTTATGTTATTCCTGATTACTTACAAGCAGTTCGTGATCCTATTAATGGATTCTCTATTAAAGTTCGTAAGGATGAAACTAGAAAACTTCTGCCACAAAAACTTGTACTTAAACCAGTATCTGGTTCTGTAACAAAAGCAAGGTTCTTCAACCCAGTACAAGCAAATGAAGTTATTGGTTTCACTAAGGCAGATTTCCTTAGTAATAATCTAAATGAAGAGACTGCATATGATCCATACAAGAGAGATGTTGTAGGTACAACTCAGTACGCTAAGAGTATTGAGACTTCTAATTATGTCTCAATGACTATTCAGTCTGGTAGATACTTTAATGATACACAAAGTGGTGACGAACTATTAGAACTGACTGTATTTGACTTAGGTATTACAAACGTTGGATTGTTGAATGAGACGTTTACCACAGTTAAGATTACTTCACCTCAGGGTGGTTCTTTCGTTGCTAATAAGACTCAATCAAATTCCACAAATAGAGTTGATTGGTATGGTAATTCTTCGGGTTATGCATTTGTGCATGCGGTACTCAATGTTCCAAATACAAGTGACTGGTATTTAATCCTTAAGGGTATTTCTGGTAAGATTGACTATTCAGCTTTTGAAAATATCCGATTTGCTCAAGGTGCAGTATTTGCTGACCTACTGACTGATGAAGACTTTGGTAAGTCTCTATACATTAAAGATCTTATTCGTAAGAACTATCCAGAATATTACTACAGACAACTTGGATCTAAAGTTTATACTATCACTCCTGGTGATATTATCACTGACGATGCAAACGTTCAGTTCTACGTAGATTCTGTAACCGATACTGGGGAACTTGATGATACCTTCTATATCTTTGATGTTGAAGAGATTCAACGCCGTATATACGGTCAGCAAGATGGTATTTACTATCTAACTGCTGTTCGTGGTAACATCTCCCCATTCCCAACTGGTGCTGGTAACCAAGGTAACTTCCGTAACTTTAAGTTCTCTCAACCAATCAGCAAACTGTATCCACTGAACTATAAGAATGATCCTCTTTGGTTTAAGCAGTTAGATAACACCCAACTTGATGTTCCTGCAACATACTCTGCTGCAGATAACTATACTCACGGTCTTGTAAGAGTTAATGACTTCAAGGGTTCAATGACTCGTGAAGCAATGCTTGACTTTACGAGTCAGCAAGCACTTATACAAAATACTTACACTCAAGTCAATTCTAATATTGACAACAGATTGAGAGCGCAGAAGGGTAATGCTGCATCTGGATCTGAAGATCGTCGCATTCCTATTGCTGGTGACAGCACTGTAATGTCTGATATGCGTCTCTATGTTGAACTTAGAAGACCTTCTATTGCTCGTGCAGGTAACCACACGTTTGAGTATCTTGGATTCGGTCCTGGTAACTATTCAACCGGTCTTCCTGCCCGTCAGGAGATCGTTCTAACACCAACTCAAGACTTCTATGCACAGTCTAAGAAGCAAGATGGTGGTTTAGTATTCTACACTGGTCTGAACTCTAATGGTGACCTATACATTGGTAACCGTAAGATTGATGCTATCACAGGTGAGGAAGAGTTCCTAGAATCTGCACAGTTAGTTGATTCTGAAGATGATACTGAAGATATCGGTAGTCTTGTTACTACTTTTGATACTCCTGTAACATTCAATGAGTACATCACTGTTAATGGTGGTGATCAACAGGATCGCATGAGTACATTTAATTCTCCTGTGACTATTAATGTTCTGGGTAGAGTTAGAGAATATGCATTTACTGTAGTTTCTAATGTATCACCTAGTGATGGCGATGACGCATCACTTGATAAGACTAATCAGTTCCTCAATCAAGATACTTTTGGTGATATTGTAATTGCAAGAAACCGAGTTGCTGCTTCTGTATTCCAGTTTAATCCACGTGGTTCAAATGGTGCTGCACAAGGTTATAAGATTCAAAATCATGTAGTTGGAAGCCTTGGGTCAAATATCACACCCAATCAAAGTCCTTTGTATAACACAGGTCTTGGAACTACACTTGATGCTACTCAAAATGTATTGTATGGATCTATAGTTCCATTAGCTGGAGATATCCTTCTTAAGGGATCTGAAGTTGGTGGTTCCGGATCATTAGGTTGGATTTATGCTAACTTCTTTGGTGAAATTGCAACAGCAAATATCCTTCACTTCACAATGAATGGTAGCACTGTCATCACCATTACCTGGGGTAACAATCTAAGCAACCAACAACTTGGTATTACTAGCGGATCACAAATTAGAATTAGTAACTTTAGTGATCCTGGATTTAATGGTCTGTGGCAGATCATCGGTAATGGATTTACATCTACTGCCAACACATGTCAGATTGCTCTCATTGAGAATAGATCTAATGTTGCTAATGATAACCCACGCCTATGGGGTGATGAAGTTGCACTTGGAAATGATGTAAGACTAGAGTTCTCTAATTCTTCTTGGAAAGAATTTGGAGTTCTTGGTGCTGAAACAATTAGAACTGATACTGAAGAGATTGGTAACTACAAACTTGGTATTAACACAGTCGCAAGATCTGAACATGATGCATATAAGACTGCATTTGTTGATGTTGCAACTGCTCCTCGTGCAAACCTTGATGTTGTTGGTAATGCATTTATCAGTGGTAAGATTATTTCTGATTACTTAGACAATGCTGCATTTGCCAATAGAACAGAAACAACTTCTGATTATGCATTATTAGTTGGTGGTGATAGTGCAACACCAGCAAATGAAGCAACGCTTAGAGTTGCAACTACAAACAGTGGTCGTGTCGGTATTAATGTAACTGATGCTGAACTAGACAGAGCATTAGTTGTTGATGGCACATCTAGATTCACTGACGATGCTAGATTCCAACAGGATATTGAAGTTCATGGTGGTGGTGGCACTAACACTGCTGAAATCAGAACTGATATTACTTCAGGCACATTTAACTTCTTAATGAATAGCACATTTGTTGGTGTTGCTAATGGTAGTGGTCTCAAAATTGCTGGTTCGGTACAGAATATTGAAATTGGCAATCAAACTGAAGGAGAACAATATGTTAAGATAGGCACCAAATCCCTTAATAGTAATATCTTTATCGGATCTACTCCAGACACTCCTCTTGGAAATATTTCCAAGATTGAGATCGGTGGTGCATATAATAACAATGAATCTCAATCATACACTGAGGTTAAAACTAAGTCTCTGAAAGTTAATGGCGATCTTCAGTTAGGAACTAGGCGTACTATTACAGATAGTGTAAGACTATCTACTACTGCTGGTACAGTTAGCTTCTTCTCTGACTCTGGTTCTGCATCTACTATTAACTTCGGTCTAAATGCATCTGAAGTTAACATCGCTGGTCAGGGTGGTAAGACTACTATCAACAACCAGTTGGAAGTTATTGCATCTGCTAAGTTCAACGGCAACATGCATATGTGTGGTGGACTTGCATCCTTCGCATTCAGTGCATCTAGAGGACAGAGTGGAACAACAATTTCTGCACATGATGATGGAGTTATCGTTGCAGATCTTCAGTTCAATAAGAATATTGACATCTTAAATGTCACACGTCTTGCAACTACTGATACTGGATATAACCAAATTGATAGTGCTGGTTCTGGAAATTGGGGTTCTAGTTCATATCAAGATGATCAAAGCATTGGATTGCCGGTCTTAAGTGGTAATGAATTCTACTTACCTCTTAAAAATAAACCAGAAAAGGCAGATGGTAATCCATACTTTGTTGAAAATGATTATATTATTGTTGATAGTCCAGTAATTACAACAACTGGATATCCAGAATTCTTGAAAGTTCTAGAGTTAACTAGAATCAATACTGCACCATATTATATTAAAGTTGAGCGTAAACCTTTCGGTACATTTACTGGACAAGTAGACACACACCCAGATACAACACCAATTTATAAGGTTAATGTACAGTTTGATTCTACATGGACCGAACAACAATTAGATGCAAATGGACCTGAAGATAATGTATATCTTGCAGAGTTTGGTGGAGATCTAAATGTCAGTGATTATGTAATTGTTGATCGTGAAGATACTAATAGTGATGGCACCTTTGATCAAGGTGAAATCCTTAAGGTTCTAACATCACTCAATCAAGAGGTTCAGAAGTTTAGAATTTCTGACTGTGGAAGTCCAGACAATGATGTCTTCATTGTTGATTCTACAAATGGTGATACTTATATCGGTGGTACGGTAACAATTGAAAACTCCATCAATATGAATGGTGGTTGCTCTACTACAGATAGAGGAACAATCACTGGTAATATTACACCTGTTGCTCCAAGCATTCTAGTAGACACAATTACCAATATCAGTGCTACTGACATTGCTAAGGTTAAACTTAATGATACTGTTAAATTTAATGTTGGTGGAATTAATGCAGATCTGTTCGGTAACACTAGAATTATTGAGATCGGAACAGACTTTATTAGACTTAATAAGAATATTGTTTCCACTGCATCTCTGACAAACATAGTATTCCGTGTTACTAAAAACGAAGAGTTTATCATTACTAACGGTAAAGAGCAAAACACTCTTTACTTTGATACCTGTAGTGCCGCTCTTGAAATTGGTAACCAAATCAGAAGAATTGATATTAGTAGAATTCTTCCTGGATCAGAGTCTGCTGCAGATACTGTAGCTGCTTATAGTGGAAGTGAAGAAGATCAAAAGATTTATTCTTATTGGGTTGATCCTCAAACAACTAATGCTAATGGTCCAGTTACAACGTTAACTGCAACTGCAAATACTGGTGCTATTGCTGGATCTGTTTATCTAACTGTTGCTGAATTGGGTCTTGGATCTGGCAGATTTGCTGTTGATGATTTAGTTCTGGTTGGTAATACATCTCAGATTAATGCTAAGGGAACAACTGGAACTGATTGGGAAATCATGAAAGTTTTGGTAGTTGATACCACCGCAAATATTTTGAGATGTCTTCCTGCTCAAGAAGGAACAACTGCAAATGGATTATCAACTTACCCAGCAACTACGACTAGTGTTGTTAGAATTCTGAAGCATCCTATGGTTTCTTCAATGATTGATATTGAAGAAAGAACTCGTGATGTTAATGGAACTAATACTCCTTACGCTTCTGTAATTATTGATAAGGGACAAATTGTTCAAACAAAACTTGATTACACAAACTTTGTAAGAATTACTAGCGCATCTGATCCAGATGGTAAGGTATTCCTTGTTAATGGAGGTTTACTAGGAAAATACCACACACCTTCTATGGATGAAACACTCCAAGATGGTAATGTTACTCATAGAAACGGTGATCTAGTTCTTAACAAAGACTTCACCATGTTTGGTGGTAACATTACCATGAAGGATTCTGTCGGTAAGACAAATATCCTGAGAGTTGTTAATGATGATGGTCATGCAGATCATTCCGGATCTATTTTCTTTGATGCAGGTGTTATTGGAAGAGGTAATATTACTCTCTTCCCAGCAACTTGTCCAGAAAACGTTGTTACAGACGCACAGTCATGTGAACCATCATTTAAGATTGATACATTTGGTAATGGTTTAGTTGGTAATACTTGGTCGGTTGTTGGATCTCCAGAAGAGTCTCCACCGAAGGCACCGAAACTATCTGTTGAAAATCTTGGTATTAACGGTGCTGATAAGTTCGTAGTTAATCAAGATAATTCTATTGACGCATTTGGCATCAACAATTTCTACACCAATAGTGGTGGTAGACATGCCAGATATGTATCTACTGGATCTGATGCTGATGATAAGAATCTGAAATCTAACATTACTTCTTGTGTTAACG
>ERZ802830.1358-NODE-1358-length-23348-cov-49.9936_pt1 | contig 23348 bp, 20 predicted proteins | sample MGYA00345654_ERZ802830 | MGnify/ENA primary metagenome ERZ802830 (study PRJEB30503, sample SAMEA104212375) | marine metagenome | biome: Westerlies Biome; feature: [SRF] surface water layer (ENVO:00010504) within the epipelagic zone...; material: water...
ATCTGGCCATCGAACTGATCTCAAACGGTGTAGCACTGATCGCGATTGCGCTGGCCCGCAAATCCGAAACTTCAGCGGAGGTGTAAGCCTTTGAAACGGTGGCTTGTTTGGTTCTTTGCGAAAACTGCGACATTTATTGGCAGGCTACTGGCCTTCTCCATCCGATGTCCGCTTCGATTGCGACAACAACATATTCTGGTTTGGCACCGCTGATTGTAGCGGCGGTGCAGGGCTATTCAGCCTGGAAAATGCACGGATTACATGAAACTTCTGGCGCTGTATTTGTGAACGATTGTGCACTGTTCATGGGTGTTTTCTTGCTTTGGGGTCCAATAAGTGATGGTGGTTTCATCTACAATATACTGGCCCTTCTTCTAGCCATCTCCGGCGAGGCTATTCTGTGGGTGCCTCGTTCGCTTCGTTTCGACCCGCGCTCGACCACGTTAAACCGTCAAACGAGTTTCTTGATAGATCGTCTTACAATGGCGGGTAGCGTGAGCATTGATTTAAACGGGCCACTTGAAACTGTCAGCTATCCACCGGAACTTACCCTGGAAAACAAACCATTTGGCGAAAGGGTCAAGAAGATGGCCAAATCACTGTTTATCAAGAAGCGCACGGGAGCAGCATGGTTTCAACAAATTACAATCGTGATAAAAAACTCCGCCCGAAAAAGATTTTTACACCTCGCGGCGGAGCTTTTCAAAGGGATCTACCCATTCACATCCACAACCACGCGCCCTCGCACTTGACCTTTCAGGATTTGAGCCCCCAATTCGGGCATATCAGCCAACACAGCCGGGCTTATCATCGCCTCAAGCTTGTCCATCGGTAAATCTTTGCCGATCCGCTGCCAGGCGCGAAGCCGATTTTCATAAGGCTGCATAACCGAATCAATGCCCAAGAGGTTAATGCCTCTCAATAAAAATGGGATAACGCTAGCGGGCAGTTTCGCACCGCCCGCATTGCCAATCGCCGCGGCCGAACCGCCATAAACCAATTGGCCTAAAACACGCGCCAGCATTTCGCCGCCAACCGCATCTACGATCCCCGCCCAACGCGCCGATTCCATCGGCCGTTTGATCGCCTCATTCACCTCATCGCGCGGTATGATTTCGCTAACCCCCAATGATTTTAAATAGGCTTCGCTTTCAGGCCGCCCCGTGACGCCGGCAACTTTATAACCCAAATTCGACAATATCGCGACCGCAATTGAACCCACGCCGCCCGCGGCCCCTGTCACCAAAACCGTACCTTTTTCGGGTGTAAGGCCGTGATCTTCAAGCGCAAGAATACCAAACATCGCAGCGATTCCTGCGGTGCCAACCCCCATTGCTTGCCGCGGTGTCACGCCATCGGGTAGCGGCACAAGCCAATCCGCCTTCACCCGAACTTTTTGAGAGAAGCCCCCCCAATGTGCTTCGCCAACGCGCCAACCGGTCAGAACCACCTTATCACCTGCGGAATAACGGGGATCCTGCGAGCTCTCAACCGTTCCGGCAAAATCGATCCCCGGCACATGCGGATAATTACGCACCAAACCACCGCCATTGGCGGTAAAGCATAAACCATCTTTATAATTGACCGTAGAATAATCAACCGCAACGGTCACATCCCCATCAGGCAATTGCTCTTCCGACAGCGCTTTTATCCCAGCTGTTACCGTTCCATCTTCGTCTTTTTCAATCAAAACTGCATTGAACATAAGTTTTCCTTTAAATCCAAAATTTCTCATGCACGCGCGCTGCGCGCACGCCATCCTTTGTCACCACATCAACATCGGTGCCAGCATCCCAATGCGTCATACGCACCATACCAATCGCAACATTGGTTTTAAAGTCAGGAGACCAAGCGGCTGAGCTGACCGCGCCGACTTGTTTGCCTTTGGCCATCACCGGCCAGAGCTGATCGCAGGGGCCCACGGGCAATCCCTCAATTTCCAGCGCGCGAATTTGTTTCACGGGGCCTTCTTTGGCAACCCGCAGCAACGCGTCGCGCCCGATGCACCCAATCGCCGTTTGCGTGTTGCAAAACTTTCCCAAACCACATTCATGCGGCGTGTTTTGCATTGTCATATCATTGCCAAAACTTAGCAATCCACCCTCAATCCGCTCAATCAAATTCGGGCAACCCGCCCATACATCATAAGGCTTTCCAGCCTCCATCAGAGCGTTCCAAAGATCCATCCCAATATCCGAACCTTCAACATAAATTTCAAATCCGCCTTGTTTTGAATATCCCGACCGCGCAATAATCAAGGTGCGGCCCTGAAAATCAAACATCCCATAACGAAAAAACTTAATATCGCGAATGGCATCCCCAAAAACGTTCGCCATCAAGTCATCCGCCTTTGGGCCTTGAATGGCCAAGGGCGAGATATCAGGCTCATCCACCAAAACATCGAGACGCAAAGAATGCGCAATCGCTTTAACCCAATGCAGCAGATCACTATCCGCAATGGAAATCCACCAACGCTCATCCGAAATCTTGACGGCAACCGGATCATTCAGCATCCCACCGGTTTCATCCACGATTGGCACGTAAAAACACTGACCAGCCAGCATTGAGCGCAAATCTCGAGGGGTCAGCATCTGCATTAACCGCCCCGCATCAGGGCCGCGCAGTTCAATCTGGCGCTCGCAGGCCACATCCCAGATCTGCACCGCAGATTTAAGGTGATGGTAATCTTCTTCGATCGAACGAAATATCGTTGCCAGCAGCATATGGTTATAAACCGTATATGCTTTTACCCCTGCGGCTTCCACGCCATCAGAGAACGGAGTGCGCCGCAAACGGCGCGAAGGAGAAATCAAAGCCATCGCTATTCAACCTTTGACAAATATGGGAATACCCAAAAATTTTCGAAAAGAGCCGCTATTTCGGCCCATGCCAATCAATTTGACAAATTTCAGCTGACTTGCCGCCAAAATCCCAAATACGACCAAAGTCGCGTACTTTTGATTTTAAACCACGCGCCGCAACGATATTCGGACCCATCCAATATTTGGAATTCTGGATCATAACCGGGCTGTCTGCATCTTTGCCTTCTAAAGCTTCAATCTCGCCGGCGATTTTACGGCCTATATACAACCCGCGGCGATTGCCTTCGCGCATGATTTCCACTTTTTCACGCTCGGCGCCAATGATCTCAGACACCAGCATGGTAAACAATCCCGTCGTTCCACCAGCCGCACCGCTGAAAATTTTCAGCAAGCCATTATACGCGGTTTGGTTGGCGCGCTCATCAATATAGGCCGCCACTTTCCATTGGCCCTCGCCCATCCGCCCAGGGATGTCGACAAGCAGACCAATATTCAAACCCGACAGGCTTTCGCCCTGATAATGGCCCTCATCAATCACAACCGCCATCCAAGCATGGCAATGCCCTTCTGTTGGAGGATGCGCGCCCAAAGATACCACGCAGGGGCAAAAGACGGTGCAAGAGCAATTCATGAACAGCTCGCCCTTAATCGCCCAATCCGTGGGGTTCATCTTCCTGCGTTTAGGGTTGTCCATTCGCTGATCAATTCTTTGACTGATCGGCAACCTATCCGCATCTGGACGTTTTTTAACCGCCATTTTTCATCACTCCCATTTACAAATTTACCCTGCAACGGCGAGAACACCGCCGCCCAAGATCAACAAAATACCCATCGGCTTTGTAACCCGCTGTCCTATTTGCGGCAATTTTTCTAGGACCATGAATAAAGTCGCAGCCCCCATCCACAGCAAGCTCATCACGCCCCCGACAAACCCCAAAGCCATAAAACCCCAACAGCAGCCCACGCAAAAGGCACCAAGGCCAAGCCCCATACGAACACCGCCCATAAAGCCCGGCTTCCACTTCCCCAAGAAATACAAGCTTGGGCTGTGGCAAACCCCATGACACAGCTCTTTCATGCGCGTGAATTGAAACGCGCCAACCGCAACCAATAGCGCAACGGAGACTGCTTTTGATTTGGCTATCCCCAACATGTCAACGATGCCTTGATAGAGCAGCAACAATTGCACTGAGGCAATCGCCGCAGCAAAAACAAGCCAGATAATCATATAACCCAACACCACGCCCAGCCAACCGGCCCGCGTTCCATCCGCACTGATCATCAAATCCTCATAACTGCGCAAGGTCGGCACCATGGTGGGCAGCATCATCGCCGCCATCATGATCGCCCACATTCCAAATACGGGGGTGAACCGCGCCATCGGCATCGGCATTCCCATACTAGGGTCCATGCCGCGCATTTTTTCGGCCATCATACCCGGCCGACCAATCAGATCCAGCCCCATGGACAAGCTCATATTAAACATAACCCACCACGCAAGTAGAACGCAGGCAAAGAAACCAAGCCAAAACACATTTCTAAAAGGGATCTGTTTTTCGTTCATAAAATAGACCTTTTTAATAAGATCACAGAGAGGATCGACCAAAAATCGACTCACATATAGAGCTTGCTTTTCTAATGTCAGACTTTTAATTGTCTGACAAATGAAAATTGATCCCACAAAAAATGCTGATTATTCAGCTCAGATCGCAAAGGCCATTCGCGACGCGATTATAAGCGGTCAGTTAAACGTGAATGACCGCTTGCCCTCAGAAGCAGAGTTGGCCGAGCAATTCGAAGTCTCGCGCCCCACCGTGCGCGAGGCTTTAAAACGGCTGGCCGCTCAATCTTTGATCCGCACGCAGCGCGGCGCGTTTGGAGGAGCGTTTATCAACCAGATCAGCTATGAAGAGGCCCATAGCCAACAAATCACCACCTCAACGCTGCTGTTATCGATGAATGATGTCAGCTTTGACGTGGCCTGCGAGGCGCGCTTTGCGCTTGAACGTTCTTGCGCGCCTTTCGCCGCCCAGCGCCGCACCGCAGACCAGTTGGCAACCATGCGCGCTGAAATACACCGTCAAACCCAACCGGGGTTAAGCGATGAAGGCTGGTGTGCGTCGGATGTGACCTTTCATCGGGCCTTGGTGGAATCGGCGCATAACGTGATCCTATCTTATCAATTGGCCGGAGCTGTTGAAGCGATGCAGCCGCTGATGAACATGATCACCTTTACCGCGCGCAACCGAGAAAAAATTATCAGCTTGCACACAGATATCGCAGATGCGCTTGAACAACGTAATCAACAGCAGATAGAGCATGCGCTATTGGCCCTGAGCGATTATACCAAAAACCTCGCGGATAATGTTTTTGCAGCCAAACAAAAAATCAAAGCCAACATTGATAACCAAAAAGCTCAATCCTGACTGAAAGATCTAAGCTTGAAAAAGTCTTTGATCTAGGCGATCGCGGCATTGCCTATTGAAATCAGCCCAAGCCTATCATATTCTATAAGCGTTCTTCGGAACTATGGACATAAACGCGCTCATAATAACCGGATCGGACCCGGGGGCGGTACCCGGCGACTCCACCAAAATCCGTTCATTTGGCGGCTGAGGGGTCGAAATAGGATCGACGAACGTGTAAAAGGGTTAGCTTTGTTTCGGCGAGATACCACCGTATCGGTTCAAAATGTACAATTGCAAATGACAATCGTGCTCCAATGGCGATGGCCGCGTAAGCGACCGGAACTATTGAAAACTTAAGCCCTAACGCTTTGCAGCCTTAGGCGGGGTTCGAAGGCACCTGGCAACAGAAGCCTTCACTTTTTCCCTATTTTGTCAGGGCCGAGCTGGCTGTCGAACCTTACACGGCTAAGCAGCGGTTTGAAAACAGCCTTTGATTTCTATATCTTTTCAAAGATGTTGCACCATGATTGCCCCGTAGGAATTTCTGGCATGCGCTGAAAACCGAATACGCCAAAGGAAGACAACCGCCCTTATTTTTGGCAATCATCAGGTCAAAATCTATTAAAAAGCCTCTGCCGATTGCTAAAAGTAAGTACGGATATGTGGTGAGATGAAGAAACACCGTCTGGAGCAGATGCGTTTAGGCGCTGTTGGTGCTCAATTCGCTCTACATAAAAAACCAACATCCCCCTCGCGCTTTTAATGCATACGGGCTTTGCACCATTCGCCAATAAGAAATACTTTAGGATCAATTAAATTCTAAATATTTTTGGCTCTTTTCATTGCCAATAACTTTGGTGACAATCGGGTATGAGAAATACCAGATTGATCGTGATCTCGTGCCATCATCACAAAGCCGCACAGATTTTAAGTGCAAGAGGCCAAGACCAAACCCACTGAAATACACGCCCGCGTAAGATGTGTCCTCAACCCCATCAGCATTCTTATTTACTTCTGAAAAGCTATTTTATCCAAGGAATAAGTGGCGGTTTGCAAAACTCACTGAAATCAAACCTGAGATAGACCCGTTAGAACAAATCTTATAGTCTTTTCAAAAGCTAGGTTGATCAAGAAATACAACTGCCCGGCCGCACACCCGCCAAAAACCTATCAGAGAACCGACTTGGATTAACCAAAGGCAGGGTGCAAGCAACATGTTTTCACAAAACACAGCCCACTGCGCCCTGCCCTACTGGAACATAGTCACAAATATAAACCGCGTGCTTTTTCAGTGTGGCATGCGGCTGATTTATCGAATGAGGCCAAGAATTTTCGGCTAAGCTGCGATACAAATTTAGACATATCAATCTCCTTTGTCCTGTAAAGATATAGTGCAAAGCCTGCCTGTTGGTTAGATCTGCCGGCACATACCCGCTATGCAAAAAAAACGGGGCATTCTATCAAGATACAGGCCCGTTTCTGCCGTTCGAAATTTGTTACAGCCCCTCAAGAAACCTGTTCAAAACCAAAACTGTCTGCAAGACTGAGGCAAGATGTGGTGGATACGTGAGAGGAGGCGCAAATGATCGCTATAATTTTCGAAGTTATACCAGCGGTTGGGCGCAAGCAAGATTATCTAGATATAGCCGCGGCTATGCGCCCGATGGTAGAGGAGATTGAAGGCTTTATCAGCGTTGAGCGCTTTCAAAGCATGAGCAACCCCGACAAGCTCTTGTCTATTTCCTTTTTTGAAGATCAAGCTGCCGTGGACCGATGGCGCGCGCTTGCCGAGCATCGAGCGGCGCAAAGATTGGGGCGAGATGGGATATTTTCAGATTACCGGCTTAAGGTTACGCAGGTTTTACGGGATTATGGCATGCACAAGCGGGCTGAAGCGCCCGCGGACAGCCGTGCCCATCATGACACCTAAAAAGGATCTTCTCGCGTTTTGCGCCGACGTTCGGGATTTAAGGCTGCAGAAGGACAGAGGGTATTTTGTAAAATCGTCACATATGTTCTTAAACACTGCCCTGCATGCCGTTTAGATCGGCCCTTAACCCGCGATTATCAGCTTAAATCGAAAATCTTTGGGATTTGTCGCTGAGCACCCTTTCACAATGCGCAAAACCTTTTATTGTGGTAGCAAATAAGCAGGGGTTCGAGATGAGCGGCGATTTAGACTACGGAAACATTATGAACCGAGCGATGCGCGGCTTTATAAAGGAAGTTTTACAACGCGTGGCCGATAACGGGCTTCCAGGGGAGCATCATTTCTTCATTACTTTGGAAACCATGCATCCTGATGTTGAAATCGCCGATTGGCTGGTAACGCGTTATCCCGAAGAAATCACCATCGTCATGCAGCATTGGTTTGAAAATCTCGTGGTCCAAGAGGAAGGGTTTTCCGTAACACTCAGCTTTGGCGATGAACCCGAAGCGCTTTATATCCCCTATGCCTCGATCATAACCTTCGTGGATCCCTCAGTTGAATTTGGGGTTCGGTTTGAAAAAACCAATGAGGAGCATGTTGATGAGGATTTAGACCCCCAGGAAACGCCAGAAAGACCGCTTGAGGTTCTTGGGTTAAATGAGCCCGAGCTTAAGAAGCCCAACAGCGACACACAAAAAGCAGATGTGGTCAGCTTAGACAGCTTTCGGAAATAAATTCGCCGCTTAAAGCAAGCGAACTATACCCTTCAATTTATACAAGCCGGGATATTGCTCAGGCGGCAACTCGGCTTTAAAAGCGATAGAAATAACCGGAACCGGAGATCCCCCATGACAGAGACCAGAACAGAAACCGACAGCTTTGGTCCGTTAGAGGTTGAGCATACAAAATATTGGGGCGCTCAAACGCAACGCTCGATCTTAAACTTCCCGATCGGATGGGAGCGCCAGCCTATTGCAATTATTCGCGCTTTAGGGGTGATTAAACGCGCCTGTGCAGAGGCCAATCTAGAGTTGGGCAGTTTGGATAGCCCGCGCGCAACCGCTATTATCGAGGCGGCTTCGGAAGTGATTGACGGCAAGTTTGACGATAATTTTCCCTTGGTGGTTTGGCAGACCGGCTCGGGCACGCAATCAAACATGAATGCAAATGAAGTGATCGCCAATAGAGCAATCGAGCTAATGGGGGGCACCATCGGCTCAAAAGAGCCGGTGCATCCCAATGATCACTGCAATATGGGCCAATCCTCAAATGATACATTCCCAACCGCCATGCATATTGCCACCGCGATGACTGCCGAAAAGGTTTTGCTGCCTGGTTTGCAGAAACTGCATAAGGCCCTTTTGACGAAAATTGAGGCGTTTGAGGGCATCATCAAAATTGGACGCACGCATACCCAAGATGCAACGCCGCTGACGTTATCACAAGAATTTTCTGGCTATGCGCATCAAGTTGCGATGGCGATCAAGCGGATCAACACCAGCCTCACGGATATTTATGAATTGGCCCAAGGCGGCACCGCAGTGGGTACGGGCCTGAATACCAAACAAGGTTGGGATGTTCTTGTCGCGCGCAATATGGCGAAAATCACGGGTTTGCCCTTTGTGACAGCGCCAAATAAATTCGAGGCATTGGCCGCGCATGATGCGATGGTAGAAATATCGGGCAGCTTAAAAACAGCGGCAGCCAGCCTGTTTAAAATTGCCAATGACATTCGTTTGCTCGGCTCAGGCCCCCGCTGCGGTCTTGGCGAATTGGTCTTGCCCGAAAATGAACCTGGCAGTTCGATCATGCCGGGTAAAGTAAACCCCACGCAATGCGAAGCCCTCACGCAGGTCTGCGCGCAAGTGTTTGGCAATGATGCCGCGGTCGGGTTTGCTGGCAGCCAAGGGCATTTCGAACTGAACGTTTATAAACCCATGATGGCCTATAACGTTTTGCAATCTATGCAGCTGCTCGGTGATGCATGCGATGCTTTTACCGATAATTTGATCGATGGGTTGGAAGCCGATGAAACCCGTATTGACAAACTGATGCGTGAAAGCTTGATGCTGGTCACCGCGCTAGCGCCTGTGATTGGCTATGATAACGCCACAAAAGTTGCCAAAACAGCGCATAAAAACGGCACCACGCTGAAACAAGAAGCTATCGCGCTTGGCTTTGTAGATGCAGAAACTTTTGAACGGGTGGTGCGCCCGGAAAACATGGTCGGGCCCAAAGCATGAGCCAATCGATCAATCTCAACCAATTCCGAAAAGCAAAACAAGCCGCTCAGAAAAAAACCAAAGCCGCTGAAAACGCGGTGAAATTTGGGCGGACAAAAGCCCAGAACAAGGCAGAACAAAACGCGCAAAGTCGCCTAGACGCGCATCTTGAGGGGCATAAAAGCGATCGATGAGCCTCAAGCCCAAAAAACGCTCATTAACCTTGCGCGGCCATCGCACAAGCGTTTCGCTTGAAGATCGGTTTTGGACTGCTTTTCGCCAAATTGCCGCCGATGAAAACCTTGCCATCAACGCATTGGCAGCCAAAGTAGATGAAGAGCGCCCCTTTGAAGAAGGTTTGGCAAGCGCAATTCGCGATTATGTTTTACAATATTATATGCGATTGAGCCACCATAACGATAATTAACACGCGTTCCTGCGATAAAACCTGCGGTTCTACACAGCCTTAGCGGGGATCAAAACGCAGATAAATTCCTGACCTTGCCCTTAAAGTGAGATGCGCCAAGGGCTGCGGAACCGGCAAATCGCGGCAGCTTAACCGATATTTCTGAACGATGCGCGCCAATAGATAAGGCCCTTCAATCATCGCAAACCCTGCACGAGGGCAGATGCGTGGCCCAGACGAAAATGGCAAAAAGGCCTGACGCTGGCAGTCAACAATCGGCATTTCTTGCCAACGCATGGGGTCAAATTCATCCGGACGTTCCCAGATCCTATTCTGCCGCTGCACATACCAAGGGCTAATTATGATCAAGCTATTTTTAGGCACGCGGCGGCCCCGAAACACTTCGCCCCTTTGCTTGACCTCGCGCACCATCATCGGCACGGGGGGATAAAGGCGCAGCGTCTCGCGAAATACATCACGGTTGAATGGCAGGTTTCGCATTGCGGCAAAGTCTTCTGAACCCGTCAGATGGGCGGCTTCTTGCGCCAGTTGATCTTGAAACTGGGGATAGCGCGCCAGCAAATATAACGCCCAACTGAGCGCAGCAGCGCTGGTTTCATGGCCCGCAAGAAAGAAAATCATAACCTGATCGACCATTTCAGATAGGGAAAGCCGCGTGCCTGTTTCGGGATCTTGCGTGCTCAACAGCCGCGTCGCCAAGTCTTGCGGTGCGCGGCCTGCGGCAATCTGGTCTTGTCGTATATGGGTCAGATGCGTGATCAAGCCTCTGATTTCAAGCGCCGACCTTTTCACCCGGCGATTTTGCCAAAATGGCAGCCAGCGCAGGACGGGCACCAGCGCAGGCAGATTAACAACCGGTTGTTGACGCTGATAGGTTCGAAAAGCGTCAAATACTTTGCTCGCGGTTTTATCTTCGATTGGAACAGAAAAAAGCGTGCGAAAAATCACATCTGCAGCCAATTTACTGGCCAATGGCTCTACATCGACCGTTCCGGGCGAAAGCTCGGCTAAGAACGCATCACCAGCGGCTTGAATGGCCGGAAAAGCCTGCTTGAGCCGCCCCCCCCCTCAAAGGCAGGGTTCACAATGCGCCGCTGCCGTTGCCAAGTGCTGCCCGTGGTTAAAAAAACACTGTCACCCAACAAAGAATATAAGCCCGTCGCAATCCGCGAAGATTTCGGAAAATCATCCGGGCGCTGCTGCAAAACAAGTTGGATTAAGGCCGGCTGGTTGATCAAAAAAGAATGAAAAAAAAGTGTTCGAAATTCGGCCATCCAAGCGCGATACAAATGATTGGGTTGCGCAGATAATATATCTTGGCGAAAGGCCTTTAAATATTTCAAAAAAGAATATTTTTCAGGTCTTGAACGGGGCTTTGGTGGCAGATCGATCACGCAATTTCTCGGTAGTGGTTATAGGCAATCTTTTGCACTTGTTTTGAAGGCTTACGATTACAGAAGCGTTTGCGCAAGGTGATCGGGCCGGCCGTAATTGCAAAGTAATCATAATGATGGGTCTCATCAAAGGCGCATAGATATTGAAAATGCAGCTTGAAAAACCGCCATCGCAAGCGCCGCCAACGCGTGGGGGACAGCGCCTGCGAAAAGGCCGCGGATAAAACCAACGGGCCAGTTTGAGCAGCCAATGGTAGCGCAGAAACCGCAACCGGATCGCAAAGGGAAAAAGAGCATCCATCACCCGGAGCCGTAATATCCACCCAGTAGATAGCAGTACTGAGCGAAATATCGTACAAATCACGCCGCAATTGGCCCGCATTGGGAAGAAAAGCCACCATGGGGATCACTTGACCAAGCGATAGAAATCCAACCGTAGCGGGGGCCTGATCGAAGGCGGCGGAGCGCTCAATCTGCGCCAAAGCGCTGATCGCGATATGCGCGCCAGATGAATGCCCCACCACCAATATTTCATCCCAATTTTCTTTGAGTGCTTTTTCGATGCGGGCGCTAAAGGCATTGATGCGCTGTTGCAAAGGCGCAGGATAAGCACCTCTTAACTGGGCGGAAAAGGCAAAATCCTGCATTAAATAATAGGCAAAAAAGATCCGGTCCAACGCCTTAAAGCCGCGTAAAATAGCGATAAAAATGACGCTGGCGAAAGGCACGCTCAACCAAAAGCTGCTAAAATTCAAGCTCACAAGCCAAGCCGTAAAAAGTGCAATTAAAAGCTGGCTCAGCAGCATCACTACAGGATGAAGCGCGGCAATAACCGGCCCTTTGCGCATTTGAATCAAATCAAAAAAGGCGCGGCTATAAAGATAGATCCAAAGCGTTTGAAACAACGCCACATAGGTGCGCAAGATGCCGGCAGACATGGCGTGTTTGACAAGATCAGACCAGCCTAAAACGATAAAAGCGGCGAAGGTCCTCTGATCCTCAAACACAGAGTCCACGCCCCAATCTGCGCCCAAAGCGGGATCGGGTGGCAATTGAGAAATCTGATACCCAGCCAAGGCAGCTTGTCGCTTTGCTTCCTTGCGATACAATTCACGATAGCGGCGCAGGGGAAAAGGATCAAACCCCGGTACGTAAAAAATCAACCGCCGTGTAACGTCTTGTGCCTGCATTGCCCCATCCCTCCCAACGCGCAAAGCGCATTGCAACGATGAAAAGCCTATCCAAGCGCGCCAAGCGCAGGAAACCGCTCAAGCAACCAATAAGACAGATCGGAAAACCCACCTGTCAACATCAATAACCCGATGGTCCATAACAGCAGCCCCATGATCCGCTCGATCTGCTGCATATGCCGTTTCATCCAACCCAGCGTAACAGTCAATTTTGACAAAAAAGCGGCAACAAGCAAAAATGGCAGCCCCAAGCCCAAGGCGTAAACTGCCAATAAAATGGTGCCGCGGGCAATCGACGCCTCGCTGGCTGCCAAAGATAAAATCGCGCCCAGTTGTGGCCCGATACAGGGCGTCCAGCCAAAGGCAAAGGCCAGCCCCAATATATATGCACCAAACGAAGATCCGCCGCGATCTCCTACATCAAAGCGCGCCTCGCGATCCAAGAACCCAATTCGAATAACGCTTAAAAAATGCAGCCCAAAAAGCATCACCAAAAGCCCGGCCAGAGTGTTAAAACTGCTTTGATAATTTAAAAACAACATGCCAAAGGCCGACGCCGTAAAGCCCAAAAGTAAAAACACCGTTGACAATCCAAGGACAAAAAACAAAGCCGGCAATACAGCCGATTTAGAGGCAGATTTATCCGTCAATTCAGTCGCTGAAATTCCACTCATATATGCCAAATAGGGCGGAACGACTGGCAACACACAAGGGCTCAAAAAGGATAGAATGCCTGCCAGAAATGCAACCAACATTCCAGGCAGCAAACCCGCATCAATTATGTCAATTCCAAACATCAAACCCCCGCTTCTTGCGTTCCATCTAGGCCAGCATAGGGCTAATCACAAGTCAGTGGACTTCTTTAGAGTAAAATAATATCTCGGCCTCATGATTACAAAACTCGATACGAAGGGTCTTTTATGCCCTCTGCCCGTGTTAAAAGCCCGCAAAACGCTTTCTAAGCTTGCGCAGGGCGATATCCTTCATGTCTTTGCGACGGATCCGGCCGCGATTGTTGACATGCCGCATTATTGCGCAGAATCAGGCCATATTTTGTTGGATATCGAAGAGCAAAGTGACGGGGTTACCCTGTATAAAATCGAAAAAAACTGAGCCCGCCTGCCCCATCTTACATGAGGCAGGCGCTTATCTCAGCTTCCTCGCGACCACCAACCCCGCTTTTTGGGCTTGGGTGCGACGTTGGTTTCATCTGATGCCGCGCTAGAAGCTTTCAGCTCTGAAACGGTTTCATTCGGCGCGCTCGGTGTTTCCACGCTGGCCTCAACGGCTTCACTTTGTTGAGCGGGCTGGGGTGCCTCAGCGGCGTCCTCTGCAGCAGAAGCAGCTTGCGCTTCAGCGGCCTGAAGCTCTGCCTCTTTTTGCTTTTTGGTTTTTCGTGGCGCCCGCTTTGGCTTTGGCTTCACCTCAGCTTCTTCTGGAGAATCCGACGGATCAGCGGTAGGGGCGGTACTGGCCACTAAATTGGCTGGATCTGCCTCAGGCTCGGCCTCAACACTCTTGGCAGCCCGCGGTTTACGGGTACGCTTGCGGGCAGGCTTTGGTTTCTCGTCTGTCGCGGTAGGTGCACTGTTCAAGTCTGCGCCTGCTTCACTGTCAACCGAAGCACTTTCGCCCTCTTTTAGCGTTGGTTCACTGGTTTTTGCAGACGTATCTTCCTCTGAAGACGCGCCTTGGGGTGTTTCTTCCGCAGGGGGGGAGGCCTCTCCATTGTCTTCTACTTGCAGGGAAGTGGCCGCGTCTGAAGCGTTGTCAGCCTCTCCGTTTGACGATTTACGCCGCCGCCGCCGCCGCCGCCGTTTCTTCGGCTTGGCGTCACTTTCACCAGCGTCCACGTCAAGATCAGCTTGCGCCTCCTGCTCGGATGCGTCTTCCTCCACCTGCTCCATATGCACAACCTCTGCAGAGATCACAGGCATTGATGCCTCTGGCACAACTCGCGTGGCCGTTTTGAATTTCTCAATTTCAAAATCGGGGCTAATAAGATGCGGATGCGCTTCGATCCTTACAGATAAACCATAGCGGGCTTCAATTTGTGCAATATGATCCCGTTTTTGGTTGATCAGGAAGTTCGCGATCACAACCGGACACTTCACTAAGACCTCACGCGAACGTCGGCGCACACCTTCTTCCTCAATTTGCCGCAAAATGGACAGAGACAGATTGTCTTCAGAGCGGATTAAGCCCGTTCCATGACAATGCGGGCATGGTTGCGTGGTGGCCTCAATCATACCGGGGCGCAAACGCTGCCGACTCATCTCGAGCAACCCAAAACCTGAAATGCGGCCCACTTGAATGCGGGCACGGTCGCTTTTCAATTTATCCTTAATGCGTTTCTCAACGGCCAGATTGTTTTTGCGTTCATCCATATCGATAAAATCGATCACGATTAAACCTGCAAGATCACGCAATCGCAATTGACGCGCCACTTCTTCAGCAGCTTCTAAATTGGTTTTAAGCGCCGTATCTTCGATCGAGCCTTCCTTCGTGGCGCGGCCCGAGTTCACATCTACCGCGACCAAGGCTTCCGTCACGCCGATCACAATATAACCACCCGATTTCAACTGCACCGTAGGGTTGAACATCGAAGAAAGATAACTTTCCACTTGATAACGTGCGAATAGGGGCATCGCATCCTGATAGCTTTTCACGTTTTTGGCATGCGACGGCATGATCATTTTCATGAAATCTTTGGCGATGCGATATCCACGATCGCCTTCGATAAGAACCTCATCGATTTCCCGATTATATAGATCGCGAATGGATCTTTTGATCAAATCGCCTTCTTCATAGATCTTCGCTGGGGCCATAGATTGAAGCGTCAATTCACGGATCTGCTCCCACATCCGCTGAAGATATTCACAATCACGCTTAATCTCTGTTTTGGTGCGCTTCGCTCCGGCGGTCCGAATGATCAGGCCTGCGCCTTTCGGCACCTCTAATTCATGGGCGATTTCTTTCAGTTTCTTCCGATCAACCACATTGGTAATTTTACGGCTGATGCCGCCGCCACGGGCGGTGTTTGGCATTAAAACGCAATAGCGCCCAGCCAATGACAAATAAGTTGTGAGTGCGGCGCCTTTATTGCCACGCTCTTCTTTGACAACCTGCACCAGCATGATCTGGCGCACTTTAACGACTTCTTGGATTTTGTAGCGACGCGGGCGCGGCTTGCGCGCTGGGCGTAAATCGAATGTGTCATCATCATCGGATATAGATTCGATTGTTTCATCACGCTCTGCCGAGCTTGGTTTGCGCTCCTCGCCGGCGTCATCTGCGTCTTTGACATCCTGCTCATCACTGCTTTCCAAAGCACTGTCTGCTGCACCCTGATCGCCTGACGCTTGCGCCGCTTCAGCGATGGTCTCTTGCTCTTTCTCATTAACAATCTCTTGCGCAGCAATAGTCTCGCCACCCTCTGAACTATCGTCTTGCGCGCTCACAAGATCATCGCCCACAACGGCTGCGTCATCGGCATCAGCCGTTTCCGGCGGCGTCGATTTTGCACCTGCGCCTGATATTTCCGATTCATCCGTTAAATCGATCGTCTCCATTCCGGAAACTTGGTCTTCATCAACCTCAGACTGCTGAACCGCGTCTTCGGTGGCAATGGTCTGCGCTTTTGAACGCCCGCGCCGCCCTCGCCCGCGTTTTTTGGGCGCGTCTTCTTCCTCTTCCTGCCTTTGCTGCGCTTCGGCATAGGCCTGTTCTTCTTCCATCAAAGCCTGCCTGTCGGCAATCGGGATTTGATAATAATCAGGATGGATTTCAGAAAACGCCAAAAATCCGTGGCGATTTCCGCCGTAATCAACGAAGGCTGCCTGCAAAGACGGCTCTACACGAGTAACTTTGGCTAGGTATATATTTCCAGCAAGCTGGCGTTTGTTTTCGGATTCAAAATCAAATTCTTCAACTTTATTTCCGTCAACCACAACCACGCGCGTTTCCTCGGCGTGGGTGGCATCGATAAGCATTTTCTTAGGCATGTTTTCCAATTGCGCGGCTGACCGCTGGCTCGGTGCGTCACACCGAAAGCCTTTGGGGCGCGTCTTTTACGGGCAAGCTCGGCACACCTCAACAGAAGAGAGCCGTGGCCCCCGATTTTGACTGTTGTTTTTCGCGCGCGTTGCATCGCTTTTCATCTCCAGCAGCTTTGACCCTGTTGGGTATCAAAACTTGCCAATTTAAGCCCCTTCCGCGATTGCGGTTCAGGCTGATATGTCGACCGAACGTGGTCTAATCAATCTGCTCTTCAAGGCTATATAAAGGCCTGATCGAAGGTCAGTGAAACTGTTTGGTAGAGCCTGATTTAAATCGCTCCTACCATCCACACCATATGGTGGTTGACCCTGTAAACACAATGGCCAAATTAAAAAACATTGGAATATGGGGATCTTTTCAATCAAAACTGCGCAATCGTTTAATGAGACTTGAGGTATCCCAACGCCCCCCACCCAGCTTCTGGACATCATTGTAAAACTGATCGACCAAGGCCGTCACCGGTAACGAGGCACCGTTTTCGCCCGCTGCATCAAGGCAAATCTTTAAATCCTTGCGCATCCAATCCACCGCAAACCCGTGCTCAAAGTGATCATCCACCATCGTTTCGTATCGATTTGACATTTGCCAACTTCCCGCTGCGCCTTGGCTGATGACTTCGACAACGGCCCGCCCGTCCAAGCCTGACTTTTCTGCAAAATGCAGTGCCTCTGAGAGGCCTTGCACCAAGCCTGCAATCGCAATCTGATTGCACATTTTGGTTTTCTGTCCCGCCCCGCTGTCGCCGATCCGCCGACAAATGCGCGCATAGGCTGCCATAACCGGCTCGGCGCGATCATAAGCCGCCTGCGCGCCCCCGCACATGATTGATAAAACACCGTTTTCCGCACCGGCTTGGCCCCCAGAAATCGGAGCATCTACAAAATCAATTCCATTCGATTTCGCCGCTAAGAATAATTCATCCGTGACCAGAGCCGAAACCGTCGTATGATCTACGAAAACACTGCCGTCGGACATGCCCTCCAAGGCCCCGTCATCTCCCAAAACCACAGAGCGCAAATCATGATCATTGCCCACGCAGGCCATGACAAATTCTGCTCCCTCAGCGGCCGCGCGCGGCGTATTTTGTTGCGCCCCACCATACTCTGCCACCCAAGCAGATGATTTTTCTCGTGTCCTGTTGTAAACCGTCACGCTATGGCCCTTAGCCTGTAAATGCCCCGCCATTGGGTATCCCATCACGCCAAGACCTAAAAATGCAATTTTAGCCATAATATTTTCCCAAAAGTTTGTTTTCTACTTGTGTCTGCTCGTGCTAGGCGATGCAAGAGGTCAGATCAGTTAAAAAGGCATTTTGGATGGCAATGGTATTTCGTTGGATGGTTCGGCTTACGGTGCTTGTCCTGATCGCGATCCTGTGCGCCGGTACCTTGATTTACTATTTGGCTGCGCAATCCCTGCCCAACTACGCTCAAAATTTGCAATTTTCTCAGGCCCAAGGATCTATTGAAATCATCCGAGACACCGCGAATGTGCCCCATATTAAGGCCGAAAACGATCATGACATCTTCTTCGCATTGGGGTTTGTGCATGCCCAAGACAGGCTTTGGCACATGGCGATGCTAAGGCGCACCGCCCAAGGGCGCCTGTCGGAGGTTTTTGGTGCTCGATCCCTTGAAACGGATAAGCTGATGCGCCGGTTAGACCTTTACAGCTATGCCGCCGACTCGCTGCAATATCAAACAGCGCAAGCGCAAGCTGCTCTTTCAGCCTATGCCGCAGGCGTAAATGCGCGAATCGAGCATATTAACCGCGCGGCGCTTGGCCGCGGTGCGCCTGAGATGTTCCTGTTTGATAGCCCGTTTGCCGCTTGGCAACCCATAGACAGCTTGGCCCTTCTAAAGCTTATCGGCTTTCAGCAAAGCGGTCACTTGAAAGAAGAAATTCTCAGAGCACAGGTTTCCTTAATCTTGGAAGACAGTGACCATGTTGAGGAAATCCTGCCAGATGCGCCCTTTCATATCGGCGCAAAGCCGCGCAGTTATTCTTCTCTTTTTAGCCCTCCTTTATCGCCAACAGGGCAGCGCCCCACAGACAGCGCACAAGACTGGGCAGCAATTTCGGATTGGGTGCTGCCAAAACGCGGCTTTGCAGGGGCCTCTAACGCGTTTGCAGCCGCTCCAAGCCGCTCTGCAAACCAAGGCACATTGCTGGCGAATGACCCACATGGCGCGTTATCTGTTCCCGGGCAGTGGTATTTGGCCCATTTAGAACTGCAAAGCGGCGGTGTTATTGGAGGCAGCATACCCGGTATACCGCTGATTTTAACCGGGCGCAGTGACCGCTTGGGATGGGCGATAACCGCCTCATTTGCGGATGATCAGGATATTTACATGGAGCAGCTCGATCCGGCGCGTTCCGATTATTACAAAACCCCAACGGGCTTTCGGCGCTTTTCCACGCGCGCATCAATCATCAACATTAAAGATCAAAAACCCGTCACCATGACGTTACGCGCAACAACCCATGGGCCTGTTTTCAGTCAAACCCAGCTTAATCTTGCTTCGGTCACGCCAAAAGGATTTGTACCCGCGCTGGCTTGGACCGGTTTTAACGCGAAAGACAAAACATTCAGTGCAAAATTTGAGCTGATGCAGGCCCAAAATATCGACCAAGCTTTGGCCGCCTTGGAACCGCAAATCACACCTTCAGAAAACATAATAATGGTGGATCAAACGCGTATTGTCCAAAAAACGGTTGGGGCTTTGCCGCGGCGCAATACAGCGCATCAAACGCAGGGCCGTATGCCCAGCTTGGGACATTTATCCGAAAATCAATGGCGCGGGATGTTAAGCTATGCACAAAACCCCGAAAACAAAACTCCTGAAGAAGGTATTTTGGGAAATACAAATAACAAAGTGACAGCAGCGGCCTTCCCCAACCATATCTCCTTTAGCTGGGGTGACAGCCAACGCATTCAACGCTGGAACCGTCTGATGCAAGCGCGCGAAATTCACACCAAAGACAGCTTTATCGAAGCCCAATCCGACAGTGTCAGCTTTGCGGCGCAAACCCTGCTCCCCCTCATTGCCAGTGATTTGTGGTATACTGGGCAATCAGCTCCAAATGGCAGCTTGGAACAACGCAAAAAAGACGCATTGGATTTATTGGCCTCTTGGAACGGCGATATGAACCAACATGATCCGCAACCCTTGATCTACGCAGCCTGGATGCGCGCGCTTCAAAGCCGCCTTATTCAAGATGAATTGGGAGATCTAAGCCAGGCGTTTCCAGCGCTAGAACCGCTTTTCATCGAACGGGTGTTTCGCGATATCGATGGTGCCAGCCATTGGTGCGACATCGTACAAACACAACCGGTCGAAACCTGCGCAGTCATGGCCAAAATGGCATTGGAAGACGCGTTAATCTGGCTGCAAGAGCATTACGGGCGTGACCCAAGCAGACTAGAATGGGGCATGGCGCATCGCGCGCAGCATCTGCATCCCACTTTAGGACATATCCCTTTGATTGGGTATTTTTTGAACATTATTCAACCCACCAGTGGCGGCGACCACACGTTGCAACGCGGCAAAACATCGGGGCGCCTGCCCCATCCTTTTCACAACATACACGCGGCCACTTATCGGGGCGTTTATGATTTAGCCGATCCGAACAGTTCCGTTTTCATCACAACCACCGGCCAATCGGGACATTTTCTATCGCAATATTATGATAATTTCAGCGCCTTGTGGCGCAATCAAGACTATATTCCAATGTCACTTGATTTGGAGTTGGCGCGCGCTGGTGCCATAGGCATAACCCATATTCGTCCAAATTAATCCACGCCTGAAATGATATCGCGCTCAAAGAGCGTCAAATTGCTGGCGCTGCGCGTCATCCCATTCCACTTCAAATATCGAACCGGTCTCGGTGGTTTCTTCTTTTAAGATTACGCCTTCTTGATACAGCCATGCCCTGCGCCGCCCCTCGGCATGCGATAACTTCACATCCATCACATAGCGAGACACGTTCAACTGGGTTGAAATACGCGTTTGCAAACCCTGTAATCCCACACCAGTCAGCGCCGAAATCGCAATCACATTTTCCTGCCGCTCAGCCCTTAGCAACACCGACGCGCGGGCCTCTTCCTCCAACTCGTCAATTTTATTCCAAACTTCTAGAAGCGGAACCTCTGAAGACACACCCAGCTTTTCAAGCGTACGCTCTACATCTGTCGCTTGCTCCTCGCTTGAGGCATGCGCAATGTCACGAACGTGGATAATGATATCAGCGCTTAATACCTCTTCCAATGTTGCGCGAAACGCCGCCACCAATTCCGTGGGCAAGTCTGAGATAAACCCAACCGTATCGGATAGAATGACGCGATGCCCAGTTGCCAGCGTTAAATTACGCATCGTGGGATCAAGCGTTGCAAACAACATATCTTTCGCCATCACCTGCGCGCCCGTCAGGCGGTTGAAAAGGGTTGATTTACCCGCATTTGTATATCCGATCAAAGCCACAATCGGAAACGGCACCTTGGCCCGCGCGGCCCGATGCAGCGCACGGGTCTTTACAACCTTATCCAATTGCCGGCGCAGTCGCAGCAATTGATCATCAATCGCGCGCCTATCCGCCTCAATCTGCGTCTCACCTGGGCCACCCACAAAACCCAGACCACCGCGCTGCCGCTCCAAATGCGTCCAGGCGCGCACCAACCGGGTTCGTTGATACCCCAATGCTGCCATTTCCACTTGCAACACGCCTTCGCGCGTTGAAGCACGGTCTGAAAAGATTTCCAGAATAAGCGCCGTGCGATCCAGAAGCTTTACGCCCCATTTTTTTTCCAAATTGCGCTGTTGAACGGGGGTGACATGGCCGTCTAGTAGCACCAGTTCGACATTGTTCCCCTCAAAAACCTCTTTTAATTCTGCTAATTTTCCCGAACCAAAAAGCGTAGCCGGAAGCAGCTTCTTCAACCCAATAATTGTTGCCCCAACAACATCAAGCTCGGGCAACGCCCGTGCCAGGGACGTGGCCTCAGCCAAGGCTGCCACAGGATCGCGGCGGCCCGACACGGTTTTAAGTTCAGGATGCAGCACCCAGGCGCGCGTAACCCTGCCCTCATGCTCTATCAATTTTGATCTTCACCTTCATAAAGCGAAATCGATTGAGACGGCATGATCGTGGAAATTGCGTGCTTATACACAAGCTGTGACTGCCCGTCTCGGCGAAGCAAGATACAAAAATTATCGAACCAAGTGATCACACCTTGAAGCTTCACCCCATTGATTAAAAACACGGTCACCGGAATTTTCGTTTTGCGAACGTGATTTAAGAATGCATCTTGAAGATTTTGACGGTCAGAGGCCATTGTATTACCTTTTTATTTTTGCAGCGCCTTGGATATGCAGAGTGTAAAAGCCGCGCCGACAGCTTTTTCTTTACACTCGACTCATAATTCAAAGAGCTAGGCGATGCAACTTATTGGCGCAACCAAATTTCAGGGCGCAAAAGCGCCAAAATGACCAGTATTTCAAGCCGCCCCAAAACCATCGCAAGGCATAATATCGCCTTCGCCAGACCGGATAATGCAATCATATCAAAAGGGCCTTCTATGACCATCATCAAAGCGGGCCCAGTGGTGCTGATGGCGCTGACGCATAAAGCCAGAGCCATCTCAAAACTAAGCCCAGAAGCCGCAAGAGACAGCGTGATCCCAGCCAAACTAAAACCGAATAGCATAAAGAAAATCCAGGCTGCAAAAGCCCCCTGCCCGAGATCATACTGGTTTTGGCTTTTTGTTTTTCCGACCGAGGAAGGATGCACCAAACGACCGACCTCGCGCAAAGCGTTTAAATACAGAATATAAAACCGAAGCAGCTTTACGCCGCCGGCAGTGGTTGCGATACCGCCACCAATCAGGCCCAAGCCCAAAAATAAAAACCCTGGGATTCCCGCGTCGCTCAAAGGCGCAATGGGTTCCCAATATTGGCTCAACCAGCCCGTCGTGCTTAAAAAAGATAAAATAGTGAATAGATTGCCCCATATCAAAGCCAGCAAACCCTCTGGCCCATATTCTGCCAGAGGCGCGGCCGATGAAGCAACTTGCTTAATAAAGAGAACGCAGCTGAGCAAAATGGTGATCCAAATGGCCAGGCGCAATTCGACATCTCTCAAGAGCCCCTTGGCAAAGCCCGTTGTTTTTTCGGGGGCCCAAAGAACCCTGCTCAGCGCCAGCGTAAAGAACAAAACGATCAAAACCTCTGCCCAAATCCCCGAAGACAGGCCTGCAACCCCCTGATAGGCCGTTATTCCGCTTGTCGACAGAACGGATAGCGCAAAGATAAAGCCGTTATATCCAGATGCACCAGACAGAATGAAACCCAGCCATAATACCGCAGTCAGGCCAATATAAAGTGGCATCAAAGTTTGCACGCTGCGCATTAAAAATAATTTTCGTTCAGAAGTAGATATAAAATTCGCTTGACGCCGTGCGTTCGCGTGTTGCCCGGTAAGCTCAAACCCACCCAGGTTCAGCGGTGCTAAAATTGCCACCGCAGCCACCCAAATTAAAGCCCCCCCCATCCAGCCCACGAGCGCACGCCATAAATGTAAAGCATCAGACAAGCGCCCCGCAGGAAACACCTCAAACCCAGTTGTGGTTAAGGCGCTTACCATATCGAGATAGGCATTTAAAAACGACGTTGTTCGAATAACTGAATACTCTGGAATGGCTAAAAACACGGGCAAAAAAACGAAGATCAACGCCAATGATAACATTTGATCAAGCGCCGTTTCACGCGAAGTTTGATTTGAACGCGCAAGCCCGATAAGCGCTAGAAACGTAACGCCCAAAAGCCCCGTGTAGAAAAACATGCGGGCCTCGAAAAACTGCTCTGTTACCAAAGCATATAGGCTTGGCACAATCATCGAAA
>ERZ802830.1360-NODE-1360-length-23330-cov-6.42569_pt1 | contig 23330 bp, 36 predicted proteins | sample MGYA00345654_ERZ802830 | MGnify/ENA primary metagenome ERZ802830 (study PRJEB30503, sample SAMEA104212375) | marine metagenome | biome: Westerlies Biome; feature: [SRF] surface water layer (ENVO:00010504) within the epipelagic zone...; material: water...
CTACCAACCCCGCCAACGGCTCCAGAACCGTGTGAGTAGCTGGGTATACCTGTAGCCTCATCCGCAAGCTGGCGGCTCTTATCGAACATCATTAATAGCTCTTGAGATACGTTAGGAAACTTAGTGCCAAAGAGTGCCTGTCCGGGTGCACCAGATTGTCGCCTAAACACTTTGCCCGGATAAATACTCATATCTTGGCCCGGAACTAAATTGGTTTCATCCACTTCTATCAATAGGTTACCAGACAAAGCGGCGTTATCCACCATCATCCTCATCGCCCCATTCATAAGAAGCTGGGTGTCTGTCATATTCTCAGCTACGCCGATTCCAAAGAATGAGTAGGGATTTAATTCGTATGGTACTGATAGATAGGGAATACGCCGTGGAGTGAACGGATTTAGCACTAATCGAAGGATTTGTCCGTTACAAACCCAGATATTGACCTGTAATTCGTCCTGTTTGCGTAAATCTTTAGGTATCTTAATATCGGCTTCTTCTGCTAATTCAGCGTCTAAAACACCCCAATATTCTAATACTTCAAACCTTTCGATTCCTGTAGTTGTACCGTCATCCTCTAGAGTGTCTTCCCAATAGCTTCTGGAGTAGTCTGGTCCATAATCTAAGGCTAATTCTATGCTCTCTTCGCGGAAATGTGGCCTTTTCTTCAGATTTCGTAGCTGAGTACGGTTCATACGGTGGCGCTGTACCGTATATTCAGCTTCAGACATATTTCTGGCATCAGGATCAGGATAAAAATCCCAAATAGACACATATTCCATCTTCGGGATGGTTTCATATAGAGGATCGTAGTCGCCTTCCTCTGTCCAGCGAGGATATTCCTTAGACTGAGCAAATGGACCCTTCATAACGCCAGTTCCAAAGAGGCAAGTCTCAAAAGCTAGTGATCTAAGGTGTTTTGGAGCCTCTGTCTCTTCTAGCTGGTCGTGCATGAGCTTTTCCATCTTCTGGGCGGCTCTTTTAGCGGGTTCATAGGTAACAGAACCCTGCATAGTACCTGCACCAAGCTCTAATTCGTCTTTTACTGGCTCCAGAGTCTCTTCATACATGCCCAAGTCTTTAGCTAGATTAGGACGGGCTATATTATTAGAGATCTTGTAGTCTACGCCTACAGTTTCCTCGACTTTATCGCTGGTTAGCTCATTAGGGTTGTAGGATACGGAGTCGGCTACGTTAGACGGGAACTGTCGGGCCTCAATTCCAATAGGAAACTTCGATCCCGCAAACAATACGTCCACAACTTGGGCATACGCAGCCAAAACTTTAGTCTTGGTTACCTTTATAAAGGCTTTAGACTTCTCAGTTTCAGTGAATTGTACTTCGCTAGAGTATATACCTCTATAATTGCGGTAGGCATCCAGCCATCGCTCTTCATCTACCCGCCTAGCTTCCTCAGAACGATTAAACTGCGACTTAATAAACTCTACTGTGCCAGAATATTCCGTATTTTCTACTTCTACGTCACCAGTTTCGTCCAAGGGAACCGCAATGTCGGTGTCTGTTACGTCATCTGGTAGAGGTTTATCCATTAAAGCCATTATTAATATCCAAATATTGCGTCTGCAGGTCGCCAGACTTGTTGTGGTACGCCCATTCCCATGTCGAAGGGGCTAAATGCCCTTGGTCTGGACATAGCTGCATACCTGATGCTGTCGTATGTGTGCCGTTGTTGTGAGGTTCGGGGGTCTATATCGTCGCCACCTTTAGGATCTGACGGTATAAGGGGAAAGTCTGCTATAACTTGCCGACAGGTGTTGAAGAATTGTATGCCAGCCAGCCCTGTGTCCTCATTCACTTTAAGCAACTCATGTAGTCGGTTCTTGCCAGCTATCCTTGCGCCGTTAGTTCGGTCGCTAGGTCGCCATCTGCAGCCCTGAGAAATCATTTCCTCTGCAATCGAAGGGCCAAGCTGACCTCTGTTGTGCCAGCATGAGCTATCAAGCACCCCATACTGTATTCTCTCTGCGCCTTCTGCCTCTAATACGGCTCTGGCTAGGTCACGGCCTGTATGTTTAGTGACGTATAATTCTCTATAGCAAATCAGTGTGTCGTAATTTGGGTCAACAGCAAACCAGTGAACTGAGCTAAAGCTAGAGTAGCCATAGTCACATGACCTAAATCGCATCCAATCAGTCGGTATATCATACGGTTCAATAACATGGTCTTTATGTCTCCACTCAGGGAATGCAGCGCCGTCCGTAACGCTCCAATCTCCCTCAAGAAGCTGCCTTCTTTGCATTTCGGGGAGAGATAGTAAGTTGGCTTCATACTGCCCGCCTTCCATCAGATAAGGGTTGTCAGATAATCTTGCTGGTATGAATCGCCTGTAGAATAACGGCTCTCCAGCCCTGTCGTGTCCTTCGGGATAAACTAAGTCTTTCCCACTTTCCTGATCCTTGGCTACAAACTTTGTGTTAGCTGGCGCAGGGTCGATAAAGGTTCTCTTCACCCATCCCATTCCTATGCCACCCGGATTGGTAGTAGCTCTCATAAAGATAGGCAGAGTAGGATCTGTTGTACGAAGTCGTGAACGTAAATAATCCCAGCAAAAGCTGCTTGGGTATTGGGTTAGTTCATCCACGGCTATGTAGCTGAAAGACTGACCTTGATAACGTAATACATCTTGATCTCTATCTAAGTAGGTTAGCCATAATTTAGCGCCACTAGGAAAAGACCACTGTGATTTCTTCTCAGCCCACTTCGCACCTTTAAATGCTCTGGGGTATAATTCTTGTGATTTCCATATTAGTTCACGAAGTTCGTCTGTACTGCGTCTAAGGATAAGACCATTAAAATTAGGATTGTTAAAATACCGCATTGGGTCTGCAAGCAAACCGAATGACTTGCCGCCGCCCGCTGCGCCGCCGTATAATACTTCTCGCTCACTTGCTGCAAGAAACTCAGTTTGTGGACCTTTATTCGGAGCAAAGATAACATCTTGTTGCTGCTTCTGTTCTTCTACCACATCGAAATCTAGCCCACTAGTAGCCAATTGCTCTTTAGGGGCTAATTCTTGTAGACTTTTCTTAGCCATAGTCAGCCTACGTTTAGCATCTGTCTGCTTACGTTTGGCTGCAGCTATTTTCTTTTCTTCTAAAGTCTTCGGCTTATTCTTTCGCCTAGTCTTATCCATCTCTTTAAGACGTTTAGAAGGGTTCTCAGTACCTTTGCCTCTAAACCGTTTCCAGATTAGATTTAGACCCTGATGAGAAAGCGTATCTCCTGTCTTACTAACTAGCCAAGCAGTTACCTTTCTAGAGCTATTACCCTCTTCCAGATGATCCATAGCCTTCTCTACGAAGTCTACCTTCTCCTGATCAGGTACTAGAACTAAAGGATCATCTTCAGATTCCTTGTATGCGTAAGGTATCTTGGCAGTCTTATTAGGTCTTGTGCGGTTAGGCCACTTGCTCAATCTTCAGACTTCGGTGGCAATATAAACATCGCACCGCCTGTATTGTTGACTTCAATTTGCTCTTTCTTAATCAGACCTGTTCGATCCAAGATCTGAGAGGCTGCAGCTATAGAGTTTCTAGCTCCCATAGCCTCTGGATTATCCAGTACATCCACCATGCCCCATGCTGCTTTAGGCGCATTCATAGCCAGCATCATAGAAGCCTTCTCATTAATTTCCTTCTGCAAGGGGCCAACTACTGCAGAGATACTTGTAGTCTCCGCATAACCCGCCTCATTCATAGCCTTGCGAATGTTGCCCCTGACTTCGGGCGTCATAAGCAATTCAAGGAATAGAGCTTGCTTCTCAGTTAATACTTTATCTTCCATAACTACCTCAAAAATACGAAGGCCAAGCCCACTGCGCCTGTAGCAATCATCCAGAAGAACCTCTCAGCGAAGGCTATCTTCTGACCTCTGACTAGAGATTGCTTCTCCATGTCATCCAGCCTAGCGTCCATCTTACTCTGGTACTCAACGATGTTATCCATGCGCTTGAAGGCCGAAACTACACGCTCTTCCATTCTAGCCATTTCAACTATTGCCTCAGATAGTTTATCAATTTTATTCTCTACGCGAGACAAACGGTCATCACTCATTAGTCATTCCTTAGACGTTAGTTTTAATTTTAAAGCAGTATGGTCGGGTCACTAGATTGAATGTATTAGCGGCGTAGATGGCTACTGCTTTCATCTCCCCCTGACATTCTTGCATCGAAGAGAAGTACTTCTTATCGTAAGGAACGGCCTGACAGCTACTTGCGTCTGCAGGGCTAATACATGCTAGGAGTAGGCCGAGGATCATCTCTTCTTGGCTTTTTTCTTTGGGAAGCCCGCCTTCATGTTGGCGTAGGCTTTCGGAGACACTGTGCTGTTCTTCTTGGAACGGCTAGTACCTTCTTTCTTTCGCTTATTCATATTCTTATAAAGAGACATTCAGAATTTCCTCATACTCTTGAATTATCTGTTTAACTGCAGTCCTAGACACAGTTACTATTAGGATGCCGCCATCCTCGCCGTAGACTATGTAGGAGCCGTTCTTTTTAACTACGGACGCTTTTCTTGCCACGACATCCCCAAGCCTTGCGCCGTACTTTTACCTTCTCAGTCTGCTTCTGACCGCTAGACCTAGCGCAATAGGCATCTCCACGCTTCGTACCCTTGGCAGATGTACGCTTGTGGGTCTTACCCTTGCTGTCCTTGTAGGTTGTGCCGTTGGCATATTTTCGGCTTGCCGGTACTTTCTTCTTTGCCATTTACGCTACCACAAAGTCTACAATTTGCCCGTCAGGGGTTCTAAGCTTACTAGGGTCAGGATTATATGCGTATCTCTGATCAACCAGCTTTAGGTTTTCTACAGGTGTATGCTCATCTATTGGCTCTACTGAGCCAGCTTCTCCAGCCTGTGCCTTCTTCTCAACCTGCTCGCCGCGCCCACTCTCAAAGATTACATTTACATGCGTCTGGAAGGGCATCGAAGGTAAGGGGAAATGACTTATGAGGGATTCACCCGACATTAAAATCTCTAAAAGCTATTGCCATGTAGATGAGGCCAGCAATGCCGCCTATTAAGATTACACCCCCAACAATGTAAGCAATGATCTCTTTAATACGGGCTATAGCTTCCTTGCGCTCCATCTCAGCCATACGCTTAGACTTGCGAGCTTCTGCACAGAATTTGACCCAATCTTCATGCAATCCGGGTCTTCCGTATAAGCGCATCATGGACTCTAATTGTTTTTTATTCTCACGCAGCTTCTCAAGCTCCATGAATGAGTCCATGTCTTGAGCATCCTTACCAGCAATCTTGCTCCAGATGCTCCTGCTCTCCCTCTCCGACTTCTTCTTGAGAGCTTCCTCGCCTACAACTACGGCTGAAATTGCCTTTCCAAAATTTGCCAAATCTTGCGAATTGCTTACAGCTTGGCGCAAAATTCCGAAAGCTGCGTTGGCTGCAGCGATTTCCGCTAACATAGTAGTACGATCCCCTCACTAGCTCCAAGACAGCTATTTATTCTTGATGCCCATATTCCCAGAGGCCATACCTGCCTTCTTCGGCTTCGCAGCCATGCCGCCCATGTTGTAAGCTGGCTTCTTCTTCATCGCCATTCCACCGCCATACATCTTTGCGGCAGCGCCATTAGGCTTCACAGAAGCACCACAGTTGTCATATTTTTTATTCATCAAAGTCTTCCTCTAAAATGGGTTCTGGTAAAAAGCGTTGGGGGTTTGAGGGGATATCAACAGCATTCTCTTCTGAGAAGAAGTATGCTCCGTAACCTTTAAACTCATGTGCCATTGGATTAGCGTTGAGTTCTTTTTGGGTGATTAGTTTTTCTTCTACTAAGAGCTTCCGTATAGTGGGGAAGTCTAGCCGCTGGCCTGTCTTCGCTTCAATTGCGGCTCTGATGTAGTAAAGGTTTAAACTTTTCATAAGCACTCCTGTTAGAATGCCTAATCCATACATTGTACCACTTATTTGAATGTAAGGCAATCATTTAATTAATTGTTAAAATAAACATTAGTATTGACGAAATAGCATTTAATTGGTATAATGAATTGTCGGTTGAGGGGTTTAATATATAAACTAACTCTAAGTCACCCTAGTAAGTAGTTATCTCTAAGTAGATGACTTAAAGTAGTCTACCGCCGATCCTACTTAATAGGATCTTTATAGGCTATGCGTCGAATATCGCCTCTACCTAAACCAATGTCATTAAGTTCTTTGTCAGTAAGGTTGTGTAGCTGCCAGTATACCACTCGCCGCATCTGATTTTCTTGTAGCTTGCTTAGTAATTTCTTAAACATAATATAACTCCTTAATATGTAGTTACATTATAACAAAGGATAGGTTTTAGGAGTAGTTAGCGAGTAGGTATAGCCGCTATGCGTCCTTAGATCTTTTAAGGAAATCTATCATCCTAGTAGCAGCCTCAATGTCATCCTTTATATAGCCCATTGCACTATTGCATGAACAGCATACCCAGCCTCTAACTTTGTTAGCTTTATGGTCATGGTCTACTGCAAAGGGGCGCTGCTTTAGATATCTACCAGTAGAGGTGAAGTCTTCCGCTGATGAATTGCATATCGGACATCTGAAGTCTTTAGGAAGAGGATTTTCCTTTTCCCATCTACTGCAAATAGCCTTACCTCTGTTGTGGCACTCTCTGCATTGAGATCTGCGAGTACCCTCTTCCGTGCAAGTCATAGCAACTCTTGCTTGGAAAACAGGGAACTCTGTTATCTCTTTAGTGACTTCGCAAGTGCTACACTGTTTGTGGGTGACCGTAGTAGCAACGGACTTCTCTTCGTCTTTATGCCACCCAAATAAATCAGGTTGGGGGAACATACGAGGTGTTAAATAAGTCAGCTACGTTAGCGTTGCTTGTCTCTATGCGGTCAGCTAATTCGCGGATACGCTCTGACTCACGGACTAGCTCATTGGCTATTGCATAAAGCTGATTATAATCTTGGTCGGCATCAGGAAGATTAACTAGATAGTCAGTTAGCTGATAGAAGGGGGCTTTAATTTTCTGCTGTTCGTACTCTGTCGCCTCATCGTGGACAGAAGCAGTGATATTTAATACGCCATGCTCATCTATAGACAACTCATGGGCAAGAATAAAACCAAAATCTAAAAGAATCGACTGACCATTATCCAATGGTGAATTCATCAATAAGCCTTAAAATAAATAAATAAATATAATAGTTACCAGTATATGTAACAATTAGTTAGTTGTCAAGCGTAACTACTAAATCTAGTACGTTTACATATTTTAAAGCTGCAGACTTAGAGTAGGCGGTTTACGGTTCTATTTTCTCAAAAATATGTCGGGGCTGTATACGATACCGGTAGGGGTGGGGGTGGCAGTCGGTGGCCTTTTGATTTTTTCTTGCGTCATCATAAGCCTTTGAAAGTATTAGATAAAAAAGAATAATAAATAAAACTGTTAACGCTTTGATATCAGTCAAAGAATAAAATAACCCTTAAAAATATAGAGATTTTATGCAGCAAAAATAAATAAAAGGAAAAAAGCTTTCTTTTATTCTGCAATGTTTCCGAAGTTTTAAAAAATTAACTTGATGGTTTTAATATGGCGGCGCGGGCGGCGGCTTTGTGCATGCTCGATGGTCGATAGCTCGATGGTCGATAGCTCGATGGTCGATAGCTCGATGGTCGATAGCTCGATGGTCGATAGCTCGTAAGCCGTTCTCTGGTTTAGCTGGTGCCTAATCACCCGACTTTAATTTATTTGCTCAACGTCAGGCACAAAAAAACCGCCATTTAAGGCGGCTTAATTGCTTTCTGTTGGCTGGATCTATTGGCAAGGCCAATCATCATAACACTGCTCGCCTATGCAGTCGCTGCAATAAAGCTTTTCACAATCTAATAACAAATTGTCTTTTTTATCCGCCGCGCCGCAAGTCGTGCAATGATGCATGAGCGGAGAAATACCGCCAGATTTAAAGAAAGCTTTTCCAGATAGGTAACAAGCTTCTGTCACTTCCAGAATAGTAGGCGGTTTATAGCTTGCGCCTAAATGATCAGGCCAAGTCGTGCGCCAAATTTCATCAGCTTTATCACTATTGCTGGCAATTACAATTTGCTCAAAAAAGTCGCCGTTTATTTCGCGCCATGTGAATTCAAAATATTTTTGCATCACAGCAACCCCTTATAATTAGCGGGGCCAGCACTATCGACATAAACCAGCATATTAGCGTTTATTTCCATACCGCCGCCCCATACATCATCATCAGGAATGCAGCAGAAAGTCGCTTGCTTGTAGCAAGCCGATTTGCGGTTGTAATGCCATTTATAAAAGCTTTTTAGCGCATCAGGCTTGCGCTTGAATTCGTCGCCTTTTTTTAAGCTTTTCAAAGCTACCTTCTTAAATGTTTCGCCATATTTGTTTGTTACTAGATCCGTCATTTTATTACCCTCTTGCTTTTCTATTTGCGCGAAGTTCTGCAATCTCTGCAGCCGCTTTTGCATAAGCCGCCGCCACAAGCTTGCGCCGTTCAATCTCGCGCTCTTCATGCTCTTCTAAAATTTGCGTGGCATAATCATAAATGCGCTGGCTTTGTTGCTCTGCCTTTATTTTTTCTAATGCTGGTAAATCTCTGTTCCATACTGAATTGGTCATTTTAGTCACCTTCTTAATTGTTGATAAGCAAGCCGTCAGCCTGCCCCTACATTGTTAAATAAAAGTGTTACGAAAAACAATAGTTAATTGTCATAAAAAAAGCCGCCCGTTTAAGGCGGCTAATTTAATTGTTTATGATCGAAGGCGGCTATTCTTTTAAGCTAAAGGCTTTTTCAAGTTCTTTATCTACTTCAATGCGCCCGAATTTTTTGTGCATAATACCTAAAAACACATGTGAAGCATAACCCGCCTTTGTAATATGCACTCCCAAGCCGTTAGCTGGTCGATATAAGCAAGCTACATATTCGCTAACATAATCGTTTAAAGTTTCCATGATTTGCCCCGCTTCTTTTCAGCCGCTTTTGCGCGGCGCTGGGCACGGTTTAAGCTTTCCGGCGGCAAGTCATCCAGGCCAGCCAATTGCTTGCTTTTTATGCGCCCATGACCGCGCCCCGACATAGTAGCATTACCCATGCCATTGATGCGGCTTGTTAGGCTCTCTTCTGAACGTCTAACGCTTTTCATATTATGCCCCCATCTCTTTACGCATTGCGCGAATTAAATTTGGCAATGTTAAATCACCATAGCGTTCGAATTCGCATTTACTTTTTGACCATCGTTTCGCATTGGCAAAAGCTAACAAATCATGCGGCGTTTTCTGGTCGTGCGTGGCGGCTTCAATTTTGATCATTCGGTCAAGCGTTAAATATTTCATTTTTTTGTCTTCCTGTAATTGTTTCAATTCTTTGAAGCCGCGCACAAGCGCAGCCTCTTTTTTTGCCAGTGATTTTATGCGGCGCTTTGCCCGAACGGTTTCACCTTTGACCGCCCTATTTGTTGCTAGATCCAAAGACATTTATGCCGCCTCTTTTGCGTAGGTTTCGCCAATGCTAAACAGTTTGGCATTTAAGGCAGTGTTGCCCGCTATTGATCTAACTGAACGCGCCTTGCGCTCGCGGCCTTCTGGATATTTTTTAGAAGTCGAGACAATACGCACCGGCGCAAAGCCGTTATTAGCGCTGCAGAAACATTCTTGAACGCGGTTGAATATATTCCAAACCGTGCGGCTTTTGTCTTCTGTGCGCCTTACCGTCAGCAAATCGCTAATAGTGTTTTCGTTATAATAGCTGGCGTTTTTAGGTTCGGGATTAATTACGGCTTTTAAATCTAACGCGGGGCGATCATAAGAAAGCAGCCAGCCCCTTGCTTCACACATGTCAGAAACCATAGAAAACGCCTCAACATTGCTAATCGGCGCGTTTTGCATTGCTTCAATTCTTGCCATTGTCTCCGGTAAACCCGCCGCCTTTTCAGCCACTAACTTTTCAAAAGCGCTTTCTGTTGCCGCGTTATGGCGCAGCCGTTGAAAAATGCCAGAAGTCGCCAGCACTACGTTATTGCTGCAAGCGTAACGAAAGAAGCCTTGGCCTAAACCTAGTGATGTCCGTTTGTTATGACTGTTTAAAAGCAATAATTCGGGGATACCTTCACCCGTTGCGAAAGCTTCATTCTGAAAACGCAGCATGTGTGCAGCGTAAGGCGCTTTTGACTTGTCGCGGCTTTTTTGTTGCTGCGCTGCAGTCGCGTGAAATCCATAGTCAGCTAAAATATCAATTGCTTTTGCGCTATTGATAAAAGCGTAACGACTGCTCACGGTTGGAGCGGCGCTTGTGGATAATGACGCGGGTGCAAAGTCGTTTACGATTTGCGCGGCGTTTTGTTCTACAGTCAAATTGAAGTCTAACATTTTTTAGTCACTTTCTTAGTTGGTTAAAATTTAGATCGTTGGGGTTCGTAACATTTAAAAAACAATTTGTAAATGTTTTATTTACGCGAATAGATCCAGCAAATAAATCCACACGCAAACAAAGCCGACAGCTTGATAGAGATAAGACAATTCAAGCCGCCTCTAAAATCTGATGTTTGAAGCCGGTAACATCGCTTTTGATTGTCTGTCCTTTTCCGCGCAAAACTATAAACGCGGCTTTTGCTTTATCTAAAAAACGCGCGTCATGCTGGTCACCATCTATAGTGGGCAAAGTAATGCCAGCAACCGACAGGCTTTTAGGCGGTAAATGTTTATATGTTTTGTCGCGGTTTTTGTTTGTTGGTAAATCCGTAACAATGGCAACATTCGCGCCGTGCTTTAAAGCCGTTGGGATAAAAAGCGCATTGTTTTCAGATAGACTAAAAGTCATATGATATGACGGAAACGGGTTTTCTTTTATCCGTTTTATGTCCTTCACATAATCATAGCATTTCACATTTAGGTCATTACACAGTTCAAACAATTCAGGAAAAGTCTTTTCAAATTTTACTTCACTAAAGACATTGGGCCGAAATGCCATTGCTATATTCTTATTTTGAAGGCGGGCGGCTTTTCGTTCTATTTCCAGCAATAGGCGAGCCTTGAATTGATCACGATATTTAAACCATAGAATTGACCTAACAATGCGGGCAATTGCGACTTTGTGCTTTCCATCGCTATCAACCATAAATTTTTGACCCATGCCGGTAAACATCAGACAATTCAAAGCGCAGCCCATTGATAAGCCGTTACAAGTATTAAAACCGCTTACCCAGTGCGGCGCGAGCGACAAACCCCAGATTTCTAGGTCTGTTTGTAAGCTTGTTACATCTTTTTTAATCTTTGTGTTTTGCCCGATTAAATTTGGAAGCTTAGACCAGTTTAAAAAGCCCTTTTTGCAAGTCGCGGCTTTTATCTTATCATGCGCGGCGGCTCTACATTCTTTTGTAAATTCGTCGCTGTCGCATTGCTTTTTCATAGTTTTCATAGCTTGCGCCGTGGCAAGCTTATAGCTCTTTATTGTCATTTTTTTGATCCGTTCTTAGTTGATTAGATTTTTAACAAATAGGAAGTCACGCCTATTACAGCGACAATCAGTTAAATGTTTTGATTTGTCAAATTTTTATTTGAAAAAGTTTTTTGAGTAAAATCGGAATTTTTATTGACACTAAAATGATACTACTTTACGCAGTACAAATTGTGATTAAAGCCCGTATGAGGGCTAATAGGAGTTCACGCGCAAGTCTTAAAATTAAATTATAAAAATGTTAGGCTAAACTATGTATAAACTTACTACCCAAGATGCCTTACAACTAAGTGAAGATATTAAGAACGCTGCTATTGAAGTCGAGCAGACTAAGATTACGCATTCCTTGATGTTTAACAAGGAGCTAGGTGCAACTATTTGTGTGCCAACGGATGATTCAGCGCACGAATATGGCATGAACATTATAGCGGAAATATCCAACGCTTAGTACAGTATAGAAACATTGACGCGCAGGTAAAATTAGACACTTTTTAGTGTCTTTTTTTATGTCTGCCAATATTTATGATTGACATATTGATAAATGTTACAATAAACACTAGTCACTGAACTGTTGTACGTTGGGTATAACAGCCAACTGAGAAAGTGACTAACATGACTTTTAAAATAGACGAATTTATCGAACCTTGTCGGACTACGGGTGCCTTTGATATTGATGCCATTCAAGTCAGCTTAAATCTGAATGAACTCAAAGCTTTGGCGAGCGATTTTTATGCTAACAACTTTGAGTTTGATGAGAGATGCCAATCCACGCCCAGAGACTTTGAAATCTACAAGCGTGAGATAAACATAATGCTCAAGCTAATGTATGCCATTCAAGATTGCGAGGTGGCGGCATGAAGCTCTACACAAACAATCAAGGGCAATGGTCAGGTACTCAGGCTGATGCGCGGAAGCGGTTTAAGCATGACATGCGCTTAGTCGAGGTGCCCGTTGATAAACCTAATCTGCTTTCCTTCTTAAACGATCATGCAGTGGGTTCCTTTACCGCTTTAGGTCGCAAGCCAGAGCCAGAGCCAAAGCCTGACCAATTATCCCTTCACGCAACTAGCTGGGTGTCATGGGCTTTAGAGCGTCTGCAAAGTGGTCAGAAGAAAGATGCCGAAGATATGCTGATCAAGGGTCTGGCACTACAAAAGGAGATGTCTCAATGAGTAGAGTTAAAAGCGGTTTTTCTTGTTTTACATGGCATATCAGTGGCCTGACTAAGGCTGTAGGCGAAGAAATGTGTTCTTCCACTGATGAAGGACGCTCGCTTCATTGGCACGATGGCGATAATTATTGGCTTGTTCTGACTATGGGCGAAGGCGAGGAAATCTATGCTGAAATACAGGATAGCAACAACCCTGCCACTACTTACGCCGCGGTAGGCTACTGCCAGTATCATGCGATACCTCACACGGGCGTTGGTTCGCATTTTGATCGGGGGATGTAATGGAACAATTAAATAATATGACTGACGCCGAATTCAGAAACTACTTGGAGCAATTAGCAGAAGACTTGGCAGAGGCGGGTAACGAATTCACAAGCCAAGATATTTATCAGGCTAGGTTTCGGATTGGTGCGCTCATGGAAGAGAACGCGATGCTTGTTTATCGGATTGGTGCGCTAGGGCAAGAGAACGCCAAGCTTAAACACTTAAACAAGCATCTGCAGCGCCTGACTGAACCTCACGTTACTTTGGGTGCTACACGATGAAGACCGCTGGATATATAGAACCTGTCCAGCGCAAAAACGGCTGGGTCTACTTTGTTAGACCTAGCGCAGCCATGCTAAAAGTATTTCCCAACATTAAACGCACAACTTTGGAGTCCAAATCGGAAGCTGAATACTTAGTGCGGCAATGGCACAAGCAATGGGAGAAACATACGGGAGTAGGGGCAGATACATCAGTTTACGCACCTCAAAACACAGTGCATGCACTAATTTCTGCATGGAAAAGGTCTATGGCCTTCAAGGATAATGCGGCTAATACGAAGCGAAATTATCGACAAATCATAGACCGCTTGCTGGAGTGGGATCTAGGTGACGGTAAGCCTTTCTCTGACGTTCTTGTAGAAGATGTAGACTATCAGTACGCGCAGAAGATATTTCAAATCGTTGAGGACAAAGTTACAACTAACAATGCGCGTGTAACTATCATCCGACTTCGATCAGCATGGGCAGAGGGTAGGCGGCTTAACTTAGCCACTACCAACCCTTTCTCTGATCTAAAACTTCCAAAAGGTCATGTTCGTCGAGTCATGTGGACGCCTGATCAAGTCAAAGACATGGTAGAATACTGTGATGCAAACGGGAAAGTTAGTATCGGAACGATCATTACTATTTGTTACGAATGGATGCAGCGGCCTGTTGATGTTCGCCTACTGAAATGGAATGACTTTGACACAGTAAATAATGTAGCTGAGTTTGCTCAGAAGAAGACAGGTGCTGAAATGCGTATTCCTGTCACCCTTGGAATTGAGAAGCGGCTAAAGCTGCATTCTAAGCATAACTCTGATGATTTCATTGTGCGCGAGGAAGGCACCCGAAAGCCTTACACGGCTGACCGGCTGACTAAAGTATTCTCCGATATTAGGAAGGCTTCTAAGTTGCTCCCACCAGTGCGTGACAAGGGCAAGAAGCGGCCTGATGGATCATATGTATATACTGACGTAAGGCTGGCAGATTTAAGGCGCTCTGGAGTAACACACGGCTCAGAGTGCGGCTGCACACATGATGAACTAATGGCAGTATCAGGTCACAAGAACATCAACAGTCTCATGGTCTATTCAGTATTAACGGAAACTAACGCTCACAACGCCTTGGCGAAACGAGGGCTAGATACTGTCGGCTTTAAGAAGCTGGGCAGGGAAATGCGGCGGTACAAACAAGGCACTGAATCGCCCGAAAAGCTGCAAGATATTATCGCAGAACAAAACATTTTAATTCAACAACTACTGAAAGAGAAAGCTACAAATGCATTTTGATACACTAGCAATTTCAAAAATGGATCATTACGACAAATATAAAGTTTTTAAAACTACTCACTGCAAATCCCAAACTGTTGGCAGAGTGGCTGGCATGGGTCACGAACTTCCCTTCGATCACCTTCGCACAATGCGAGTGGGCCAAGAGTATTTGCATGCCAAAGATTATGTTATCTATGAGAGGTTAGTGTAATGAGTAAAATCTCTGTAGAATTGCTTGATAGCATGGGCAGTGATCTTTCGTGCGTAAATGCAGCTAGAGTGTCATTCTCTAAGCATAGTAAAGGTCTAGGCTTTACGGGAACAGATGGAGATATGCGCCCAATACTCCATTATTCAGATGAAAAGCTTATAAAGTATTTAGCCAAGCATAAGCATTTTAGCCCATTTGGGCATTGTTTTGCATCTTTTAGAATTAGCTGTCCAATTTTTGTGAGCCGACAACTTGTTAAACATTCATATTTGAGAATTAACGAAGTGTCGCGCAGATATGTGAAATCGCAGCCTGACATATTTTATCCAGATTGGTGGAGACAGTCAGTGAAAGATAAGAAGCAAGGCTCCGGTGATAGACTTGAAGATGATACAGCTAACAAAGTGATAGCATCCACGCTGTCACAATGTAACCGTGCAGTGGCTCACTATAATTACTTGCTAGAATTAGGCGTCTGTGAAGAACAGGCGCGGATGGTATTACCGGCTAATTTAATGACGCAATTTTGGTGGTCTGGGTCACTGGATGCGTTTGCAAGAATGGCAGTACTTAGATGCTCTCCTGACACTCAACAGGAGACACGCTCAGTAGCCAATTTAGTCAGCCATGAGATGTCACGGCTCTATCCTATTTCATGGTCTTCTCTGACAACTACAAGCGTTCTGGAAGAGTATGATGCGAAGCGGATTTAGAACAGTGGTACTAACATATTACTGTTCTAAAACTGACAATGCGCTCGCTTATAAAACAGTACTTGAAAAAGATGCAATCAAAGAAGCCAATAACCTATCGATTAAAGATGTCTACATAAAATACAAATGAGTCGGCTATAGAAAAAAGGAAGAAAAAAGGAATTACTTTTTCGTTAATTTCTTCCTTTTTTTACTTACCCAAAACCCTGATTAATTGTTTAATATCAGTGACTTTGGCTCCGGCGGTAGGGATCGAACCTACGACCAATTGATTATCAGTTTTTGTATATAAAACAATGACTTATATAATATGAGTGTTATAAACTGTTAATCAAAAATACTTTTAGTCACATTTAACTAATTGTCGTTTGCCCCATTTACAATATTGTTAAAGCGTGTATCCTTCGGATGTCGCCGCGAGGTGACATGACTTATAATCAACTAAAGAAGATAGATATATGACTTACCTTGAACAATTAGATATCATCAAAAGAATTCCTCTTAGAGAGGGTGATAGAAAAGTAATCACCTGTCCATTCTGTTACATGGATAAGAAGTTATCTATTTCTAAAATTGATGGTACTCTAATGTGGAATTGCTTTAGAGCCAGTTGTGAAGGAAAAGGCATCTACACTGGTGATAGAACCATAGAGTATGTAAAAAATAGATTAAACAATATTAAAGCTGACAAACCTACAGGTAAGCCTTTACCTCCGATCACAACTTCTATATCCAACCACCAACCCGCTTTAGATTATCTGGAGTCGGTAAACAGTTTGGAAGCATATAACCATCAATTAATTAAAATTAGATATGCACCATCAGAGAATAGAGTAATCTTTTATTATGCTAATGGCGCGGTAGGAAGATTACTATCTGGCTTTGGACCAAAGTGGATTACTTACGGTTCAATAGACTCTGGGGTTGTTGTGGGTACAGGAAACAAAGTAGTAATGGTTGAAGATATTCCTTCCGCGTGTTCAGTGTCGCGGATAAACGGTTTGGTGGGATTAGCTTTGCTTGGTACTAAACTGAGTTACAACATTACAAAAACACTTAAAAAATACAAAAAAAGGTATTTAGTTCTTGACAGAGATGCTAGCCTTAATGCACTATCTCAGGCGCGTAAGCATGGATATAATATTCATGTATGTCTAACTAAGAGTGATTTAAAAGTGTTGGGTACTAATCAAATTAAAAAGGTGTTGTATGGAGATTACTAGTTCTCCATCGCACCATTTTAGGCTTGTCGAACATGCTTGGACGGGTTCATACTTGCTAAAACCATACGGTAGACATTACCGCAAGTATTTGCACATTTTGAGCAAAATAACATTTAAAGCTAGCTCAGATTGGGTGGGTGACAGTGTCTGGGGTAGCCCTGTAGTTGCTGGAGCGCCGCCGCAACACTCTTAAACATAAATTTAACATAGGCGCAGGTAATTCTGCGAGAAAAAGTATTCGTCGAAGATGATAATACCGACGTTAAAAATAAAGGAATATCAAAATGCAATTAAGGGCAATTATGCTGGCTGATTTAGAAGTAGCAAATTTCACAGAAGCCGCAAAAATAGAACAGAAGTTAAATGCAATCTTAGAAGAGTTCTCAAACTCTAATAAATGTGTAAGCTATACAGCTTTGAACATTAAAGAGCGTAGAGGTGCGGCAAAGCCTGACTTGGAACAAATGGCTTTCCGACAAAACAAACCAAAATAATGAACCTCTTATAATCTAAAAGAAAAAGGCTTCAATGCAAATTGGGGTCTTTTTTTATGTCTCCTTATATGTTAGCCCTGACAAGTAGCTAATTGTTACAGGCAACTAAGGAATGACTAATTTGGAACACTCACTACTAAAAAACTGTTTAAATAATGAGTTCTATGAGGCAAATAGATCGAAGCTTAGACCAGAGCTTTTTAATGAAACTCTGAAAGAAATATATACTTCCATAGTTGAAATGCATGACAAGTTCGCGAAGGATATAACTTCCTTAGATTTGTTTGCGTATTGGAAATCTAATCATCCAGTGTGGACAGCCGCCCAAGCTGATCAAGTCGAAGAGCAAGTACAAGAGATTGCTACGTCTGAGCCTATCGATGCAGAAATCAGTGCAACCGTCATCAATAATTTGTGGATGCAAGAGGTGGCCAATGATATCGCGCAGCTAGCCCTGTTAATGAACCAAGGCGATAAGGATGCATTAGCAAAGATTAACACTCTAGTCGAGCGTGTCACGGCGGGGTATCTCCCAGACGATGTATTTGGCCTTCCTGTTACAGATGACATTTATGAATTGCTGGCTACAACAGCCAACGACAACCGATTTAAGTTTAATATAGAAACACTAAGCCGCGAAGTTTATGGCATCGGGCGCGGCGAGTTTATGATTGTTGCCGCGTATTCTAATGTGGGTAAGACCGCCTTTGCCGTGTCGATATCTTGCGGCCCTGCAGGGTTCTGCCAGCAAGGGGCTAAAGTCGGATATGTTTGTAACGAAGAATTTGGGCGCAGAGTAAAGCTTAGAGCTTTGCAAGCCTACACTGGCATGACTGAGGATGAAATCAGAGTTGATCCAGCCGCTGCCGTAACACGCTTTGCTGGCATCAAAGACCGCATCATATTTAGAGATACGCAGGGATGGGATATGAACATTCTTGACGCTTATCTGGCTAAAGAAGAATTCAGTGTAGTTATCGTAGACATGGCAGATAAAGTCGAACTGATAGAAAAGTTTGATCAAGGTCATCAGCGGCTTAGAAGTCTATATACTCAGCTACGCGCTCTAGCCAAAAAACATAATGTTGCCATCATTGCTATGAGTCAGGCAACTGGTGATGCAGAGGGCAGAACACGCCTATCTATGAGCATGCTGGAAGGCAGTCGTGTCGCCAAACAGTCGGAAGCAGATTTGCTTTTTGGCATAGGGAAAGCGGATAACCCCGACAACCCTGATGATCCCACCAGATACATAAACATTATGAAGAATAAGATTAGCGGAAGACACACGCTTGTTCAGTGTAATCTAGAGGGGGAGATAAATCGTTATGTTGTATGATAATCTACCGCCGCACATAGAAATATACTTGAAAGAACTTGGCGTAATTATACCCCAAAAATCAGAGCTAGTAGTCGTTAGAGATTTCTCTTTCAAGATGCCCATTTTAGATGAGAATGGGGAGCCTGACTTTTGAAAATTCTTGTATTAGATTTAGAAGTTACAGTGCAATGGATCGAAGGACGCATAGATAATAGCCCTAAAAATCCTGATAATAAATGTGTTATGGCGCAATATGGCTGGCTGGGAGAAACCACAGTCGATGACGTACATATAGACACTTGGTTCCATGACGAATGTCGTGTTCCTGATGGCATAGAGCGCCTTACTGCCCATCTAGCAGAAGCTGACGTACTGGTAGCTCACAATGCTAAATTTGATTGTGGCTGGCTGCTTGAAATGGGCTTTGAGTTGCCGCCCCTGATCTATGATACGTTGATAGGTGAATATCTTTTAGCCAAAGGTGCAAGGATAGCTATTTCTCTAAAAGAAACTGCTATTCGCCGCCGCACTATGAGCTTTAAAAAATCAGATCTTGTTGACGAACAATTTAAGCAAGGCATTGGCTTTGAAAAAATACCGATTGCAGATGTAATTGAGTATGGAATTGCAGACGTTAAAACCTGTGGAGAAATATATTTATCTCAGCAAATTGATCTGGCTAAAGATGAAAATTCTTCTCTTTTACCAGTACTGAAATCCATGAACGAAACACTTTTATTTCTTTGTGAGATAGAAATGAATGGTGTGAAAATTGATCGGGTTGCTTTGGAAGAAGTAAAGCAAAAGTTCTTGGCTGAACAGATTGAAACACAAGCACGATGTAATCAGATAGTTGAACAGGTCATGGGCGATACTCCCATTAATTTATCCTCTGGGCGAGATAGAACTAAAGTAATCTACAGTTTGGATCTGATTAACCGTGACGCGCATATTCTGACATTTAACATTGGCGTCAACGCGGCTGGTAAATCTCTCATGCCGCCTAAAATGACTGATAGAGAAATAAAAGACTCGATCAGATCTAACTTTAATCCAATGCAGAAGACGCAAGCAGTACAGTGCCCCGACTGCCAAGGCGTTGGCTCAATACAGAAGTATAAAGTCAAAAATAAACGCAAGAATGGTAAGCTTTTTAGAGTACAGGGTGATCCGTACAAGAACAGAACTAAATGTAAGGTCTGTGATGGGGCAGGGGCGTTGTATCAGCCTACAGGTGAAGCGGCTGGCTTGCAGCTAGAGCCTAAAGCAGCCAGCTATGCTTCTGCCAACGGTTTTAAGACTGATAAGATTACTCTAAAATCTTTAATTTCTCAGGCAGAGCGCAAAGGTAATGCACTTGCAGTAGAATTTCTTACAAAAGTTGCTAGGCTCAATGCAATCAGCACATACTTGGACTCTTTTATTGCGGGCATTGAGCGGGGAACCAGAGAGAACGGGCTTCTACACCCCAACTTTAATCAGTGCATCACCGCAACAGGCCGACTTTCTAGCGGCGGCGGTATAACTTTAAATCTACAGAATATGCCCAAAAGGGGTTTCCCTGTCAGAAAAGCGATTGTCAGTAGATTTGGGCCAGAGCATTTAATTGTTGAAGCTGATTACTCAGGCCTAGAATTCAGAACTGCATGCGAACTCAGTCGGGATGGGCAGGGGATAGCTGATATAATCGAAGGCAAAGACATTCACAGTCAGACTGCGAGTATCATTTACCAGAAAAGCGCATCAGAAGTCACAAAAGAGGAACGTCAGCAAAGCAAGGCCTTCAGCTTTTTGCCCTTATTCGGCGGCACTTCATACGGTCACCCACCCCATATTGCGGCCTACCTTGATGGCTTTTACGGTATATACGAAGGTATACACGCTTGGCATGATCAATTGATGACCGGCACTCTTAAAAATGGGATTGTACAGACCCCTTCTGGGCGGCAATACTTCTGGCCTAATGTAGTCAGAACCCGAAACAATCGGGTGACTTCTGCTACACAGATTTTAAATTATCCCGTGCAAGGCTTTAGTGCAGATTTGGTACAGCTTGCTTGTCTTAGAGCATTCAGAATGTTCAAGGCCGCAAAGCTAAAGTCCAAACTTATTCTTACGGTGCATGACTCGATTTGCGTAGATTGTTTTTCTCCAGAATTACAACAGGTTAAAGATATTTTGACAGAGGCCATGACGAAGGTTGGCGAAGAGGCAAAAGAGCGATTTGGATACTCACTAGTTGTTCCCCTCGACATTGAAATAAGTGGCGGCAAAAACTGGTTAGAACAGTCCGAATATGCTTGACGTAACAATTAACAAAATGTTACAATGAACGTCTAACCTAAAAGGAACAGTATTTTGACTGACCAAATTGCACTTCAAGAAACAAACTTATCAAATAACGAAATAGCAGATGTTTTGGGGGCTAGTAGCTCTGGCGGCACTGCTACCAAGATCCCAACTCTGGCGATCAACTATGATCCAGATTTTAAAATGGGCGGCATATATTTAAAATATGCAAGCGGCTCGCCTGACAATATACATGCTACTAGTGATGTACGCTTTCGGGCTTTTAGCAGTCATGTACAGTGGCAGCATTGGGGCGAGTCAGGCTTAATCAACAAATCCACTCTTGTTAAATACAAAAATAACAGAGGTAAGCAGACAGAAGCCAGAGATCAGCTTGGCGGTGTTTGTTGCGGTTTACCTGACTACGATACGTTCTGGTCTTTAACACAACCCGAAAGGGATGCTTTAAGTGGGCGGGATTGTTACCGAATTGTTAGAGGCCTAGTATCGTTTACGGGTAAATCTGCAGATGGAACAGAACACGTTGTAGAAAACCAACCTGTTATCTTCAAAGGTAAAGGCCGCAACTACGGAGCCTTTACACCAGAAGTATCCAACAAAGTTCCTGACGGTAAAAACTTGTGGGATTTTGAGAGCATCTTGTCGATTGAGCAAAAAGTAAATGTTCATAAGAAGAAATATTGGATTATGCATTTTGATTACCAGCTTAATAATCAGCTAGTTATGGATCAGCTTATCGAAGAAACCCGCGATCATATACTTGAATTGGTTGTTGGTGAAAATCGGCGTGTTGAAGAGATGTATAAAGCAGCCACAATGCAAGCTATTGATGAGGCTGAACAAGACCGCATCATGGATGAAGTAAATACGCTAGAAGCAGATTATCAAGTCGCTTAAATGGGTATAATTACAGGCATGAGTAACGAGGTATACCACCAACAAAGTGGTATATCCTCTTCCGCGGTGAAAGCTGTTTATAAAAAATCATTAGCACACTGGAAAGGTGAGAAGCGCAAGCAGACTGCAGCTTTTTCTATGGGGTCGGCGGTTCATGCCCACTTATTAGAAGCAGAGCGCAATTTAGTAATCAAAGGGCCAAAGACTAAGCGTTCTAAGGCCTTTGAAGAAATGGAGTCTAACCTTCAAGAAGATCAAATTCTTCTTACGGAAGTAGAATACAATGTTTCTAAACGTATAGAACAAGGCGCTTTAACTAATAGTACTTGCCGCCAAGCTTTAGAACATCCAGAGCGTAAAAACGAAGTCTCTATATTTGCGAAATGTCCAAGAACTGGCTTGATGCTAAAATGTCGCCCTGACTCTATGTCTGAGCAAACCGCATACGATATAAAAACAACTCAGGATGCATCACCAAAAGGCTTTTCAAGAGAGGCTCAATTGTATGCTTACGATATCCAAGCCGCCTTCTATGTATATGTATGCTCTTTAATACCAGAGCTAGATATCAAAGAATTTGCTTTTATAGCATGTGAGAAGGCGGCTCCATACATCGCGCACATGCATGTTGTAAGTCCAGAGCTAATGGCATCTGCGACAGAGCGTATGCATCAGACGTTGGATGTTATGGCAGCGGCTGAGAAAGCGGAAGAATACGGTACAGGGTGGGGTGATTATACCCTGATGACTTTACCGAAATGGCTTTAACCCCTCAGAGTGCTAAGAATAAGGGTAGGCTACTGCAACAATGGGTTAGGGATAAGATTTTAGCTAATTTCCCTAAACTCCAGCCAGATGATTGTCGCAGTACATCTATGGGCAGCAATGGGGAAGATGTATTACTCTCACCCGCTGCCCGAAAGTTGTTCCCTTATTCTGTTGAATGCAAAAGCAACGCCAAAAACGCCATCTATAAAGTGATGGAGCAAGCACAAGCGAATTGCCCTAAAGGGGCAACTCCTCTCGCCATTGTTAAAGCTAATAGACAAAAGCCGCTGGCTGTTGTGGATGCTGAACATTTTTTTAAATTAACTAAGAGAAAGTAGCCTTTATGGATGCGACTAATAAATTACCCCCAAATACATTTTCAATACATTTAACGGTTCGGAATGATGCAGAACTTATAGATGTAGGCGTTTCCTACGATGCTGAAATGAGCATACCAGAGGAAGAGCAAATTTACTTCCAAGACGTACTGCGCGGAATAGCTGCCCAATGTAATACCGGCATAGATTATTTGGCTTTTGTAGGCATGACTATGCGTCATTTGACTGAGGCAGATGACGATGGGGATGAGATTGAATTCGAGGCGTCTACTGAATTGTTAGATGCTATTAAAGATAGCAAAGTCGTATCAATTAAGAAGAAGCTTCACTGATGGTTCGTGACTTCGACGCCGAAGAGCGCATGGCTTCACTTGACCGCGATATGGTCAACAGCCCACCCCATTATAACCAAACTATCGAATGTATCGACGCTATGGAAGCAATGTCAGCGGGTTCGGGAGTAGCACCTCACGCAGCATATTGCTGGCAGAACTCTTTTAAGTATCTCTGGCGCTGGCCTTACAAAGACAAACCTATCGAAGACCTCAAGAAAGCCCGCTGGTATCTGGATCGTCTGATTGATGAGCTTCAAAAATGATTACTCAAGAAGACATCGATGCAGTGGCTGAATTAGCAGA
>ERZ802830.1361-NODE-1361-length-23327-cov-12.1399_pt1 | contig 23327 bp, 26 predicted proteins | sample MGYA00345654_ERZ802830 | MGnify/ENA primary metagenome ERZ802830 (study PRJEB30503, sample SAMEA104212375) | marine metagenome | biome: Westerlies Biome; feature: [SRF] surface water layer (ENVO:00010504) within the epipelagic zone...; material: water...
GCATGTTGCCGTTGGCTCTTGCTTTTGGCGCCGGTAATGAAATCCTTCAACCCCTCGCCATCGTTGTGCTCGGGGGGCTGATCACCTCCACGCTGCTCACGCTGGTGGTGATACCCGCTTTGTATGCCCGCTATGGGCGTTGGCTTCTTCCTTCATGACCTCGACCTCCGTTTTAGGACCCAAAGATCGCCGTGCATCCAGACCTTGATGTGTTCTTCGCTGTGTTGCCAACGCAGGCAGATTGCCGGGTTAGGAAGACGTGATCCGATCATGGATTTGTCGTGGGTTGTTCGAACAAGCCATACATCAATAGACAAGTTCAATGCAATGCATCTGGAAACAAGCGGTTTGCTGGTTTGAGTGTTCGCAGTCCATTTGGAGGTCACGATTGAAATGACTGGATACCATTCACATTTTCTTAGATTGTCATGCTTTGCTCGTCATCGATTTCTCATAGCCAAGGAGACCAATGGCCTTCAGAGAATCAGCACGATTGGGACCATGAACCGTGACACATCATCAGCTTTATCCTTAAGCTCAGACTAGTGATGTGTTGTTTGATGGTTCGCTCTCTACCCCTCGTTCTGATGGCACCTCTCAGCGCTTTGTGCGTTGAGGCTTCGGCAACAGTTCGCTTTCATGATTTTGTCGATGCAAGCAACGATGCCAATCAGTCGGATTTAGTTCAACAGACAGCCGTCATTGCTAGTAATAAAGGCGATGGCGAACTCAGCGCGTCAAGTGCCATTGTTGTCACCCAAGACAATTTCCCTCAGGCGTATAGCAATTTGCGCTTTGATGCGATCATCAAGCAGGCAGGTGGTGTCAATAAATTTTTGGAAATGCCAGTTGCCTCCAGTGACCCGGCAAAGCAGTTCGTCGTGCGAATGAACAGAGATACATTCTATTCTACTTCTGTTTTTGACATGACCGGTGGTATTTACATCACTATTCCTGAAACTGATCAATATGTCTCGATTCAGGTGGTGGATGAAAATCATGAAACTCAACCCATGATTTACGGTCCTGGTAGGCACAGGCTTACAGCGAAGACAACTCACGCTTTCGTTGTTGTCAGAAGCCTTGATGACAACGCACGTCGTAATCTCGTCTCTGAGGTCAATTCAGCTAAGCCTTTCAGTGTTAAAAACTGGGATGATGAATCGTTTGAACAGGTTGCTGCGGCTGGAAATAATATTTTTTCGAAGGGTTATGATCAATCCAAGGCCTACAGTAACAAGGAAAGTGGGCAAACTGCCTTCATGAATTATGTTGGTGCCGCAGGAGGTTGGGGTGGCGCGATGGTTCAAGATAATGTGTACCAAATTGGTCAATATCTAACCTCTGATGGTTGTTATGAAATGACCTTTCTGGATCCACAGGCCAGAGATTTTTGGTCTGCAACTGTCTACAATGGTGATGGCTACCTCTTTAACGATAACGCGAACATCTCAAGTGAGATGAACCCTGCCAAAAATCAAGATGGCACTTATACCGTTCGGTTTGGATGTGACGGTCAGCCCAACAATGTGCCTATTCGTGAAGGGAATTTAACGGGTCGATTTAACGTTGTCATGAGGCATTACGGACCTAGTGATATGGTGAAAACAGGCCAAAAGGGCTACAATCCAACGCTTGACATTAAAAAAATTAAATAACGGCATTGGTTTTTTGTTTGGTCCGTATCAATAGCGAAGTAGCGAATATTTTGCTGTGTTGCTCAGGGGTTATGACCCCAAGATCGCTGTGCATTCAAGACGTTCTTGGCAGGCGTCACGCCGATGCAATCGAAGGCTGATCACTTGGGCGAGATAGCGCGCATCGTCACTGACGCCGCAGAAGCGTCCGGAACCCCACGTATGCAGCCATGGCAAACCGATGAAATACAGACCAGCACTTTTGGTGACGCCGCGATCATGGGCCGGCAACCCACTCCCATCAAAAACGGGCGCATCAATCCAGCTGAAATCGCTGCGATATCCCGTACACCAGATCACCGCAGCAAGGGGCTGAGTATTCAAATCAATGCCAGGGTCATCCACCGGTGAGGGTTGCCAACAGGGGGAATACGCCGGTTCGATCGGTGCATCGATCCCTTCTTGCTCAATCCAGTTGTCAATGCTGGTGCGGATGCGGCAATACACCGCATCGGCTTGATCGAGATTGGCAGCCAAGTCATCGGCGAAGCCGATCTGCTCCCTCGTGATCGTCGACAGTCGCCCATGCAAGTGCATTCCCTCCATGGCGCGTTGACGAAGATCCATCTCACGCCCGCCGTCACGTCCCGTGAGGTAGTGGTTCGTTTTTGCTCGCCCGCCTCGTGGCTCAGCAGGATCGCTAATCGGCATGGCGTAGTACCCCATGCGATCCAGCCAATCCACAACGTCTTTGCCGCGATAGCGACGCGGAGATCGAGGTGCACGACCCACACTCAGATGGACGGAACGACCCGCAAGATGGAGGTCTTCAGCGATCTGGCTACCTGATTGGCCATTGCCGACGACCAGGACTGGACCATCTGGGAGTGACTCTGGGTTTCGGTAGGAGCGTGCATCCAGTTGCTGCACAGCAGCTGGAAGGCGTTCGGCGAATGGATGACGTCGGGGAATGTGATAGCCCCCAGTGGCAACGATGACGTGTTCGGCCTCGATGACTCCCTCACTGGTGTCGAGTCGATACCCATTCACAATGGGGGTCAGCCGTGAGACAGCGACACCCTCGCGCAGATCAGCGTTGACATGCTGAGCAAACCTCTGCAGGTAATCAACAATCGACGACTTGCCCATGAAGCCGCCTGGGTTGTCTCCGTTGTAAGGGAAATCGGGTAGGCGACATTGCCAGTTCGGTGTCACCAGGCAGAACGAATCCCAGCGCTGTTGATCCCAGGCGTATGCCACACGGTGCTTCTCGAGAACCAGCGGTCGTATCCCTTGTTGCTGCAACGCATAGGCAGCAGAAAGGCCAGCCTGGCCGGCACCGATGACGACTGCTGAACGGCGTTGAAGTGATGGATTGGATTCAGAGATCACTTGCAACGTCGATGTACTGACAACTCTTACAACTTTATTTCTGGAAAAATGAAGAAAGCTGTAGTGAAAAGCACTGAATAGGCAATCGAGTTGTCTCTCTTAGTCGTTGGTTTTGTTGCAATCAGCACATCGCTGAAGGCAGTGAAGGAGTCACGATTGAATTGCTTATGGAAACTTTACATGCCTGCTGTTGATCGTCCCGCCAATCAACCCGGTGACTTCCTTGTTGACTACGAGGAAAAAGTATTTCCTGACGTCAAAGCCGAGCCTGGTGAAAAGGCTCTTGTCACATTTCATACCGTTGCCTTTGAAGGTTCCATCGGACTGGTCAACCTCCTCCAAGCCAGTCGTCTGATCAATAAAGGCTTCGAGACCTCTGTTCTCCTCTACGGTCCTGGGGTCACGCTGGGTGTGATGCGAGGCTTCCCAAAGCTCGGTGATGCGGCGTTTGATGGACATTTGAACTTCAATGCTCGCCTTCAGAAATTTATGGATCAAGGCGGAAAAGTGTATGCCTGTCGTTTTGCTTTGCAGGCGCTTTATGGCCATGGCGAGAAAGCTCTGATGCCTGGAATTACACCTGTGAACCCTCTTGATGTTCTCGACATCGTCTTGATGCACCGCAAAGAGGGCGCCTTCATTCTTGACACCTGGACGCTTTGATTCTGCCTGGAGGCTCTCCACTGTGACCACTGTCAAAGTTGCTGCCGCTCAGATCCGTCCTGTGCTGTTCAGTCTGGATGGATCCCTCCAGAGAGTTCTGGATGCGATGGCCGAAGCAGCTGCCCAAGGGGTTCAACTGATCGTTTTCCCCGAAACATTTCTCCCCTACTACCCCTACTTTTCCTTCGTTGAACCTCCGGTTTTGATGGGACGATCCCATCTGGCTCTCTATGAGCAAGCCGTTGTCGTTCCAGGCCCTGTCACCGATGCCGTTGGCGCCGCTGCTCGTCAGCACGGCATGCAAGTTCTGTTAGGCGTTAACGAGCGTGATCGGGGAACGCTTTACAACACGCAGTTGTTGTTCAACAGCTGCGGTGAGCTGGTTCTGAAACGGCGGAAAATCACGCCGACTTATCACGAGCGAATGGTTTGGGGCCAAGGAGATGGCTCAGGCCTGAAGGTGGTGCCGACGCCGCTGGCTCGCGTCGGTGCTCTGGCCTGCTGGGAGCACTACAACCCCCTGGCCCGTTACGCCTTGATGGCTCAGGGGGAGGAGATTCACTGCGCTCAGTTCCCTGGCTCGCTGGTGGGACCGATCTTCAGTGAACAGACCGCCGTGACCATGCGTCATCACGCTCTTGAGGCCGGTTGTTTCGTGATCTGTTCCACCGGCTGGCTGGACCCCGAGGACTTTGCGTTGATCACCCCAGAGACGTCTCTGCACAAGGCATTTCAAGGTGGATGTCACACCGCTGTGATCAGCCCCGAAGGCCGTTATCTGGCTGGACCTCTCCCCGATGGTGAAGGGTTGGCGATTGCTGATCTGGATCTCGCACTGATCACCAAGCGCAAACGAATGATGGACAGCGTCGGCCATTACAGCCGTCCTGAGCTGTTGTCCCTGCAGATCAACAGTTCGCCAGCGCTTCCTGTTCAAGACATGTCCACGTCGTCGGTTTCCTTGGAGCCGGCCGCGGTGTCCGACTCCCTGTCATCGATGGAGGCTTTGAACCATGTCTGAGCTTGGTCGCTTGGTTACAGAACTCCAGGTGCATGGCGTTCGGGTTGACCCGGTCAAGGGCAACCCCGGCCGGCGAGGAGGTGCGGGTCCTTCTGACCACCGTGCCTTGGATCTCGATGGCACCACCGTGATGGTGCCCGTTTACAACGATGCCTCTGCAGCCTCGCCTTACAAGCTGGCTTCCACTGGCACGTCACTTTCGATCGATGGTCCAGAGCAGTCCTGCGCTCCAGTGATCACAACCCCACGGGAGCCAACGTTTTACGGCTTGAGCACAGCCGACGGTATTTCCTATCGATCGATTGCCTTGCTGCACAGCAAGGACGTTTTGGCCACCACGTTGCTGCAGACCTGCATCCGCTTCCGGGACCGATCCCAGTCTTGTCAGTTCTGTGCCATTGAACAGTCGATCGACGACGGGGCTTTGATTCGGAAAACACCCGAGCAGGTGGCGGAGGTGGCGGAGGCTGCCGTCCGGCTTGACGGGGTCAAGCAACTGGTGATGACCACCGGTACGCCGAACAGTGACGACCGCGGCGCTCGTCTGATGGCTGAAACCGCTGAAGCGGTGAAACGTCGAGTGGATCTGCCGATCCAGGGGCAATGTGAACCGCCGGAGGATCCACGCTGGTATCAGCGCATGAAGGACTCTGGAATCGACAGCCTTGGCATGCACCTTGAGGTGGTTGAGCCGGATGTGCGCCGTCGGATCCTTCCCGGGAAATCGGAGCTCACCCTTGAACGGTATTACGAGGCCTTCGCCGACGCCGTTGAAGTGTTCGGTCGTGGTGAAGTGTCGACGTATCTGTTGGCTGGCCTCGGTGACAGCAAAGACGCTTTGCTGGCCTGTAGTCGCCGTCTGATCGAACTCGGGGTCTACCCCTTCGTGGTGCCCTTTGTTCCGATCTCTGGAACTCCGCTTGAGAGTCATTCTTCTCCGGATAGTTCCTTCATGGTCGACGTGTATCAGGGTGTTGCCGAGATGCTGAACGCGGGGGATCTGCGCTCAGAGCAGATGTCCGCCGGCTGTGCCAAATGCGGAGCTTGTTCCGCGCTCTCCCTTTTTGAATCGGTGTCGTAGTCATGGTTTCTTGTCTTGATCCCAGCAGCCGCGGCATTGGTCGCAGCAAAAGTTCCGCGCCTCATTTGTTCACGCCATCTGTGCGCTGCGGCATTGGTATTGATGCTGATGATTTCCGCCTGTCTCCGACAGCGAGTTCCGATCGTTTCACCTTTCATCTTCTTCGCGCTGATTCCTTCCTGATCCAGGGGTATTGGTCGTTGCGGCGCAGCATCTTTTGCAGCGAGCAGCATGTGTTTGAAGACTCAGATCGAGATGAACTTGATGCGATTGCCTATCCGATTGCGGCGTTGCATCACAGCTCAGACTCAGAGCATGACGATGCCGATGAAACCAATGTGGTGGGAGTGGTTCGGATTGTGGAAACGGAGCCGCGACATTGGTATGGCGGTCGCCTCGGAGTGCATTCCGACTTCCGCCGTCATAACCAGATTGGGAAGGGGTTGATCTGGAAAGCTGTCACCACCGCCAATGGTTGGGGATGTGATCGTTTCTGCGCCACGGTGCAGATTCAGAACGTGCGTTTTTTTCGCCGCTTGCACTGGACCTCGATCGATGAGCTTGAGATCCGTGGCATCCGTCACCACCTGATGGAAGCTGATCTCGATTACTACATGCCCTCACGTGAACAACGGCCGATCGTCTCGCATCACCTTTCAGTTGCGGCGTGAATGACGTGGGGCTGGTGAACGTCTTGCGCACGACCAGTGGCCTGTTGGCCAAGAGCGATATTCGCTCGGCCGCTGCCACCTTTGGCCATCAGCCCTTTCCTCAGCTGGGATTGGCAGGAATGCTCGGTGATGATGCTGCGGTGCTTCCCGCTCAGGCCGGTCAACTGTTATTGGCCTGTGAGGGGATGCATCCCGGTCTTGTTGAAGAGGACCCATGGTTTGCCGGCTGGAGTGGGGTCTTGGTCAACCTCAGTGATATCGCCGCAATGGGAGGACGTCCTCTGGCTCTGGTGAACAGTGTCTGGAGCACCGATGCAGAGGGAATCAGCGCCTTAATGGAGGGCATGCGATTCGCGTGTGATCGCTTCGGTGTCCCCATGGTGGGTGGCCACTCCAACCAGCAGAGCTCTTATCAGGCGCTCTCTGTTTCCGTTCTGGGCGTGGCGGATGGTCCTGTTCTGTCCGCTCGTTCAGCACGTCCCGGCGATGAGCTTTGGATGCTGGTCAACAAAGCTGGAGGCTTCTATCGCCACTACCCCTTCTGGGATGCCGCGACACTTGCTTCTCCCGAGCACCTTCGTGCACAACTTGCTTTGCTGCCATTGCTGGCTGCGGAGCAGCTGGTGCATGCCGCCAAGGACATCAGCATGGGAGGAATCACCGGTACTGCCGTGATGTTTGCCGAGGCTTGTGGTCATCAATTGCTCCTTGACCTCGACGCCGTGGAACGTCCAGAAGACATCCACGAGGAGGCCTGGCTGACCTGCTTCCCGAGTTTTGGCTACCTGCTGGCTGTGGACCCCTCCCGCACTGCAGCTTTGGCGCAGCTGGTATCACGCGATCCGACGCTGATTTGCTGCCGTATCGGACACTTTGCCTTGGGCGATTGCAGCGTGGTTTTGAAACATTTAGGTGCGATCCATCACTTCTGGGATGGGACTGATGCACTCACTGGTTTTGGCTGTGTTCGATGAGACAGTCATGGGCGATGTTGCCGTGCAAGATCTTTGAATTGAGCATCGATCAATGCCTGAAGTTCGACTTCAACTGGAGTGGCCTGATGGGCAAGCCAGTACGTTATATTCACCATCAACGGTGATTCTCGATTACTTCAAATCTGACGAATCGTTGTTGGTTTCTGAGCTCGAATTGCGTGGCATCGAAGCCCTTCGCGCGGCATCAGAGCGCGTTCGCGAACGTTATGGATTTGCCTGCACGCGTACGGATGAAGAGGCATCCCGGCTGCGCCAGTGGATCTCCCGTTACAACTCCGATGACACTGTTCGTGTTACTGGACCCCTGTCTTAATGATCACTCCTTTACTTAGCCGCCTTCAATGTCTGGAAAACCTCCTTTCCCCCCATTCACCCTCGAGACCGCTCGCCAGAAAGCACGTATGGCGGAAAACGCCTGGAACAGCAAGGATCCCGAGAAGGTCTCCCTGGCTTACACCGAAGACAGCGTGTGGAGAAACCGCAGTGAGTTCATTCATGGTCGTGCTGAAATCCTGGCCTTCTTACAGCGCAAATGGGCCAAGGAGCTGGATTACAAACTGATCAAAGAGGTTTGGGCTTGCAGCGACAATCGCATTGCTGTTCGTTTTCAGTACGAATGGCATGACGCGGAGGGGCAGTGGTTTCGCGCCCATGGCAATGAGAACTGGGAATTTGCTGAGAATGGTTTGATGCGCCGTCGTGAGGCGAGCATCAACGATGTGCCGATTGGAGACGGCGATCGCCTGTTCACCTGGGGCGGTGGACCGAGGCCCGATGACTTCCCAGGCTTGACAGAGTTGGGGCTTTGATGTGATGGAGCTGCAGCGTCACCCGCTGCCGCAGGCGATTGACTCAATGGCTGGCCTGCGGCTCTTCATGGAACATCACGTCTTTGCCGTGTGGGATTTCATGCAATTGCTCAAAGCCCTGCAGCAGCACCTGGCCCCTTCTGGGGTGCCGTGGACGCCCCCATCCCACCCCCAGTTGGCCGGTCTGATCAACAGTTTGGTGGCGGAGGAGGAATGCGATCTGCTTCCTAACAGCCTTGGGGGGCCGCTGTATCTGTCCCATTTCGCGATTTACCGCAAAGCGATGGAGGAGATCGGTGCGGACACCACGGTGATTGATGCAATGCTGCAACAGGCGTCCAGCGGCGATTGGCCCCGCGCCCTTCGCCAGGTTGGGATCCCTGAGCCCGCTGCGCGATTTCTTTGCACGACCCAAGCGTTGATCGCCTCCGGTGAAGTCCATGCACTGGCAGCGGCGTTTGCTTACGGCCGGGAGCTTTTAGTTCCCGATCTGTTTCGTGCGTTGCTCGATCGCTTGTCCGGGCTGGCCCTGCCCTGCCCGACCTTGCGCTGGTACCTCGAACGTCATATCGCCCTCGACGGTGATAGCCATGGGCCTTTAGCGGAAACAATGGTGCTCACCCTCGCTGGAACCGACCCGGCTGTGCATCAACGGGTCCAGGCCGTGCGGGAGCAGGTGCTTGCCGACCGGACTGCGTTTTGGGATGCGATCGAGACCAGGCTTCGGGAGATGTCTCAGTTCAATCGATCCGGCGGCGAACATTCACAGATGTTCAGTTTTGGATTGATGGAATTCCAGACACCTTGAGGGCTCAAGCAGAAGCGGATGCTCAGCACTCACCCATAGAAAAAATACTAACCTGCGGAAAAATTGCTTGTCACACCGCTGTTGTGGAGGGATTTGTGATTGAAGGGCATGTGCCCGCTTCTGCGATCCAGCGGATGTTGATGGAGTGGCCCAATATCCGTGTTCGCAGGCTACTGACTAGTTAAGAGAGACTTACGAGCAACCCTCTCTCATTGCGATGGTCTCAAGAGCATCACCGCACCTGACACTGTGACGATGACGGTCAGCGCACCCAAGAGCATTGGATAGACAGGCTGAAGGTTCAGAACGCCAAAGTTCCCGGTGTGGATCTTGAGCAGCCAGAAGGCATCAATTTCTTGCTCCAAGAGCAAGCTGTAAAGAGATCCCGTGCCGGCGGTGATCAGCAACGGGAGAGCAGCAATCGGGACCAGCCAACGGTGAATCTTGCGTGCTCGCCTTGTCAGCTGTCGTTGGCTCATTGCTTACGAAGTTGGCGGTGGAGTTCCTGCTCATCCGCGCACGGCATCCACTTCCCGTTGTTCTGATGCACCGACATGCAACCAATCTCGCCGGCACGTTGTTGCGCGTCAGCTTTGGATTGGTAGATGCCTTTGCTATGTCCCAGACTTGCCATGGGATATAGAGCGAACGCAGCGGCGACTGCGAATGGGATTGAGACCCAGCCCATCACCCTTGTTGTGAAAAGAATGAACATGGTGGCTCTCATAACGCAAAGAGGCCATCAAATTTGTAGTAGTCAGACTTATTCATGCCTTCGCTTTGCAACATTTTGCGGAGATCAATGATTTCTTTTCGCTGGGCGACGATGATCTCGCGCGCAAGACGAAGAATGGTGGGGTTGGTTGAGTTTTTGCGTGCTTCATGGGCCATCTGAAGGGCCCCGCCATGGTGTTCAATCATTCCCTCTAGGAACCACTGCACCCTGTTTTCGCGTGTCGGCTTCGTTCCCGACATTCGCATTCCGGCAATCACCTCAGGACTCATGCGCACGAGGTCTGCCATGGAGTTGGGGTCGCCATCGGGGCGCAATGCCACGGGGTACACGGGAGCATCGGGGTACCAGGCTTTGCGCCATTGGCGCATCGCTTTGATCTCACGGGCCTGCTCGTCCCAAATGCTGTTCGCCAGGGCCCCCACCCCAGGGGCGCCGATGTTGAAGACGTATTCACTCATCCGCAACGCCCCGGTGTGGTGCTCGACCATGCCGTCGATGAAGCGCAGGTCGTAGGTACTGCCTGCGGGCCCCATTCCATGAGCATGGTGATGATGCGTGCCGGAATGCGTGGGTGCTGGGTCTTTTGTGCGTTCAGGCTGTGCGTGATGCATCCCGTGCCCATGATGCCCTTGGTGATGGTCCATCTGGGCGAATACGACTTGAGGGGGAAGAGCCGAGATCGCAATCATCGCAAGGGCAAGACGCCGCACCGGTTGAAGACGTAGAGGTTGGTTGATCTTAGAAAATTTGAGCCTGGATTGCTCCTTGATTCTTGGACCTGGTGCTGTGGAATCCAGGGTGCGCTGGAGGTTTGCCAATGAATAGACGTGCCGATTAGTCCTGGGGTTTCTGGCCGCTGTTGGCACCGAGTTCTCAGTTGTTTGAACTGACTAATGAGCATGTCCATGAGTTGTCCCTGGAATTTTGTGCAACTGGGCCGGATGGTGTGCAACTACATCCTTCGCTTTAGCTGGCTGATGCTGTGTTCTTCCGTTGTGACGTTGTTCGGGTGAGGTGTCCAAGGTTGTTGTTTCAGGGTTTTTTGACCTCACTGTGCAGTTCTGAATGTGATGTGTGTGGGCCGCAGGTCAATGTTCTTCAACAACTGAGTGAAGGGTTGAATGTCTCAGACTGCATCAGTCAACCCGGATGGCAGCGGTGAGCTTGCTCACGGCGTTCCATGCGGGATTGACATTGGCTGTGGTCATAGCGGTGTGTTGACGACCAATCTCAACTCGTGCATCGCCCTGGTTCTGAAGCCATGACACGCAGCTGAGAGATCAGCAGATCGCTTGAGTGCTCCGCCGGTCATTAACGAACGCGACGGCTGGTTCGAAAACGACGGCGTCGGGCGGATCGGTCTTGGCTTGCTCTTCTAGGGAGTTGGAGCTGGTGGTCAGCCCAGTCCATCGTGAGGGCTTCGATCAGGGTGTCACGGTCACCAAATAGCCGAAGCATGGCGTTCGCACTTGAGATTGGATCTCAATAGAGCATGATTGCCGTGATTTTGCAAGTGATTCTCAATAGCGTTAAGTCTCCTGAAGAGTCCGGCTGATCAGTCGTGCGCCCAGGTGCTAACCAGCGCGCAACGACACTTTTGACCAACATGCGGCAAGTCTGACCAGTCCGATGATGCGCTCGGGAATGCTCAAAGCCCTCGGACCGGGAATTTTGCTGGCGGCGGCATCGATCGGTGGTTCCCATCTGGTCGCCTCAACCCAGGCGGGAGCTCTTTACGGGTTGGGTCTGCTCGGGTTGCTGCTTCTCGCCAACCTTTTCAAATACCCTTTTTTGTTGATCGGAAGCCGTTTCACCGCAGTAACCGGTCGCAGTCTTCTGGAGGGCTATCAGCACCAGAGCCCATGGTTTCTGCCCCTCTACCTGCTGATCACCCTCAGTACGGGTGTGGCCAACATTGCAGCTGTTAGCTCCTTGGCTGGCAGCTTGGCGACTGCGGTGGCTCCCGGATCACCGCAGGCTCTTGGATTGCTGGTACTGGCGATCAGCCTGGTGGTGTTGCTGTTGGGGCAATACCGCAGCCTGGATCGGCTCAGTAAGGCAGTCGTCGCGCTACTGGTTTTGTGCACCCTCATGGCAGCTGTCGCGACATTGATCCGTGGCCCAGCCGCTGGTTTTGCCGTGATGTTCACCCCCAGTCCCTGGACCTGGGGGTCGTTGCCTTTTCTGGTTGCTTTGTTGGGGTGGATGCCATGCCCGCTGGATCTCTCCGCCTGGACATCGCTTTGGATTTATGCCCGAGAACAGGATTCAGGCCATAAGAGCAGCCGCACTGAAGTGGTGGCTGATTTCAACATCGGCTATGCCGCGACGGTATTGATGGCAGTGTTGTTTCTGGTGCTGGGAGCTTGGGTGATGCATGGCACCGGGACGGAGTTTTCCCAGGCTGGAGCAGCTTTCTCCCAGCAGCTCATCGAGCTTTACACCGCCAGCTTGGGAGCTTGGGCTTATCTCTTGATTGCACTGGCTGCACTGATGACGATGTTCAGCACAGTGCTTACATGCCTTGATGGCTACCCGCGCTCGGCGTCTGCCTCGGTTCGTTTGCTGCGAGGTCATCGCGGTATGGCGGTGCTGAACACCAACAACCAGCGTCTTTGGATGCTGCTGCATTTCGCCTTGGCCTGCGCTGTGCTGCTGTGGTGGTCCGGTTCGATGGGCGCTCTGGTCACCTTGGCGATGTGGGTGTCGTTTGTGACCACACCGGTTTTGGCATGGATGAATTGGCGGGTGATGCAGAGCCGTCAAGTTGCCCCTCAAGATCGCTTTGGCCCGGCCATGAGCCGTTTGGCTGCGATCAGCCTCGGTGTGTTGAGCCTGTTTGTTGTCCTTTTCGGAATCAGCCTTGTTTGAGGTGCAGAAGCGCGCTGTTTTTCTTCCATGCGCTTGTTTTCTGTGAACTGGGTGAGTCTGCTTCAGTTCGCGAAACGGTGACAGGGGCCACCACCATTGCGGGGGGGTGTCGCGTCTTCGTTGCGGCGTTGCCCCCCGCCTCTTTGGTGAAAAGTGGCTGTCTCCTGTCAGTTCTCTAGCAACTGTTTGACGACAATTAGATAGGCGGGTCGCGCCAACTACATTGGCGGGTCTCAAAACGCGACAACAGGGCTCTGATCACCGACTGGAGCCCTGCGATGCCCGCCCCCCTGTCGTTGCGGATCAAGGAGCAGTACATGGCCAAACGGGCCCGTGGCCTGAGCCAACAGATCGCCGCTGATGCGGTGGGGATTTCGGTGCGCAGCGGCCAGCGGATTGACCGCGGAGAGCTCCCGGCGCAGGGACCCCAACAGCGCGGTCGCCATTGGCGCACCCGCGCCGATCCACTCGCTGATGTCTGGGACAGCGTGTTGGTACCGATGCTCGAGAAGGCACCCCAGCTGGAACCCCAGACGCTTCTGCTCCACCTGGAGCAGACCTTCCCGGATCAGGCGTGGTACCGGCGCAAACGCACTCTGCAGCGCCGCGTTGAGCACTGGAAAGCTCTGCATGGTCCGGCACAGGATGTGATGTTCCTGCAGGAGCACCGGGCCGGTGTGCTCGGGATCTCCGATTTCACCCAGCTCAAGGGTGAGCCCATCACCATCGCCGGTGCGGTGTTTGAGCACCGGTTGTTCCACTTCCGCCTGCCCTACTCGGGTTGGTGCCATGTGGAGGTGATCCACGGCGGCGAGAGCTTTGTCGCCCTCTCAGAAGCTCTGCAGAACGCCCTTGCGCTCTGTGGCGGAGTGCCGGCGGAACACCGCACCGACAGCCTCAGCGCCTGCTTCCGCAACCGCGACGGCTCCTATGCCGGTGACTACACGAGTCGCTACCGCGAGCTCTGCGCCCATCTGGGTGTGATCGCCAGCCGCAACAACCGCGGTGTGGCCCATGAGAACGGTGCAATCGAGGGGCCGCATCGCCACTGGAAACATCGTCTGGAGCAGCAGCTGATCCAACGCGGTAGCCGCGACTTTGACACCGAGACGGAGTACCGGCAGCTGGTGGCGCAGGTCACGGCAACGCTCAATAGTCGCGACGAGGTAGCCGGAAAGTTGGCGATCGAGCGCCTGCACCTGCAGCCGCTGCCGGTGGAGCGTTTTGCCGATTACGAGCCGTTGGTGGTGCGGGTGCGGAGCACCAGCACGATTGCGGTGCGCAGCGTCACCTACAGCGTCCCCTCAAGGCTGATCGCTCAGCAGCTGACGGTGCACCTGCATCACGACCGGTTGGATCTGTTCCTGCGCAGCCAGTTCGTCGAAACCCTGCCTCGCTTGCATGCCCGCAAGGGCCAAAAGGCGTTGCGGCGCATCGATTTTCGCCATGTGATCGAGAGCCTGCGCCGCAAACCGCGGGCGCTGCTGCGGGCTCAGCTGCAGAACGATCTGCTCCCGAATGACCACTGGCGACAGTTATGGCGAGCACTGCTGGCGGCCTTGCCCCCCGATGAGGCGGCCAAGGTGATGGTCGATGCTCTCCATGTCGCCGCCAGGAACGACGACCTCGCGGGTGTGGAGCGCTACCTACGCCATCAGCTCCGCAATCGAGTCCTCAGCCTCAGCGCCCTGCGGGAGCACTACGGCCTGCGCCCCCCGCGGGGGCTTGCGGCCCTGCCGCAACTCGACATCCCTGAACATCACCTGAGCAGCTATGACGAACTCCTGGGTGGAGCCCCCCAGCCGCGCGGCGCTGGATACGGCCCTGCCATCTCTCCTCAAACAACTGAAACTGGCTCAGTTCCGCAACCAGTGGCAGGCCGCCGAACAGCAGGCCCAGGCCGACGGTTGGAGTCCAGCCAGTTACCTCTACGTTCTGGCGGAGCAGGAACACCAGCAACGCCACCAGGCGCGGCTGCGGCGGCTGTTGCATGAGGCGCAGCTGCCCTGGCCCAAGACCCTGGCGGACTACGACTGGGAGGCCATCCCGGATCTCAATCGCAGTCAGATCGAGCAGCTGGCCCATGACACCGGCTGGCTGGATCGGGCCGAGAACCTGCTGCTGTTTGGTCCCAGCGGGGTGGGCAAGACGCACCTGGCCTCGGGGATCTGCCGCAGCCTGATCGCTCTGGATCGTTCCGCACGCTTTTTCACCGGCACTGCCCTGGTGCAGCACCTGCAGCAGGCCAAGGCGGACTACGCCCTGGCCAAGGCGCTGAACAAGCTCGATCGCTACGCCCTGCTCGTCATTGACGACATCGGCTACGTGCGCAAGGACGAGGCGGAGACCTCGGTGCTCTTCGAGCTGGTGATGCACCGCTACGAACGGAGATCTCTGCTGGTGACCAGCAACCAGCCGTTCAGTGAGTGGGAGAACGTCTTCTCGACCAGTGCCATGACCGTTGCGGCTGTGGACCGGCTGGTGGACCACAGCACCATCGTGCAAATCAGTGGCGAGAGCTACCGCCGCAAGCGGGCACGGCGTTTGGCGTCCTGACCGGGCGTCAATTACCCGCCAACCGCGCCACAAAGCCGGCGCCGCCCATTCCCCTGCCATGGCAGGGGAATGGGACCCCCACCCGCCAATGTAGTTGGCGCGACCCGCCTATCTAATTGTCGTCAAACAGATCGGGATTGAAGATGCTGTGCACGGACAAAATGTGCATGCTTATGTCTCTTTCAAATCTGGTTTCGATGTCCCCACAGTTCCAGAACTGATTGTTTTTGCGCGTGAGCGGGTTGGGTACAAGGCTCCGGAAGTTTTGCAGGTTCTTCCCTCACTTCCTCTTAATGCTGTGGGAAAGATTAACCGTGTGGCCCTTCATGCCATGAGCTCCAGGCATTGAACTGCTTATAATTTTAAGTATTTACTGGCAAATCATTATCCTAATCAATTGCCTATGTTTAAGTGGAATCTTCATTCTTGTTGACAATTGTATGGTCAGTGTCTAATCTTTTAGTCTATTGATCGATATTGTCGTGAAAAAATCATTGGTTGATCTTGTCCAAACGATTAAAGCTGTTGGTCCAATATTGTTAAGCGCTATTAAAAGCGGTCAATTGTTTGTTCCTCAATGCGAACTCACTGATCCCGACCCAGACGTCTTGTGCGAGTACGATGTAAGAATTCCTGTGAGTGAGGGATTCTCCGTCACGGCAAATATTTACCGCTCAAGAAAAGCGGCAAAGAACGGAGTGAAAGTACCTGTGGTGATGTGCGCGCATCCATATGACAATCATCTAACCCCTGCTCTTAAGAAGACACCCTTTAACGCCGCACCTCAGCAATATCGTTTGATTCCCCAACCATCTGGTAAGCCAGCATTCTCTAAGATTACGAGTTGGGAATCTCCAGATCCAAATTTTTGGGTTTCCTCCGGATATGCCGTTGTCAATATGAATATGCCGGGCTATTCCAATAGTGAGGGACCACCAAGTGCATTTACCGAACATCAGGCCAAGTGCTATTACGAGGCTATCGAGTGGGTTGCGAAGCAACCTTGGTGTACAGGCAAAGTTGGTCTAAATGGGGTCAGCTTCCTTGCTATCTCGCAGTTTCATGTTGCGGCATGCCAAGCATATGGTGGCCCTCCTCCATCCCTGTGCTGTATTTCACCCTGGGAAGGTCTTACAGATCCATATCGAGATATTTATGCGATTGGTGGTCTTCCTGAAGTTGGTTTTCCAGCTTTCTGGTGGATAACTGAAGTCAAACCTGTTATCAACGGATCACAGAAAGATTTTGTGGAGTCAGAAGGGGACATCCCTACGGATTGGGGAGACAAGCACCCTCTTTATGATGATTTTTGGAAATCTAAGGCAGCAAAATTAGAAGAGATCACGATCCCCATGCTCGTTTGCGGCTCGTTTTCTTGTCATAGCTTGCACACAATGGGCTCTTTCCGAGCATTTATCAAAGCGCAGTCAAAACATAAGTGGATCTATACACATCGCACGGGTCAGTGGAATTCTTACTACTCACCGGAAGTACAAACTCTGACTCGTAACTTTATGGATTGTTTCTTGAAGGGAGATGAGTCAAGTGGATTTCTAAATACACCTAGTGTACGTCTTGAAGTCCGCTCCAGCCTTGACAAAATTCATGAGATTCGCCATGAGAACGAGTGGCCAATTGCTCGAACTAATTATACAAAACTCTTTTTAGGGCAACAACAATCGCTTCAGTTAGAGCCTCAGGAGATTGAAACGGAACTGTCATATTCAGCAAAACATGGAAAAACAACTTTCCAATACACATTTGCGGAAGATACTGAACTCAGCGGATACATGAAACTTTGTCTTTGGGTGGAGGCACGGTCAAAGGATGCTGGTGAAAAACAACCGGAAGACATGGCCTTTTATGTTGCTGTTAATAAGCTCGATAGTGAAAACAAACCAGTTCACTTTTATGGCTGCATTGGTACGACCAATGATATGGTGACACGAGGCTGGGGTAGGGCATCCCTTCGAGAACTTGATCCTATGGAATCTACCGATTGGAATCCTGTGCCCTCTGCTTCGCGATGGCAGTTACTTAAGAAGGCTGAAATTGTGCAGATCAATATTGCTTTGTATCCCAGCAGTACATTTTTTATGGCAGGTGAGAGCATCAAACTTATGATTGGATCAAGCGAAATCATTTCTACTCCTCCATATATAAAAAATAGTTCTTTTAATCATGGAAAGCATATTATTCACTATGGCGGTAAATATGACTCACATCTTCTCGTCCCAAAGATCTAGCGTGAAGAGCTAAGACCGTAGATGTCTAATTAGTAGCTTGACTTTTAATAATTTGCTTAGCCTATAAAGCAAAAATTGTGATCCAATCATGACTAATCATCTTTATTTTGTGATGTCTACAGGGAGAACGCAGAACTCATGAGCTGATTCAGGTTTTTAAGGAATGTAAGCCGGCAAAGGCTTGACTGATGGCCAATAAAGGATGCTAATTCAATTCAAGGCCGATGCAGCAACGCTACATGCTCAGTACATTCCCGTGAGCTACTACCCATAGTCAACACGGCTTGGGAAACCCATCAGGCAGCAGCGGATTCTTAGCACCTAGTCATCGAACTATGGATCAACCTGCAGAAAATCGGTTGGCAACGCTGAATACCTCCATAAGAGAAAGAATGGACTATCAGGACCAAATTTTTTTGCAGCTCAAATATCATTCAGATTAAATAAAAGCGACTCAAGCAAGAGTTTTTTCATCTTCATGCGTGCTCTCCCGATTACTTTGTCTTTAGATCTGGTTTTTGGCAGATTAGCTGAACGGGGACCGATCGCCCATGCTCAATCCGTTGATGTCACAGACATCAAAGCTGAACTCAGCCCCAGTGCATTCAGGGCCTATGGAGAAAGTTCACCCAAGAAACTGAAATCTCGCCTTGGTGAACTAACATTCACCAAGGGCGGTTTTGCAACCAAGAAAACTGCCTCCAAAGTGAGCAACTTCGTAGACATCTCCCGAGCAGTCGAGCTGTTCATCAATGGAACGCCAACTCCTCGATCGTGGTGATGCCTTCTGCTCGCAGCTTCTGGCGTTGGCTTTGACGCATCCCCGCCACCAGGATTAAAAAGACCTTGACTCAATCAGTGCGGGGGCTCTCGGTAGTGCAATCGCGCTAGCAGTTGGCTACGGCATCGGGAGGGCGAAGCGATGAGCTACCTGAACTGTGTTTTCTGCGAGGCAGAGGTCACATCGCCCCCAGTACTCAATGACTCAACCGCCAAGGGGATTTGCGAGTTCTTCGTCGCTCGCTGTGGTCGACTCCCTTGCATGGACGAAAAAAGGGATGCATATCTCGATGGGGACGAGAAGGGATCATGAGCGACAGCGAGTGTCACCGTTTTTGTTATGGGGTTAATAGCTCTTAGAGCCCATTACAGAAGTGGTGACACCTCCAGGGTGATCACCTCATAGCGATAGGACCGAGTCCCCTTCGAGCAAATGAGCTTCCTGCCGACAGTGAACCCCGCCAGCTTGAGCAGTTCTTTGGCAAACGGAAATCTGCGGCGGGTCTGGGTTCAGCCTGGTGTTGGTCGCGTTTGTGCTGTTGGTGAGTTGGCAGAAATCGGCCGAACGGGTGGTGCTGTTTTACGCCGGGTTGGATGGTTTGACACTGGCTTGATCCATTCCTCTGCAGAATCACTGCATTGATGGGGAGCGTGGTGGCTGGAGCTTGTGTGAACCCTGCTGATCAGCGCTGGGGTTTCTGGCCGCTGCTGCCGCTCTACCCCTATGGCCGGCGAGCCACGCATGCCGAAGAGCTGATTCCCGGTGAGGTCTGGAGCTTTGAGCAGCTTCAGGGGGTGTATTACGTGGCCGTGCCGATTCGCCTCACGGTGGTGAAGGTGCCGGGTGGGTTGATGCTGGTGAATCCTTTGCCTCCCACCAGGGAGCTGTTGAAGAAACTCGAGGCTCTGGAGGCTGTCCATGGGCCTGTGCGCACCATCGTGATGCCGACGGCCTCAGGGTTGGAGCACAAACTGCCTCTAGCGCCCCTGGCCCGCGCGTTCCCGAAGGCCGATCTGTGGGTGTGCCCAGGCCAGTGGAGTTTCCCCGTGCAATTACCCCTCAGCTGGTTGGGGGTACCGGAACGCCGCACCCGGGTTCTGCTCGACGACGGGGTGCCCCATCCAGAGATCTGCGATTGGTTGTCGCTCGGTCCACTGGATCTCGGGGTGGGCCGGTTTCAGGAGATCAGCTGTTGTCACCGTCCTTCCGGGGCCCTTCTGGTGACCGATGCACTCGTGGGGATCAGCGCTGAGCCTCCCGCGGTGTTCGATGCAGACCCCACCCCGCTGTTGTTCCATGCCCGCGAGCGGGGCGATGAACCTTTTCTGGATTCAGTTGAAGCACGCCGTCGCGGTTGGGCCCGGCTTGTGCTGTTCGCTTCCTACCTGAGGCCGGAACCGCTGGATGTTCCTTCGTTGCTGCAGGTGTTTCGACAGGCGTTCCGCCCCGGCCTGCGCTCGCCCCGCACCCACTACGGTCTCTATCCCTTTGCCTGGCAGGACGGTTGGCACCAGGCGGCGGCGGCCTTGATGGGGGATCCAAACCCACGTCTGCAGGTGGCACCGGTGCTGGAGCGGTTAGTGCTGCCGCGGGCCCGCCAAGCCTTGCTCCGTTGGTTGGATGAATTGGCCAGCCTTAAGGCCATGCGTTGGCTGGTGCCAGCGCACTACAGCGCTCCTCTCGCGTTCACACCCGAGGTGGTCGCTGCTTTCAAAGAGGAGCTCGTGCAGAGGCCCTGGGCTCCAGATCAGGGCAACTGGGATTTTCTTGCTGAAATCGACAAAACACTGGTGCGGTACCGGCTGGTGCCGCGCGATCCGTTCACAGATTGAGTTCTTCGTCAGGACCGATCGCCATGTCATCGTCGCCGAACATCGCGTCCTCCAGCTCCTTGCGTTGCTCCATCTGACGCAGGAAGTAACCCGTCATCATGGCCGAGGCGAGCATGTTCGCCAGGTTGTCGCGATGGGCGGTGACCTTCACCTCGAACTGTTCGCTGGGAAGCATTCCCAGAAGCCCCTGCACGTTGTGACGGATCACATCCTGGATGTCGTTGCTCGCGGATTTCGCGACGCGCTGGAGAACATCGGGTGATTGATCCTGCAGGTACTGAATCAGTCCGTTAACGGGTTGTCCGTCTTGGCTGTCCGTGGTCAGGAACTCAGGATTAAACATCCCGCCGCTCTCCGTCAGGACCCTGAACTTATCGCAGCTGTGTGCTGCGTCACAGTTGAATCCGGTTGTGAGAACCGAATCGGACCGAACCGTGTGAGCGGCCAGTACCGCCAGACGGCCGTTCCGATCACCAGGTTGTCCGGCAGGGAGCCCCACAAGTGGGAATCAAGACTGGCATTGCGGTTGTCACCCATCACCCACAACGCTCCATCCGGCACGGTGACGCTCGGCATGGCGTAGTCGATCGCTTCATCCAGCCAGGGCTCGTTCACCACGCTGTTGTTGCGCAGCAGCTGTCCATCGCGGACCTCGAGCTGATCGCCTGGCAAACCCACCACCCGTTTGATCAGCGCCGCATTCGGGTCGTAGCCCGCCGCCACGAGCTGGGGGGGAACGGCGAAGACCACGATGCTGTTCAGGGGCAGCGCCTGGTGCGTGGCGCGATCGAACCGCGGCCTCAGCTTCTCCACCAGAATTCGATCTTGCAGCTGCAGTGTTGGCAGCATCGACCCCGATGGAATCCAACGGGGTTCCAGCACTTGCCATCGCAGCAGCAGTGCCAGAACAACCCACAGGAGTAGGGAGGTCCAGCCACTGCGGCGTGAGTCGGACTGATCGGGTTGGCTGGGCATCGAGGGTAAAAACCCAGGGGCAGACGCTGCACGAGGATCGCATCAGCGCCGCCGACCGGTCTGAGCCACGCCATCGCCAATCTCAGGGCCGCTGTCAGTCTCTTGGCCCATCTGCAGCAGCAGGGACTTCAGCAGGTTGTTCTCTGCCCTGGCAGCCGCTCCGCCCCTCTGGCCCTGGCGGCCGGCGGCTTGGCCAGGCGTGCTGGGCTGACGCTCGTGACCGCGATCGATGAGCGCTCAGCTGGTTTTCATGCCCTCGGGCTTGCCCTGGCGTCCGGTCGTGCCACAGCGGTGATCACTACCTCCGGCACAGCCGTCGCCAATCTGTTGCCTGCCGCCGTCGAGGCTGATCGTTCCTGCATTCCTCTGCTGCTGCTCACGGCCGATCGGCCGTCACGCCTGAAGGACTGCGGCGCCAACCAAACGGTGAATCAGGAGGATTTTCTCAGCTCTGTTTGCCGCGCGTTTCTGACCACCCCAGGCGATGGGCTGCATCTCCAGGACGATGCTCAGCTGCAGACCCTGGCAGCGACGCTCTGGGAGAAGGCGATGGGATCGGCAGGGCCCGTGCACCTGAATGTGCCGTTCGAGGAACCACTCCATCCCAGTGGGGCTGAGCAGCAGGTGTTCTGGTCGGCATGGCAACCCCGCTCTGGCAGTGGTGAGGAGGCGCTCAGGCTGCAGACGCTTCCCACACCATGGGGTGGTCCAGTTCTGGATTGGTCGCATCCGGGCGTGGTGGTGGCGGGACCCTGGCGTGGTCTGGCGGCAGACCTCCCGGCCTACCAAGGGGCGTTGCAGGCGCTGGCCCTCACCACCGGCTGGCCTGTTCTGGTGGATCCTCTGGCCGCCGCACCCCGGGATCTGCCGGGCATGATCCGCCACTGGGACCTGATGCTGCCGGCCGGTTTGCCCAAGCCGGAGGCATCGCTTCAGGTGCTGCGTCTTGGCCCTCTCCCGGCCAGCCGCCGGCTTGAAGCCTGGTTGCGCACGCTGGGGCCCGGCCAATGGCTCATCAGCGAGGGAGACGGCCGTGGCCTCGACCCTCTGGGCCTGGCCAGCCAGTGCAGCCAGGGGCTCTCCAGCTGGTGGAACGGCGTCTCTCCCCAGCAGGTGTGCTCTGAAGAACGTCCCAGCGCCTTGCTCAAGGCCTGGCGTGCTCTGGATGCGGCTGTGGAGCGTGCGCTTGCCCAGCAGTTGCCCCAAGTCGGCCCCGTCAGTGAACCGGCCTTGATGCGGTGTCTGCCTCAGCTGTTGCCTCCAGCGATGCCGGTGATGCTGGCCGCCAGCAGTCCCGTTCGGGACTGGCAGGCCTTTGCAGCTGCTGATACCGGCCACCGCCGTTGCTTCAGTTTCCGCGGAGCCTCTGGCATCGATGGGACCCTCTCTCTGGCCGTTGGACTTGCACGGGAGCTCGGCCCCCTGGCTCTGCTCACGGGCGATCTCGCACTCCTGCACGACAGCAATGGCTGGCTGCTGGCGGCGGCCTCAGCACCGCCCTTGCTGGTGCTGTTGATTGACAACGGCGGCGGCGGCATCTTCGGGCAGCTGCCGATTCCTGCCGAATCGGCGGCTGAGTTCGACCATCTCTTCGCCATGCCCCAGGCAGTGGATCCGCTGGCGTTGGCCAGGGCCCATGGCGTGCCCTCCCGTCAGCTGGCCTGCCTCGAGGATCTTCCCCATGCCCTGGAGTGGGGACTGGACCAGAGGCGACCGGTGCTGCTGCGGGTCTGCACGGACCGAATTGCTGATGCAGGCTTGCGGCAGACGCTGCGGCGAGAGGTGGAGCAGGTGCTCCGCTGTGATCAAGGCAGTACAAAAGAACACTGATCCCCACCGCCTCCATGGCCGATCCGACCTCCCGATCCGTGCTTCCTGGTGATCCGGGAGTGGTGTGGCAGCCCTGGGGGGATTACAGCGATGTGTTGCTGCATCGAGCCCAGTCGGGCATTGCGCGGGTGGCCATCAATCGCCCGCACAAGCGCAACGCCTTCCGGCCTCGCACAGTGGTGGAACTCTGCGATGCCTTCACGCGCATCCGCGACGACAGCAGCATCGGTGTGGTGCTGTTCACCGGTGTCGGTCCTGCGGACGACGGTGGCTACGCCTTCTGCGCCGGCGGTGACCAGAGTGTGCGCGGTGATGGCGGCTATCTCGATGAGGACGGGCTGCCCAGGCTGAATGTGCTCGATCTGCAGCGGATCATCCGCAGCCTGCCCAAGGTGGTGATCGCCCTGGTGGCGGGCTACGCCA
>ERZ802830.1365-NODE-1365-length-23289-cov-5.92274_pt1 | contig 23289 bp, 16 predicted proteins | sample MGYA00345654_ERZ802830 | MGnify/ENA primary metagenome ERZ802830 (study PRJEB30503, sample SAMEA104212375) | marine metagenome | biome: Westerlies Biome; feature: [SRF] surface water layer (ENVO:00010504) within the epipelagic zone...; material: water...
CGGCATTGCTTAAAGGACGGCTTGGCAACGCTCGCCACCAGCAGCATCTTACCCGGCCATGTCATTCGCGGGCAGTCCGAGCTCAGGGATAAGGACGGGAAACTTGTTCGTGCTCGCTCAGTTGTTCCCAGTGAACGCGTGCGACTGGCATGCTGTGGAATTGGTAATCAAGGCGGCAGCGACCTGCGTGCGATGCACCAGACAGGTTTGGCCGACATTGTTGCTCTTTGTGATGTGGATATGGGGGGGGCTCATACACTCAAAAGCCTCAAGGCATTTCCAGATCTTCCCAAGTTTCAGGATTTTAGGGGAATGTTCGATCAGATGGGGGATTCCATCGATGCCGTCACGGTTGGGACGCCTGACTTCTCACACTTTCCAATCGCGATGCTTGCGATGTCCATGGGAAAACATGTTTACGTGGAAAAGCCGCTCACGCGCACTTTTCAGGAGTCAGAACTTTTGATGCGTGGTGCCAAAAAATACGGTGTTGTCACACAGATGGGCAATCAGGGGCACTGTCAGGATAACTATTATCAGTTCAAGACATGGGTGGAAAAGGGGATCATTCAGGATGTGCGTGAAATAACCGCGCACATGAACGGAGGGCGTCGTTGGCACGGATGGGACACATCCATGACTGCTTTTCCAAAGGGGCAAACGATTCCGGATACGCTGGATTGGGATACCTGGCTGATGACCGCCCAACATCACGATTACCATCGGGATTTTGTCCGTGGTCAATGGCGTTGCTGGTATGATTTCGGCATGGGAGCCCTCGGAGATTGGGGAGCGCATATCATGGATGGCTTCCATCAATTTCTGGATCTTGGTTTACCTGAAGAAGTCACTCCCATCAGGATTGATGGACATAACCCATTGATCTTCCCGCAAGCTTCCACACTTGAATTTAAATTCCCAGCTCGAGGCAAAATGCCAGCGACAAAAGTCACTTGGTATGATGGAAAAGAAAACCACCCTATGGTTCCTGAAGGTTATGGTGACATTAAGATCAACCGCGATGTCAATCCCGTAAATGGACGTGTGATGCCTGCACAGGAATTACCTGCTGGAAAGGAAATCTACGGCAAGGATCTTATATTCAAGGGGCATTCACATGGGAGCACCTTGTCGGTCATCCCCAAAGAAAAAGCAGCCGATCTCTCGACTGATTTGCTCAGTTATCCGAGAAATACAACTAATCATTACGAAAACTTCCTGAAGGCATGCCAAGGCCTCGAAACCACCCTGTCCCCGTTTGAAGTTTCCGCGCCATTGAGCCAGGTCTTCTGTCTAGGTGTGATTGCTCAAAAATTTAACACCCGACTCAAATTTGATCGGCACAATAAGCAGATAACTAATCATGCGGTTGCGAACCACTGGCTAAAAGGAGCTAGCCCCAGAAAAGAATGGGAAGAGTTTTATCGCCTTGCTTGAGCTTGGTGCGACCTCATCCCATATTTCCTCAGGCTATACTGCTTATCAATAAATGTTGAACGCGGAAAGCCTTTGGCTCCCGATTGATTGCTGACATGCTTTTCATGAGGTCAACATTGAAAGGTTCCTGACCCCCTGAGGGAAACGAGGTATCGAGACCTAGTCCGTTTTTTTCTGTCAATAGGGATTTTTAAGTGTGCCCTCACCAGTGGATCATTGGCCAGCTTGCTGCGGTGGTATTGACGGATCCGTTGTCGAAAAGATTCGATGACTCCACTGTTCGAAGCCAAATAATAGTCATCCAGCCGAATGACAATGGAAGAAAGAACACCGTCAAGTAAGGAAGACTGCTCAAGGATGATGACTTTCTTATCAGATTTTGCCGCCACAATGCCAGCCGGCGTGCCTCCAACAATGATAATATTCCAGGTTGTGGGGCTTTTCCGGGCGGTTTAGTCGTTAAGCGCTGCATCCTCGGGCTGAATATTGGGAAACAACACCAAGGCCAGCACCATGTTTAACAATCGGATACAACTTTTCATGGAGTCAATTCATGGACAATTTTGGCCGTCATTATAAGAGACACTGTCTTATTCCTTGTTCAATTTCAATTCCATACCGCAGCTTCCATTTTGTTTGTTTCCCACAGCTTATTCATTTTTCTATTGATGGAAGGACTGCAATGAAGGCAGTGGACGGGAGTATACCCATGGCACGATCGTAGATCTTTTTTCTTATGCTTACTTTTAAAATATGGATTGTGGATTATCCTCTGGCCAGCTTATGTCAGACAATTCTTTTAATTCATGGATCGTCTCATTGATGCGAAGCCAACGATCCCTTTGGATTCTTGTTCTTTTGCTCCATGTATCCACCATGCATGCTGATTCTCAGTCAACTATTTCATTCCCGAAGGTTAAAGGCAAGAGCCTGCAAGGTAACGAAGTATTGTTTCCAAGCGTCTTCAAGTCTCAGGATTATCATATGGTGATGGTAGCTTTTGAGCAGGAGCAGCAGTTGGATGTGAATACCTGGCTTCCTCACCTTGAGACATTGGCTGCATCTCGCAATGATCTTGATTTTTTTGAATTGCCCACCATTAGTCGCATGAACGTTTTGATGCGCTGGATTATCTATCGGGGCATGCGCTCAGGAATCAAGGAAGATTCTTCCAGAAAGCGCACGGTGACGCTTCACATCGACAAACAACCTTTCAAAGAATCACTGAAAATTGAAACTGAATCCTCCATTTACGCTTTTCTGGTTGACTCCAAAGGCACCGTTATCTGGAAAGGGGAGGGGGTCTGGAGTGAAGTTTTGTGGGAGGATCTTCTTGAAGTCTTGCCAGCAGAGAAGTGATTTACTCAACGATCGGGGCATGTTGATGGTTTTTGCGCCTTATCAGGTTTTCTTGATTTCGTACAAACACGGACATCAGTAATGCTCAGCCAGCAGGCATGCATGAACTTGATCTGTATAAAGTGAGTTGTTGAATATTTTCATTTATTCACTTAGCGGCCAATCGATTCAGGGTGGTAACCAAAAGATGACTGATTTTCATCGAAGTGTCTTTCATTACCGAAATGATTGAAAGTAAGAGCGGAAAGGTCTTTAGCATGGAGCAATGGCAGTAAGGATAGTGTTATCTGAATCGATCAAAGGACGACTGTCCATTGAATTTCATAAGTGTTACCAAACTCTGATTGAAAAAACGCAGATGGTATTTATGCCTCCAAATAATAAAAAAAAAGATGGTCAGTTGATCTAACCATCTTTAATTCGCTACCTGCATGCCCGCCTCAAGCTGACAATTTGTTCATTTTACAATGTGTGGCCGGTCAGCGTGGAATATGTCTTGTCAAGCGCGTAGCGATAAATCCATGCACTTTCATCTGCAGACTTACTCTCCGACATCTTCAGGCTGCGGTTCAAGCTTGTCTTGATGACATCGTTCAAATCCGTGCGCATTGCGAGCGACTTGATGCAATCTCTATAGACATCAGCGCAGGCTCGGGCGTTACCTTGATTATACAGGGGCACACCTTGCTGGATCGCTGCTATGATGCTAGCCTGAGGGGTTACCGATTGATCGTTTATTTCCAACCCGGCCCTATCTTCATTCTCTTCAAACAAGATAACTTCATCCACTACGTGGATAATTCCATTCGAACAGACTAAATCCACTGTATCGATGGTTATTCCATTTACCTGAAAGCGCCCCTCCTGAATTTTAAATGTGAGTGTTTGATTCCCCAATGTTTCAGCCGTTCCCTGGCTCAAGGCAGTACCGGCTCCCACCGAGCCCTGCAAAGCGTGGTTGATGAGGACGGTTTCCAGCTTTTTTCTGTTCTCAGGTTTCAGGAGCTGTTCGACAGTTCCTGCAGGCAACTTATTGAACGCTGCATCTGTTGGAGCAAAAATGGTTACCGATTCGCCGGACTCCAAGTAATCTTCCAATCCTGCCGTTTCAACAGCTGCCAGCAAGGTCTTGAACGAGCCCGCTTTGTTGGCCGTTTCCAAGATAGATGTCGGCCCCTCCTTTGTCGGGACAAGGACAGAATCAATGATGTGGACTATACCATTGGACGTTGACACATCTGCCTGCCGTAGCACTGCATCGTTTACCCTGACGCTTCCTTCCGAAAACGTGACTTTGAGTGTGTTGTTCTCGAGGTTGGAAATCGAACCTGCACCCAGCGCGGAAGATAAATCAGCCCTTCCCGAAACCACGTGATTCTTCAGTATTGAAATCAGACTCGTTTTTCCCTCTTCCGTTAGAAGAGCTTCAACAGTTCCCTCCGGAAGACTTTCAAAAGCAGCATCTGTTGGAGCGAACACAGTGAACGGGCCGGCTCCACTCAGGACTTCGCCCAGCCCAGCCGCATTCACCGCAGCCGCCAGCGTTTTGAATCTTGCATCTGCAGCCACCAAGTCCATGATCGTGTTGGATGACCCACCGCTGTATGCGCTGATGGAATCAATCTCCACCTCAAATCTGCCAGGTTTTTTGTCCCCGAGTAATATCCCCAAGCGTCGTATCTTCGACGGATCGAAGCTGACTTGATCCAATGAGCGACCTCGGAAGCCCGCTTTGAAATCACTGAAAGGTATTCGCACGTTTACCCAGGTGTCTTTTTTTGTTTGGAACCCTGCGCTGAATGAAACATCCCATGATCTGTAGCGAGCCTCTGTTCCCAGCCTCACCTGATATTTCCGGCCGTCTCCCTTCACTCTCAGTGCCAAGCCTTCACTGTCACTCAAATCGAAACTGACTCCGCCACTTCTCACTGACGAGAAACCTCCGTTATTTTCCAACGACAAATTCCCACTGAAGCGCATGGTTCCTTGATTGGTGATCTCGAATTTGCCCTGAGATCTGCCACCCATTACTCTGTCGTCGGTGATTCTCCATTTCAAACTATCAGTCCCATCTTCAGAGAAGTTCGTAATCATGTTTTCCTTCGCTGTTGCTGTGATATTCGAGATCACTGTCAGCAGCGCTGCGAATGATACCCATATATGTTTTTTTATTTTCATTTTACTGATCATTACTGAATTGGTTTGCTTAAATTTTTTCGGGCTCCCTGTTGATTGGATCATCACCATGACAACCCAGGCCTCTTTCCCTACGTGTGACCCGCGCCTACTTTGAGCCGTCGGCCTGAAAATCGCTTGCCCGCTGTCGTGTCCTCATGTCTCTGGCGTTGATCAAACCGAGGGACACTATGAATGAAATGATGATACCGAAACCGAATATTACTAGAGAAGTTAGCATGATGTTTTGTTTATTTTAAATCATTGACTCGACTACGGATCCCGCACCAGAGCGAAAGAATACTCGGAACCCAAATACCCACGAAAACTCCAGAGAGCTTGTCGACCAAAAACCACAAACTCACGCTTGCCACCAAACTCATGAATGCTGCAGCCAGAAACGGTGTATCGACCTTATTCAATTCAAATGGTTGATGATCAGCATCTGCTGCATGCAAAATTTTCTCCCCTAAATTGTCGTCTGTATGCGTTTTATCCATGGACATAAAATGAATTAAAAATTAACAAAAACAAGACAAAAAATAAACAAATAATTAAACAGGTTTGCTTTTTTATCTTGCTGCTTGATTTTTATCCAGATTTAAAATAATAAAAATAATTAAACTGTAATAACTTACAAAAAATAAAATTAAAAAAGATCTCATTTAAAAAAAATATACTCGGTCATTTTTTTGTCTTGATTTACGTTTTTGTTTACTTATCTCACTTTGTCTAGCTTTTAGGCCTGTGAAACGCAAACACTTCATTGGATCGCCTGCGATGGGTGGCATGGGGAGGGCCATGTCAGACGCAGATTCGTCGACTATCAACTGACTCCTATTCTGCTAAATCCTGGTGGTTGCGATATAACGAGCAGTCGTCCATTGCTCGTTGCCTGGGGAAATCATGATTCGCTTGGGGTGCATGCTTTCAGAATGCCTGGAGTCGCTGCTACTCCGAATGGAAGACCGTTTTATGCTTTCCGATCAGGCCCGGTGGCTGTCATTTGCCTCCATACCGCCGAAGATAAGCCTGATGACCACCCCTATCCTGGATGATAATGTGTTCTTTGAAGACAGCGTTCGGCTCATTCAGCGATTGATCGAGCTTGAGAAAGAAGACTGGCGGATTGCTTCCTATCCGGTCCAACTTTTGGGTTCAGGGAAACCAGGAGCTGGCTGAACGAATACCCAAGAACATGGGACTTGTTCGGGCGTTATTTATAAAAGGGGCAAGGACTTTGCGACGCGCTATCTTTCTTGCCGAATTGCCTAATTCGGATCATGCTCATTGGATACCCTATGTTCAGATTGATATCAGTTTTTATCAAGACATCCATTCTCATGGCGACCAGCCTTGTGGGAGGGGCCAATCCCTCGTACGAACATCAGCAAGATGTGGTCTATCATCAAGCTCATGGAGTAGCGTTGGTTGCTGATATTTTCATACCAAAAAAAAGTGTGAACGGCCATGCCGTTATCGTGGTTGCCAGTGGTGGCTGGTCCTCTGATCGAGGTAAGGTCAGGGACCTCAATCGCGCAGGATTATTTGAGGAATTGTGTGAGCGGGGGTTTCATGTGTTTGCTATGCGCCCAGGGTCTATCAGTCGGTTCTCAGCTCATGATATGAAGGCCCACCTGGAGCAGGGGATCATATGGGTGAAAAAACATGCGAGTGATTATGCGATTAATATAAACACTCTTGCTTTATTCGGGGCATCAGCTGGAGGTCACCTGGCCAGTCTGGTAGCGCTTGATAATGCCGTTGATCCATCCGAAGCTTCAGTGGCTGCCGTTGGGGTCTTCTTCCCTCCTGCAGATTTTCTTGATTATGGAGGTATTGCAATTGATCCCCGAAAAGGGGGGCATATACATCAAGTCATTGAAAAACTCGCTTTTGGCAGCGATACAAAAAATCTCACGGATCAACAAATCCGAGAGCGATTAATCGCCATTTCTCCAGTCAAGCTCGTTACGAATCAAGCACCGCCATTCCTAGTCTTTCATGGTGACGCGGATCCTGTTGTGCCTTTGCAACAATCACAATCCTTGGTTACCGCTCTCAAAGAGGCTGATGTATCGGCAGAACTCATCGTCAAAGAAGGAGGCGCTCATCCATGGCCAACAATCCGAGAGGAAGTAGTCGTTCTTGCGGACTGGTTTTTGAAGATGAGCTCAGCGACCCAGAATTAAAAATTGAAATTCAACGATAGTAATAAAATCACCATGAAAATCATCTCATTGATACTCTTGTATTTGTCGTTTTCCCTAGTAACAGGGCAAAACTCCCACCAACCCTCGCCAGAAGTAGGGCCAGCTCAGCCGAATATCCTGTGGATTTATGTCGAAGATACGAACGGTTGGATGAGTTGTTATGGAGATAAGGTGATTGAGACGCCTAACATAGATCAATTGGCTTCGAATGGTATTCGGTTTGATCGCGCTTACATGACCGCTGGGGTTTGTTCACCCACTCGCTCAGCAAACATTACGGGCATGTATCAAACGTCGATTGGAGCCCACGAGCATTATAGTTCTTTTTCGATGTGGCGGGGGAATAAAATGGAGTCTTGGGAACCCAATCACCTCGGAGTAAAAACCGTTCCTGAGATCTTTCAGGCCGCAGGTTACTATACCTTCAATGATGGTAAGTTTCATTACAACTTTGTGTATGATGAAGACGATCTTTACGACCATGTGCATCCTCCAATGGGTTTTCATGGTGCCAGAAAGGGGACCGCCTGGTCAGAGTGCCCGGAAGGCCAGCCGTTCTTCGGTCAAATCCAACTGCGGGGAGGGAAGAATCTTCGGAATTCTCCTGCAATCATCAAACCCGAAGAGGTAAAAGTTCACCCTTATTATCCGGATCATCAAGTGTTTCGCCAAATGATCGCTGACCATTACAACACCATCCTTGAACTGGATCGAATCACTGGTGAGATTGTGCGAGCTTTGAAGCGAGACGGTCATTATGAAAATACAGTGATCTTTTTCTTTTCCGATCATGGTTGCGCTCTCCCTCGTCATAAACAATTCATTTACGACGAGGGAATCAGAGTTCCCTTCATCGCATCGGGTCCCGGAATTGAGAGCGGTAAAGTCCGCAGTGATCTTGTCAGTGGGATCGATCTTGCTCCCACATCACTTGCGCTAGCTGGTATCCGCACGCCTGATAGCATGCAGGGCCAGAATATGTTGAGTGCGGATTATCATCGTGACTATGTCATCTCGGCACGTGATCGATGTGACTTTACGATTGATCGTATTCGAGCAGTGACGACACAACGCTTCAAATATATGCGCAATTTCATGACGGATAAGCCTTATCTTCAACCGAACTACCGAAGCGAATCGGCGGCCATGAAGTTGCTTGCAAGAATGCACAAGGAAGGAACGCTCAATGAAGTGCAGGATCGTTTTGCCAGTGAAGTGCGGCCTGCTGAGGAGTTTTATGATTTGGTGAATGATCCTCATGAAACGGAAAACCTGATTCACTCAGCGGATCGCAACATCTCTCTGGAAATTGCGCGACACCGAGATATTCTTTACCGTTGGATTTTGGAAACCGACGACAAGGGCCGATTCCCTGAAACCAACAATGCCTTGCGAGCCGTGGTTGACCGCTGGGGTGAAAAAGCTGTCAATCGAGAGTACGAGCGAGTTCGTAATTAATTGGCAGGTAGAGTGGTCTCTGGTACAGTTCTTCTGGTAGCCGTTCCACGTATCGAATACGAGTGGATAAAAGCCCCGTCAAATCAGGGGGCTTGATAAGCAATGTATTATGAAATGACTTTCCTGATCGTCAAGGGCGCTATGAGAGGTGCTCAAGGACGTCAGCCTATGGCTTGCCTTTCCCTCTGGTCAATGATACGGTCTTTTCCCTGGCGTGGTAAGGCTGTTGAGATGATTGATTTCATGATTTGAAGGCATTACCAATTGGGTTGCTTTACAGTATTTGACCTTCAGGGAATGTTTTGAATCATAAATCGAACGATACCTGCGTCACATTCATCATCCATGAAATACAAAACCGAATTACTTGCACCTGCGGGCTGCTTTCCATCACTACAAGCTGGTATCAAAGCTGGTGCGGATGCTGTTTATTTTGGAGTGGCACAATTGAACATGCGCGCACGTGCGCGCAGGAGCTTTCAATTGTCCGACATAGGTGAGATTCTTAATATTTGCCATGAAAATCGGGTCAAAGGCTATCTTACTCTCAACACGCTTCTTTACGATTACGATGCCAACGCCGCCAGAAAGATTCTTGAAGCAGGTAAGGAAAATAATGTTGATGCGGTGATTCTTGCCGACATGGCGGCTGTACAAATGGCTAATGAACTTGGCTTGGAAGTTCACCTTTCCACTCAACTTTCGATTTCCAATTACGAAACGGTGAAGTTTTATGCTCCCCTGTGTGAGCGCATTGTGCTGGCTCGCGAACTGAATCTAAAAATGATCAAGCATATCCATGAGCAAATGCTTGAGGCGGATCTCCGAGGGAAAAGTGGACGTCCCATGGAGCTGGAAGCCTTTGCTCATGGGGCATTGTGTATCGCAGTTTCTGGTCGATGTGGTATGTCCCTGCACACAAGTAATGCTTCCGCCAGTCGTGGGGCCTGCGAACAAAACTGTCGCAAGGAATACATAGTAACGGACAAGGAAACCGGCCAGCAGCTTGAAATCGATAACAATTTTGTGATGTCTCCCAATGATATCTCGACAATCGACTTCCTGGATCAGGTTCTGGATGCTGGTATTCACACTCTTAAAATAGAAGGCCGTGGTCGTTCGCCTGAATATGTGGATTCAGTGATTCGCAGTTATCGCAAGGCGATTGATGCACTTAATGATGACCGCTATACGCAGGAGCTGGTGGAAGGTCTTCAGGGTGGTCTTGAAAAGGTATATAATCGAGGTCACTCCGATGGTTATTACTTGGGCCGAAAACAGGGCTGGAGCCAGACTTACGGAAGCAAAGCAACCCGACAGAAAATCGAAGTTGGTAAGGTGAGTAATTTTTTCAACCGTGTTCACGTGGCTGAGATCACTGCGACGAACGGGGAACACAAAATAGGAGGTGAATATACCATCATCGGCGAGAACACTGGTGTGGTGAGTGGTGTGGTTGAAGAAATCAGGGTTGACGAACAGGCTGTTGAGGGCGTCAAGGGACATTGCGTCTTTTCAATTAAAGTTCAGGATAAAGTGCGCCGTGGCGATCGCCTTTATCTGATGAAAGTGATGCAGCCATGATTCGTATTTCACACAAACGCGGTGAATGCATTGGTTGCGCTGCCTGTGTGGAACAGGCTCCGAGTTACTGGAAAATGGATGAGGATGGTTTGGCTTCATTGGTCAAAGTCAAAAACAATCACAAGCAGATCGAGTTCGGGGAGGGGTATGACTGCGATCGTGAGGAGCTTGTGCAAAGTGCCGAAAGCTGCCCTGTGCACATTATCTCCATCAAATGATTGAATGGTCAATTCACGCTCAGCAAGCGTCAGCCCTCGATCTTACCACCATTGCCATTCCGGGTCCGGCTCGGGATTTAGAATCCAGCCAGCCGCTTCATTGGGAAATCGAACAAAGTCCACATGCCCGTCTCCGAATAAAAGATTGCTCCGGTATTGACCGCGAACATTGTGCCACAGGTGTTTGAGGTCTTCGCTCGTTCGGTTGGGATGCCAATTCCAATCACCTTGAATGATCTTGTTCACTGGGCTGCGGGCAATCTCGCTGGTTTTAATGGATCTCACCTTTTGACTCCCCTTGATACCGCACACCATCTTCACTCTGAATTGTGAAATTGAGAATTGAGGGAAATAGCTGTTGCCATACGCGTTGAAACTGTTTTTGACGTCATGCAAACTGTCACCCTTGTCGGACGGGCATGAGAACACATTGGCTCCAGGAGCATAAACATTGAGAGGTCGATCCTCTGGGGGAGTGTCTGCTCCATGAATTCCCGGTCTCGCAGGCCAATGCCCCAGTTTACCTCCGGCAGTCGCCCAACTGATCAATGCGGGATAATAATCTGCGTGATCGTCCGCATACATCATGTAGGCCAGACCGATTTGCCTTTGATTGCTGATGCATTTGATGTTCTTAGCCTTGGATTTGGCGTGGGATAGCGCGGGTAGCAGCATACCGGCCAGAATGGCGATGATGGCAATCACCACCAATAATTCGATGAGCGTAAAACCCGGAAATTGATATTTAGGGTTGGATGTATTCATGAACCCCGATCATCTTCCTTAGTAGTGTTTCATATAACAAGGTTCAAATGGTTTGGAGCTGGAACCATTTTGTTGCGTCCCTGCAATCCGGACAGTGAGAAAAAATGAGCCAGCCACGTTCGTAATCGCTCGCTTGCATGGCTTACGCTGAAATGCATTTCAAGCATGTTGATCCTTGCCTGAATGGGGTTGATCATAAAAAATACTTTCCCTCCAACAAACGGATATCACTATGAGTATTATCAATCGACGTCAATTCATGAACCAAGCCGCGACGACGGCTGGCTTGGTGAGCTTCGGTGCCACCAGACTTGCTGGTGTCTCGGCTAATCATAAGCTGAACATTGCTGCAATCGGAGTGGGGGGAATGGGAGCCGGCAACATCGAAAAGAGTTCCAATGAGAACATCGTGGCTCTATGCGACGTAGATTTCAAGAGAGGTGCAGAGACATTTAACCGTCATCCTAAGGCCAGAAGGTTCAAGGATTTCCGAGTGATGTTCGATAAAATGGAAAAGGAAATTGATGCGGTCATCATTGCGACTCCTGATCACACACACGCCGTTGCCACCATGGAAGCCATGCGGCGAGGGAAACACGTCTACACTCAGAAACCATTGACCCACAGTATCGGGGAAGCACGTCAACTCACTGAGGCGGCCCGCAGGTATGGCGTTGAGACACAGATGGGAAATCAAGGGCACTCATCAAGTGGCGCACGTCAAACGGTAGAGTGGATTCAGGCCGGTGTGATCGGCGAAGTAAGGGAGGTTCATTGTTGGAGTGATCGCCCACTCCGTGGAACTCGATTCGAAAAGAAATTATATTGGCCTCAGGGTATTGCGAAGCGTTCCATGAGTCATCAGACAGTTCCGGACACCCTGGATTGGGATCTGTGGCTTGGTCCCGCTCCCTTTCGGGAGTATCAACCTGACTACGTTCCATTTAACTGGAGGGGATGGTGGGACTTTGGCACTGGAGCTCTGGGAGATATGGGGTGTCACATTATTGATCATCCCTACTGGGCACTCAAGTTGGGCTACCCGGACAGCGTCGAGGCCAGCAGTACCCACGTTCATGCTGAAACAGCTCCTCTGGCATCGTTGGTGACCTATCAATTCCCGGCCCGAGAGGGACTTCCACCCGTCCGTCTGATATGGTATGACGGCGGTATCAAACCGCCGCGTCCGGAGGAACTCAAGCCTGAGGATGATTGGCCGGTGGACGGTGTGCTTTACGTCGGTGAGCGAGGAAAGATCATGCACAAATCACATGGAGGCAAGCCGACTTTGCTGCCTCTTTCACGCATGGATGGTTTTCAGCGTCCAGACGAAACCCTCCCTCGTGTCAAAGGCTCGCACGAACAAAACTGGATTGATGCGTGCAAGGGAATGGGAGCAGCCTGTTCCCATTTTGATTATTCTGGCCCATTGACAGAGGTTGTTCTCCTTGGGAATTTAGCGATTCGCACTGAGGGGCATCTGTTGTGGGATGGACCCAACATGCGGGTTACCAACAACGAAGTAGCAAATCAATGGGTTCAGCGAGCATATCGAACAGGGTGGAAACTTTAGTGCTGACTCAATTGTATCAAGACAGATCCTATCGTTTTCTGATATCGATTATGAAAAGAAGTTATGCAAAATACGGCTTGTTCGCCATATGGATTCCATTGCTTGTCTTTGTGTCTTTGACTCCTTTGCGAGCTCAACCGCTGGCGTTTCCGGGTGCAGAAGGTTTTGGCAGGTATGCGCTCGGCGGTCGTGGTGGTCAGGTTTTATTTGTCACTAATTTGAATGATCAGGGGCCTGGCAGCCTTCGTGCCGCTGTTGATGCTGAGCATCCCAGAATGGTCGTTTTCAATGTGGCCGGCACGATCGAATTACAGTCTGCATTGCGCATTCGCCATCCGCGCATCACGATTGCGGGGCAGTCCGCACCCGGTGGAGGAATTTGTTTGAAAAATTTTCCCCTGCTCATTTCGGCTGATGATGTCGTGGTGCGGTTCCTGCGCGTGCGCCTTGGTGATGAAGCGGGTAAGTTGATGGATGGTATTGATATTTCGTATGCTGAGAATGTCATCGTGGATCACTGCTCGGTGAGCTGGACCTTGGACGAAGGTGTCAACACGTACCATGGCACTCGGAACATCACCATTCAGTGGTGCCTTATTTCGGAATCGCTCAATGACTCGCTTTTGCGGAATGGACACGGTTTTGCAGCCTCGTTGGGAGGGGTGGACACTTCCTATCACCATAATCTATTTGCCAATCATGCTGGTCGTAATCCCAGTATTGCGGGTGAGACGAGTCATCCAACGATCAATCTTGATTTCCGCAATAATGTCATTTTCAACTGGGAGAACCGCAGGCTCGACGGGCGCCCTGAGAGCATCAATGTCGTCAATAATTATTACAAGGCAGGCCCTGCTTCACGGCAGCTTCGCAGTGTTGTCAAAATGCAATGTCTCGATGATGGAACTTTTGGCCGATGGCATGTTAAGGGTAATGTGCTTGAGACCTCCTCCGGTTTCAGTAAAGGGAGGGCGCTGGTGATCATCGACGCTTCCGATCGATTGCCTGAATCTGTCTTGATCGAGCAGTCGGTTCCCTTTGGCCCGGTATCGACGGATACTCCTGACCTGGCCTATGAGAAAGTATGCGTGCATGCTGGCGCGATTCGACCGAAAAGAGACTCCCATGATGATCGTATTGTCAGGGAAGTGCAGTCAGGGCAAACAACTTTTGGTGACGGTATTATATCAAGTCAAACTGAAGTGGGCGGTTGGCCGAAACTCTTATCGGCTCGACCAAAAGACGACGTTGACAGGGATGGTATGCCTGATGAATGGGAACGTCTGTTTCACCCGAACGGTGACTTGTCGTGGGATGGAATTGCAGATTCGGACGGCGATGGCTACACTGACCTTGAAGAGTATCTCAACAACACCGACCCCAACAAGTGAATGACTGGCTGCGTCATTTTTGTTGGTGACCCTCATGGTTGATAATGAAGGAATTGTCTGAATATTCACTTCATTGACCTGAACAATCTCTACCAAGCGACCTAAGATTCACTGGGTGCCGATATCATGCTACTGACCGCTCTCATCATATATGCTTTTACAGTCCTGGGTATCTCGTTTCTGGCTCAAAGGAAGATCCATGACGAAGAAGACTTCATCGTTGCCGGTAGACGAATGCCAATCTGGCTTAACACCGGGACTCTGCTTGCTACCTGGTTTGGCGCTGGAACCCTTTTGACGACTTCCGATGAAATCGCGCTGGAGGGAGTCCGTATCATTGCACTGGAACCGCTTGGAGCAGGCCTTTGCCTGGTGGTTACTGGATTGTTTTTCGCGCGTCCTCTCTGGAACATGAACATCTGTACGCTGGCAGATTTTTTCAAGCCTCGGTTCGGCCCCCAAGCAGAGGTGTTGCAGGGATTGCCTTCAGTACCGACATTCGTGGGATGGATCGCGGTTCAACTGGTGGCTTTGTCTGGCCTTTTCAACATTTTATTTGATTGGCCTATTCCTCAAACGATTGTTGCTTTGGGACTCTTCGCAATGGTTTATACCATTGTTGGTGGCATGTGGTCCGTCAGTTTGACGGATGCCTTGCAAGCGGTTTTGATGATTTTTGGGTTACTGCTCTTGGGATGGAATATTCTTGGCGATCTGACAAATTTTGGGGGGCTGGAAGGGATCTGGAAACAATCAACAGTCTCGAGGAGACAATGGATTCCAACGGACCGCACTCAGGAATTTGCCGAATGGTGCGGGTGGCTGTCCATCGCCATGCTGGGCAATTTACCCAGTCAGGATTTAATGCAAAGGGTTTTTGCCGCAAAATCCGCTCAGGTAGCGCGGATTTCCTGCTTTTTAGCGGGTGGGCTTTATATACTGCTCGGAGCGATTCCGGTATTCATTGGTTTCTCTTTTCCAATCTTGTTTCCCGACAAGGAGCCGCAGTCGGTTGTTATCCAAATGGCGCAGCATTACCTCTCAGATGGAATGATGGTTCTGTTTCTGCTGGCTGTTCTGTCGATGGTGCTTTCATCCATGGATAGCGGTATCCTGGCACCGGCCACGATTCTTGGACGCAACTTGTTTCGAAAAAGGGTACCGGATTCCGTGAGTTCCCTCACCCTCTGTCGACTCTCTGTCGTGCTGGTTTCCGCCGTATGTGTGGCAGTAGCACTCATGGGATCGCGAGCCTTTGAATTATTGGAAAGTTGCTATTCCATTGGATTGGCAGGGTTACTTGTTCCTTTGGTCATGGGATTATTCTGGAAAAACGGTAACCAGACTTCAGCATTGCTGGCCATGATCATTGGGGTTGGTGCGTGGCTGCTCGAATGGATCTTTGGTATTGAATGGCCGTTGGCCCCGGTGGGAGCCGCGTTGGGATTCCTGGTCTATATTATTCACGCTAGATCATTGGAATCACCAGGTCAGTCAAACTCAGTGTGATGTCAGAAATTCTTCATTCTTTTTTAACGCGTCCGTAATCTTTATTTGATGAAGCGCTGCAGCTCCCACTCCCAGCACACGAGGGTGAGGATTGGTAGCTTACTCCGATATTGGGCATATGGTATTTCCACCCTATTTACTCACCTACCACTCGAAAAAAACCATCACCGGCCTGCGGTAATTCGAGGGTCCGATCGACTCGGTGTCCAGTTCCGATAATCGACTCACGGGAGTATAGCTCAGTTGTTGTGTCTATGCTTCTCCAGTGCTCCAGGCTGTAACGTGTCCCCCTGAAGCTGTGAAACGAAAGGCTCAGGTCACCAGCAGGAAGGCGTGAAAAATCGATGTGCACTTGATCGGAAATCCCTTGTGTCTCGACACGGACCTCAAACAGAAAAGGCCATGTCTTTCCTGTCACAAATACTCTGTCGCGTTCTCGGTCATAGGCAATCCCATTGAGTACAGCATCCGCATCCCTCAGCGACGGCCAGTCAAAAAGACCTGAAAAATCAATCCAGGCAATGACCACTCCTGTGTCTGGAGAGATCCTTGCAATTCTGTCCGTCTGCCATTGATTTGCCCAAATTTCGCCTTTGATCCATTCCAGTTCGTTCAGCTTGCGCACTGGTCCTTTGTCGTCAGTGACCTTCAGTGTCTCGGTCAGGGCGAAGCTATCTGGATCACGGAAATAAAGTGAGTCACTTCCGTCACTCATGACCAGACGCTCGCCATCGAAGGTTAATCCCCAGCCCTGGCCCTGGTAGGTGAACCCTCCTTTTGGCTGAAGGGTATCAAGGTCGTAGACCACGGCTTTGCCTGATTTCCAGGTCAGCTGAAATATGCTGTCTTCGGTCACAGCGATACCTTCACCAAAAAACTCGGGGGAAAGTTGGATTTGTTTTTTGACTTTTCCGGTGCGTGGCTCCACGACGCGCAACGATGAACGTCCGAACTGCCCGGTCCCTTCAATGAACGTGTTGTTATGGAAGACAAGTCCCTGAGTGAAGGCTTCAGTATCGTGAGCTAGGGTTTGTAAGACCTTGAAAGTCTGCCATTCAGCACTGGCAACACGAACTTGAGAGCTGATCAGCATGATGGCGATCAGGTAGTTGAAGTAGCTGTTTGTCATGGCTCTATCACGATTACATCACATGGAGATAGTGCATGCATTTTTTTTCCAAAGGCAAGCCAAAGTGGAGCTTAAGTCTTCAAATATTGCATCCGTGATGTCTGTCTGTTTTGTTGGAAATAGAGTGTTTCCGTTTCGGCACAGGCTGCGAGTATTCAGCCCCAACAACACTCAAATGATCCCGGGTTTGTGATATGTTCGATAATTCCTACAACATATTGTCCGCTTGTGTTAAACGACACCAATACCTTTTTACTTCATAAAACAGGATGATTGTTCTATTGATCATTGGCAGACAACAGACCTCAAGATAACGCTATGAATGCATGCAACAAATCATGATGCGCACCATAATCCTGTGTTGTTTTCTTTGTACCCAACTTTACAGTTTTGCCGAGAATCAGTTATTGATCGAGTCTTTTGACGGAGTGCCTCTGCTTCCTCAAGGAGTCGAAGGGGCAGGGGGAAAAGGGGTTTGGTCTAATACGACTCCAACAGGCTGGTTATTGAATGATGCTCAATTGCCTGTTGATGATTTTACCCGCTGGGAAGGCTGGCGGTTCGTGGATGCGTCCTGGTGGAACCTTCAAGGGACAGATCCACTTCGATCTCTTTTTCACCGTGCCAGCGGCGTTCTGCTGGTTGCTGATGCCAATGCCAGGAAGACGGCGCCAGACGCAAGTGGCACCATGAGCAGTTATCTGTCAACTCCTCCGATTGACATCAGTCATCTGAAGGCCAGCAGATTTGAGGTTCGCTTTGATTCAAGCTGGCATTCGGTGGCCCCTATGGCCGGCAATCTCAGCGTGTCTTTTGATGGTATGCCGTCGATTCAGATTTTTCGGTATGACTCGGACCCAAACAGTCCGAGTTTTCAATTGGATACATGGAATGAAAAAGTTTGCGCCGTTTTTGAAAAGCGTCCAGGTGTTGATTCTTTCGTTCTCACCTTGGGGATGCTGCATGCAGGGCAGGATGGTTGGTGGGCCATCGATAATCTGGAGGTGATTGCTGTCGATGAGAGTGACCGTCTCGAGGTGGGGGGGCACTGGATGTTTAGCTCGGATCGTGTTCATCATGGCTTTGTTGAAGATATGGATGAGGGGCTTTATCCGGGGAATCTAGGAGGTCCAGCAGCGCTTCATGAAACGGGTGGTCTGGAGGGTCTCTGGCTGGATGGTAAATGTCCTCCCGTTGAGGTCGAATCTCCTGATGTCCCCAGAGAGTGGCCTTCCAAAGAAATGACCCTGGAAGCTTGGGTTGCCCTTGCTGCGCCTGCTCGATTCGGTGGCATCCTTTCTGCATCCAGACAGCATACATCACCTCAGGAAGGCTGGGTTCTTGGTTTCAACAGCGCCCGATTCACCTTTGGATTGGCTTCTGAGGATCATGAGCGCATGACTTTTGTCGATACCCAGACACCTTATGCTCTGGGGCAATGGTATCATCTGGTTGGTACCTACGACGGGGTGACTCAGCGCATTTATCTCAATGGTAAACTCGAGGCAACACGGACTTTGGCTTCAGGTGAAATCCGTCATACTGATTCAGCTCCGCTGATGATCGGGGCTCATCCAACAGAGACCGTATTGCGAAAGCTTCAGGGGATGATTCATGAAGTGCGTGTTCATACAACTGCTTTGACACCCCATGAGGTGATGGAGCAGTTCACGCGTCACAAAACGTCTGTCGAACAAACCTTGAAGATACCCGAATTAACTCAGTGCACAATCCCTGTTCGACGCAACAATAGCCCGTTCGGAACTCGGCGAGCCTTGATCATCGGGATGGATGGCTGCCGGGTCGATTCGCTGCAGGCTGCTTCGACGCCTCATCTGGATGCACTTGTTGAGAGCGGTGCATACAGTTTTGATGGGCGAGCCAGTATTGGACAGCCCACGGTGAGCGGACCGGGTTGGTCGAGCATTCTGAAGGGAGTTTGGGCGGACAAACACAGGGTTCTCAATAACGCTTTTTCATTCCCCGGAGGCGGGGGATATCCACATGTATTCGAGCGGATTCGCCAGTTTCATCCTGATGCCTATCTTTCTTCCCTGGTACACTGGGCACCAATCAACGAGCACATTGTCAGCGCTGAAACACTTCAAATGGTCGAGGACAGTGATGTCCGTCTCACCGCCAATGCCGCATGTCACATTCTCAACGAGGGGCCTGATGTACTTTTTGTGCACCTCGATGAATCGGATGGTGCAGGGCACGCAGCAGGGTTTCACCCCGGAAATTCTCAATATCTTGCTACTCTCAGTCGATTGGACGGCTACATCGGAACATTGATGGATGCAGTCAACCGTCGTCGCAATGAACTTGGCGAGGATTGGCTTGTCATTTTTTGCAGTGATCATGGAGGAACCTCGGCAGGTACCCATGGAGGACTCAGCTTGAACGAATTAAAAGTGCCTTTGATCATTCAAGGACGGCAGGTGCCAAGCCGAGATGTTCAACCGGCTCCGTTGAACACGGACATCGTACCAACGGTTCTTGCTCATCTGGGAATTGAGGTGCCATCCTCATGGGGGCTTGAAGGTCAAACGGTTGGCTTCATTCCCAAGCTTTCCATCAAAGCGGAGAACGCCGGCCTGACCCTGAGGTGGCCAGGTATAGCTACGCTGGAAAGCAGTGTTTCAATGGAAAAGTGGAAGGCATTACCCCAAGCCAGAAGCCCACATAGACATCGTCCTTCAAGTGTTCAAAGATTCTATCGTCTGACGCTTCCTTAGCGCAAATGTGCTGATGGGCTGAGCTTGCTTTACTTCTGTTGCTGTAAGCGGCATGGCCTGTCTCCTAACCAATTTTGGATGTATCAGTGTTTGGGTTATCAAAAACACCCCGAATCATGCCCTCATTCAAGGGGTTATGTCGCTGGATGCTATCGGTTGGTAATGGACGTGGTATAAACAAAAAAGCCCTTTTAAAAAGGGCCTTAATGACTTTAACGGATGATATGGGATATGTAATTGGTGGAGGCGGCGGGAATTGAACCCGCGTCCTAAGCAAACTTATCGTGAAGCTTCTACATGCTTGTCCGGATAATAAATTTCCGATGTGTGATGACGATCCGGCACGAGTCACTCATCGTAGTCCGCATGAAATAAGTTTCGGTTCTTCACGCGCGGTCTCCCCTCAGAACCTAACCTGCTATCGCGTTTCTTCCACCCAGCAGGTGTCAGCAGAGAAACGTCGCAGAACTTTATGCTGCGAGAGCTAGATCATTATTAGCAGTTATTGCTATTGGTCCGATTTTTTACGAGGCCAACGAACCATCCTCGGCATGCTACCTCAGACATATCTACCCAGTCGAAACCAGTACGCCCCCAATAGGCATCCAAATTGCATATCCCGGGCACTTATGTCAAGTAGTGGATCCTGTTATTGACGGAAAATAGTGCACTCAAAGCTATTTCCTGATCTGTTTTTCGAGGGAGGAACACCCGCAGAGTTTCACTTTGATCACACGACCGCACACCTGACTGATCAGCTTGTTGATGACAGGTGGCTCAGTTGCGCTCTCTTTTGGTCGAGAATTTGCCGTTGCGTCGTTGTCGAGTGAGTTGCATTTCGACTGAGAGGGATTTGTTATGATTGGTCCGTGTCAGATACATGCCGACAAGCTTGGACCGCGACAACTTGTCGTCGTTGCGTCCAAATAGCTTACCAATCAGATTGGCTATGATGTTGATCAGCTTTCTCATGCCTTGCTGAATTCAAACTATATGAATTTGACTTAAAAGCGAACCGTTATTTGAGCTGTTCAATTCTTATTTACGGATAAAAAGAAGAAGAGAGTTACCTGAATCAGTTTATTTGGCATTGGCGATGATTAATCATATCGCTTGAGTATTAGCGGTCCGGTCACACTGCGGTTGCGGGGAGATCGGTCAAGCGCTGCTTGCAGATTTGCCGTTGCTTTGCTGCAATTATATAAGATGGGTGAACATGCCGTCTCTGAGTTTGGGTTCAAACCAGGTGCTTTTTGGAGGCATGATACCGCCCTCATCTGATATCTGCATCAAATCTTCTATGCGTGTTGGATGCATCGAGAACGCGATGGCGTAGGTGCCGCTATCCACGAGTTTTTCCAGTTCACCTACCCCACGAATCCCCCCCACAAAACTGATTCGAGTGCTCTTTCGAGGGTCTTCAATTGCCAGCAGAGGAGACAGCACGTGGTTCTGGAGCAATGAGACATCCAGTTGCTCCACAGCATTGCCTTTGTCGGCGACCTCTTTGTTAAACTGAAAGCGATACCACCTATTCCCCATGTAGACACCCAATTCATTTTTACACTCAGGATCCACTGGAGTGTCAGATTCAGCCAAAGTTCCCAATCCCTCGAGAGTAGAGAGGATTTCTTCAGGTCTTCTGCCATTCAGATCCTTGACTGCCCGGTTGTAGGCGAGGATTTGCATTTGATCATGAGGAAAAACCACTGTCAGGAATCCGCCGGAACTTCCTGCTCCTTTTCTGGATTCATAAATGCGTCCGGCAGCGGCGCTGCGATGGTGTCCATCAGCGATGTAAAGGGTCGAAATAGCTTCAAAAGATGATTCGATCTGATGGATCACCTGTTCATCACAGATCGTCCATGCGGTGTGGCGTACGCCGTCAGGGGCAGTGATATCGACACAGGCCTCTTTTGATGACTGTTCCTCGAAGATACGGTTCAAGACATCGTTTGAGCGGTAGGTCAGGAAAACCGGGCCGGTTTGAGCGTTCAAAGATTCAATATGGCGGACGCGATCATTTTCCTTATCGGGGCGTGTGAATTCGTGTTTTTTGATAATCTCATCCAAGTATTCCTGACAGGATGCAGCAGCGACAATGCCTGTCTGGCTGTGATCGCCCATGATTTGACGGTAAAGGTAATAACAGGCGGTTTCGTCCTGATAAAGAGCGCCTTCGCTCAATAATTTTTGAAAATTCTCAGCCCCTTTTGCGTAAACTTCATCCGAGTAAGGGTCCGTGCCCTCCGGAAGATCGATTTCAGGTTTGCTGACATGAAAAAAACTGAGTGGATGACCTGCTGCTGCTTCACGTGCTTCTGCCGATGAAAGCACATCATAAGGTAGTTCGCACAGATCGGGTGCCAGTTCTTTTTTGGGTCTTACTGCTTTGAATGGTTTCAGTGTTGCCATAATTCAGGTGCATCCTAATCTCAAGTCACGGTCTCAGGTCAATCATCGACTGACAAAATTCGTCGCCCAGCTCAAGAGCGCTGGACTCCTTACTGATGTTGTTGGTTCATTAATTGCTCGGTAATTTTATCCATCTGCACCTCTGCCAATTTCTGTGTGCTTGAATCCAGAAGGGTGATCGCCTGTTTCAATGCATCCACATCCCCCGTGTTTTTATCCGCGTTTTCGCGAGCTAAAACCTTATTCAAAGCATCCACAGCCTGCTGTATTTCTGCCGTGTAATCGGGGCCTATATCCTCCTTGCAGTCCTCCAGGCTTTGCTTAACAGCCTTGAGGAGATCCTCTGCCTTGAGCCTGGTTTCGATCCATCTTCTTGCATCAAAATCATCCATGGCGTGTTCTACGGATGATTCCACCATTTCAGTGACCTTTGAATCATCCACATCGATTGCAGACCGTATTTCAAGGTGCTGTTCCTTCCCCGTTTGAATGTCGCGCGCAAGGACATGAAGGATGCCGTTTGCGTCAATTTCAAACTGCACGCCGACGCGAGGTACACCCTTTGGCGCTTTTTCAAATGGGATCACAAACCTGCCCAGACTCCAGTTGTCTCTGGCCTTTTCTCGCTCGCCCTGCAGGGTGTGAATCAGCATTTCTCTCTGATTTGCGACCGCCGTGGTAAACACTTCACCCGCTTTCACTGGAATCGTGGAGTTTCGAGGAATGAGCACATTCATGAGACCGCCAAAGGTTTCAATGCCAAGGGACAACGGCGTGACGTCGAGCAGTGTCATCTGATTCATTTGACCAGACAACATGGCACCCTGAATCGCGGCTCCAAGGGCGATGGCCTCATCGGGATTCTGATTGGTATTCAGCTCAGGACCTGTCGATTCGTGGAATGAGTCTCCAAGTCGTATGTCACCACGAGTTTCCTCGAAATCAGCGCATTGAAAGTAATCTGACACCCGGTTCCTGACCAAAGGCATTTTGGTTTGACCTCCAACCATTACCACCTGATCCAGATCCGAGGATACAAGCCCTGCATCCGAAAGTGCGCGAATGCAGTGGGATCGAGTTCGATTCACGATGGGGCTGGCGATCTTCTCCAGTTGATCCCGCGTGAACTCTGTTTTAAAATGGTAATCATGTGTCAGGAACGGGAGTTCGACAGAGACGACTGTTTCGGCGGATAAAGCAATCTTAGCTTGTTCTGCTGCCTCCCTTAGCCGAGGAAGACTATTCTCCTTGAATGCGGCTATGTTCTCGGCTGATTCCTTGCGAACGATATTCAAAAAATGATCAAGTATGGCCTGGTCAATATC
>ERZ802830.1367-NODE-1367-length-23269-cov-7.5355_pt1 | contig 23269 bp, 18 predicted proteins | sample MGYA00345654_ERZ802830 | MGnify/ENA primary metagenome ERZ802830 (study PRJEB30503, sample SAMEA104212375) | marine metagenome | biome: Westerlies Biome; feature: [SRF] surface water layer (ENVO:00010504) within the epipelagic zone...; material: water...
GAAAGCTAAGGAAATCCTTCAAAGAGGAGGAAGAAACTGAGAAAGATCTGTAAATCCAGAACTGGAACGATGCTCTGGAAAAGAAAGATTATTCAACTCTAGGAACGATGTCCCCGGTTCAGTTGGCGAACTCAATTTGTCTCTAAAAAACTGGAGAGAACCGGGATTGAGCTGGAGACAGCGTAGAAAAACACTTCTGGCTGCCTTTGTTTGTTTAGCTCCATGTTCTGCTTACGCGTTACTTTCAAAACTAATATTGCAAGCTAGGGCGCATCAGGAGGGAAGGTATACTTCTGCTAAGGTGGTAGCATAAGCGTTTAGTGGGGGAACTTCCTTTCCAGCCACTTTTGCTTGATCATCCCAAACACGTATCTTCAGGGCCGAGGCCAGATATGGCTCACTTTCCAGCGTCTTTAGTTCCTCAGACGAAAGTAAGCCTCCCTGGAGTTCGAAAGAACGTTTGGAGGATTTAGAAAGCTGGTCGATGTAAGCTTCCTGAGTTGAACAAAGATATCGCTTGGCAAGAACATGAAGTCGGATCGTTGCCAGTAATTCAGCCGGCATGTATGGTTCTAAGAATCTTGCTCCGAAAATTTCATGACATTGGTCAACTGCCAGAAAATTGTCCCTTTCTGAAAATTCATCAATTAGGAGGTGGCCGATGTCATGAAGCAGTGCGGCAGCTATGAGCGTTGGCTCAGCGCCAGATTGGGAAGCTAGATCAGCGGCCTGAAGTGCGTGTTCTGTTTGTGTAACAGATTCATCATAACGACTTTGTCCATTTTCTTGTATGAAGTTTATAAGTAAACTTGAAAACTGCCCTCTTTTGGAGCTGACAAGCTGTTTTTTTAGTAATTGAGCGCGCTGAGTAAGGCCCTTCATTTCGCTGCTTTTCCTTGGAAGTGCCCGATTAAACTGAGGCGTGTTTTTTGTTGGTTTGAATGACCCTTTTCAAAAGTTTGTTTTTTTTCCTCGTAATATCGAGCTCGCAAGTCACCCTCAGACAGAGCGTTGTAGGTTAAATAAAGAGACCTCCGGGGCCTTGAGCTTTTGTTCAAGCCACTACGATGCGGGGTCAATGAGGAGAAAAAGACTACATCTCCGGGCTCTGCATCACAGGGCTCCCACAACATGGTATCTGCCATGTCTGAAGTCAAACAGCCCTCATCATTCATTGGTAAAAGACCTTTCATGTGCTGAGCCTTTGCAAATTCCAAACAGCCATTTTCCTTGGTCGACGAGTCCAATGCAACCATGCATGTAATGTGATGTTTAATGTGTGGATAGGCTGGTGCATCCTGATGGGGAGAATAACCCGCTCCCCCCGGAAGTTTGAAATTGATTTTTTCCTTATATAAGCAAGCGTCTTCTCTGAGTAATTTCGAGACTGTGCCAATGAGCTTTTCACCGATAATCATCGCTTTCAGCTCAGCCTGATAAAAAATAAAATCCTCGACCCGACACAGCTGAGGAATGCCGTTGACTTCTTCATAATGGCTCATCCAGGGAGTATCACCACACCTGGTCTCCATATCATGCACGGATTCGAGCACTCGCTTGATACATGGTGCACTGAAAAACCTTTTCAGGCAAAGTAAGCCATTCGTCTCCCAATAGTTTAAGTCTTCAGCATTTATACTCATTTTTCTTAGATTTATTTGGTGTGTATAAAAAATAAACGATGCTGAACGTCATGCAAATGAATCCGACGACCAGCAATCCATAGGTAAGGTAGATAAAAAATTCTAAATAAGAAAGTTGATAAGGATTAAAAACTTTGAAAATGAGTATAAAAAGTGTTCCTAAATAACCAGTTGCATCAGCCATATAAATCATGAAGCCTGCATTACCGTTGACTCTAAAACATGCGACGATGCGATCAAATAGGATGCTGTGAAAAGGTACATAAGCGGCATAAAGACCTAGGCCTGTTAGAGCAAACCAAAGTATGGATGGAACAGGCCCCAACAGCTCTGGCCGCACGAAAAGCAGAGTCGTCGTTCCCGTCAAGATAAGGCCTGCCAACATAACAACCTGAACATACAACAAAGCCTTACGGTGACCTCGAATTAATGAAAAGCTTCCAAGAAGAGTTAGAATTACGACCGCAACGCCAAGCTCTGGGAGCCACAAGTTCTCTGGCTTCCCGACTCCAAGTTCATTTAGAATATCAATGGCAAATTGATCTCTGAAATCACGGTATCCTGTGAGAGCCAAATGCATGAAAAGCAGTAGGCACAAACCAGGCGCATAATTCTTCAGAAAAGCCAGACGATCCTGTCTCATCATGGGGATTCTCTCCATTCTGGAAAGGATATCCTCTCGCGTTGGCGGAGGGACACTACCAAGCATTCGCACAGATAGAATTAAAGGAGGAATGAATAAAGCGGCAGTAAAAAAGGGCATCCATATCGGATCAACACCTAGGTTGATAAGTTGTAAGCCGATCGCCTTGACTACCCCACTCGACACAATAAAACTCGCACTCAGGGCTGCAGCCATAGCCTCAGTGTAACGCCTGCCCTCTAGAACCCCGAAAACCAATCCCCATACCATGCCAAGAGGTAAGCCATTCAGGAACAGCCAGATCACTCCAAACTTTGGAGGAGTTAATGCAAATCCAAGCAATGCAAACCAAGCCAAGCAGATAAGTAAGAGAATATATTTTATCCGTTGGCATGCACGAATCTCAGAAATGACTTTGATCCCAATAAATTTCGATGCTGTATAGCCAAGCAACTGAAAGATTACCAGAATGTCTTTGTAGGCATAGCCCAACCATTGCATTTCTGCGTATGTCCCAGCAGAAAATGGTTTCCTAAATGCATACATGCAAAAATAGGTAAAAAATGCGGCTATGGAGCACCAGACGACAGTTTCAGAAAATTTACTTTTGGATGAATATGAAAAGATTTTTATGTGTCAACTGTGCCGAGTATTTTTTCTCAATCAGAACACAACCCTGTAACGATTTGGTAAACTTGAATATCGATTCAGATTGGTATAAATAAAAAATGGCTGAAAAGTGCTTTTTTTCTTCGTGATTCAAAAAGCTTAATAAATCAAGCTACAATAACATAGAGTATTGATATCTATCCCATCCATTGAAGTGTCCAGGAAAGAAATCTTTACGTGAATTTTCATGGAAATAGATGTAAGGAGGCGCAAAAGATTTCCTGGTGACAAGGATAACAGGATGATTCGACGATCCCACTCTATCAAAGTCGGGTAATATTTTTCTGAGCTTTTTAATGGAACCACAGTTAATGGGTTCGATATCGGTGATCATCATTCTAATGGCGCCAGCAGCATGAGTTTGAACGCAATGAGTAGCCGGAAGATTGGCATTCCTAAGGTCAAAATATGCCATAGAAGGGAAGTACAGCCGTTGTTGATTTGCCGCTTAGCTCAACCGCTCAACTGTTTATCCTCATCAATTCGATACTTCCGTGAACACCCAGCTCGAAGGCATCACGTTAAAAAACTCTGATTACGAAGGAAAAAATAAAAAAGGATGGGCTGTTCGCCTCAAGTCTGGAGACAATCGACTCTCCTCTTTTGAGAGCTCAAACAGCTGAGATCTCATACTCAAGCTTAAATTAACTTCACATAAACGTAGCATTTTCGACATATATAATTCACGTTATAGTGCAGTATTTAGAGTGTATTTCCAATCATCATCTAAAAAACGAATATGGAAACTTATATTTCTCATGCAACAGAGTTAAACTCCGAATGCAACTATATCCATTTCCTGAGGGAAGATGGCAAATACGAAACGGATCTTTCAGCTTTGGAAGATCTCAACAACCAGATATTACTGCGCTGGCATAAGGAGAAACTGGCTTCTCAGACCTCTGATTTTTCTCCGCATTGACGATAGAATCGCAGATCTTAGGGTTAGCCATAAAATATGTAAGTTTAGGTGGAAAAGCATATTAGTGAACCTTAATGTTGACCAATGTGCATCAAGCACCAGACACATCCATAAAAAAGCCCCAAGGATGGGCCAACCACAAGAGGGTTTTTCTTTTATTCACTGACTAGAAAAAGAAGCCCCGCAATCCTTTAAAATTTATTGGGACGTTGCCACTCTTTATGCATCTGCATAAAAAACTTGAGTCTAACGCGCCTCGAGGGTGCTGGTTGGAGGACTTGCATCTTATGATAGCTCATAGGGATTGTTCACACCTGAAGAGAATTTCAGCAAAACCATGAATCCAATTTCCATGGTTTCATCGTTGATATAATTGCGAATGATATCGCAACCTAGAATTTCATTCCGATATTTCGAAAGAGTTCTAATCTCGGCGACAAGGTTGGATGTGAGTCGGTAGTAATTACACAACTGGCCGAATGGAAATTTTTGTCCCATGTCACTTGCTTGTCAAGTCAGCCTATGACGCCATCGAATGTTGGGTTTGATTTACACCTCCATTAATGCTGCAAAAACGAACGCTGGCTTGAAAGCCTGAATACAAAAAGAATGTTGTCGACTCATGGATTGCTGAAAAATTTTGTTTTACCCCTGAATCCTCAATAATTAAGGCAAGTGACCAGGAAATGGTAGCTGAGTGTATTTTAGCAGCGTAATGAAAATGCCTGATTCGCAGATAGCTGCCCATAACCTGAAAATCCCACATGGCAATGCTGACACAACTCAAAGTCTGATGAATTCAAATATCGATATGCTCAAAACGGGATTGACCTTGTTGATGGCCAGAGTCATAGTTGTTTCTCCTTCGAGGGCACCGGTGGCGCAACTGGATAGCGCATCTGACTTCGGATCAGAGGGTTGGGGGTTCGAATCCCTCCCGGTGTACCACTTTTCCGAGTCGTTCCGATTTCCTAACCGGTTGCAGATTCCATTGAGTATTTGAAACCAAACTTCTGGCATTCGTTTATCGTTCGGATAAAGCATACTGATTTTTTCATTACGCTCATCCCCTATCTTTTTTTTTGCGTTAATTGCGAAATTCGCAGATTCGTTTTTTTGATTTGGATCAACAAAAGCTCGTGATCTTGTCGTCGATATCATCAGCAGCTTTAACCCATTTTTGCATTAGCTGGACCGTCCTCCGGCAATTAAGCACCGAGATTTCCCTCCCGATAGGCAAATTTAATCCCATGCAGAGCAAATATTGCCGAAACGCACTTGGCTGGGAAATAAAGATGCCTACATGCCCATAAAATGATAAAATTAATTTTTATGAAATTAACTTTGATTTAAGGAGTTGCGGACTTATTCACACCTTATCGGCACTTTCCTCAAGTTGCTTTAGCAGAAATGGTATTATTAATGCTGCGTCGTATTTTAGTTCTTACAGTAGGCTTGAACATTTTACGATCAAAGCTCAACAACATGGCATTAATTTTTAATCATCGCTACTCTGGTTACCTGATAAGATGCTTTAAGCGTCTGTCTTGGACTGCCTTGACGGTAATCAGCGCCTTCATGGGGCATAATTTGAACGCGGATAACTGGGGAGTCCATTCTGCAACGGAAGCAAGTCTGTTGAGCGGAGAGCTCTTATTCCCACTACCCGAGCCTCCCACAGATTTAGATTATCGCGAGAAAGGGTCACCCTCAGCTGCCAAAATCGAGCTTGGGCGTATGCTGTTTTTCGATAAAATACTGAGCGGGAATCAAAATATCTCCTGTGCAACCTGTCACCATCCGAGTGCAGGTTTGGGAGATCAGCTTTCACTATCGATTGGCGAGGGCGGAAATTTGCTAGGATTGGGCCGCGACACCGGAGAAGGGCTGGATGCGGTTCATGAACGTGTTCCCAGAAATGCACCGGATATTTTCAATCTCGGAGCGAAGGAATTCGTAACCATTTTTCACGATGGTCGGGTACAACAACCTTTCAAAAATAAAAATTTCTTTGTAACACCAGCCGGAGAGACCCTCCCCAGCAAACTGGAAAATATACTCGCCGCTCAGGCGCTGTTTCCAGTGACCTCCGCCACAGAAATGGCGGGACAAATGGGAGAAAATACCATCGCGAATTTCGCAGCAGAAAAAGATTTTACGAGCATTTGGAACGCCCTGGCCGAGCGGCTTAGATCAATTCCAGCATATGTATCCCTTTTTGAAGCTGCATTTCCGAAAATCAAAAACGGCAGCAATGAACTCACCTTTGCAGATGCGGCTAATGCGATTGCAGCTTTTGAATCACAAGCGTTTCGTTTTGATAACTCCCCTTTTGATGCATTTTTGAGAGGTGATGACGACGCCATGACTGTGGACGAAAAAATGGGTATGTCATTATTTTATGGAGAAGCAAAGTGTGCTTCCTGCCACAGCGGTCCCTTCTTGACAGACCACCAATTCCACGCCACGGCCATGCCGCAGATAGGACCAGGGAAAAATCACGGAACCAGTGGTCGAGAAGATTTCGGACGTGGTGCTATCACGGAAGACGCAGCCGATAATTATAAATTCAGGACACCGTCTTTGCGAAATGTCGCGCTCACCGGACCATGGGGACATGATGGGGCTTTCAGCGATCTGAAGGAAATCGTCATCCACCAGCTGAATCCCTTTGATGCGCTCGCTTATTATGATCGAACTCAGCCCGTGTTGACCGGTCGATCAGATCTGGACGCCATAGATTGGATTGCGATGGATGATGCCGTAGCGGTAGATCAACTTGCAGACGCCTGTCAAATTGAGCCAGTAAATTTGGAACCCGATGAGATAGACCAGCTCGTCTCTTTCTTGTATGCGCTTACCGATCTGCGTGCACTCGATATGACGGATATTATCCCATCAAGTGTACCAAGCGGCCTCCCTGTAGCCGATTGATAGCAATGCCTTCCCAGCCATCGAATCCAAGGCTTTCAGGAACTCTGAGGCGATGACGACGCACTGACCGAGTACGAAAAGGCGGACATGTCCCTCTTTTATGGAAAAGCCATGTGCGCTTCCTGCCAGAGCGGTCCCTTCATGACGGACCAAAGTACTCGCGGCCAAAAACGAATTGTTTCAAGCTGACAAAAATAGTGTCAAGCAATGATGTCATACATAGACTCAGGCTGTGATGCTTTTCAACTCATCCATCTGTTGCGTCCTCGGATGACTTCAACGCGGTCTAAGGTGGACTCCCATATGGTCTCAAGACAGACAGAGAAAATGGCGAAGAGTCAGATTGATTGTGCAATACACTGGCGTCATTGAAAAAGATTTTGATAGCCCTGGAAATGCACGCCTCTGAAGAATTGTCTGAGGTTGGTATTTCTCATTCATCGTCAACTTCGTAAAACCACCTTTAGAATCTTCAAAATTTAATTCGTCAGGGTAAAATCCATGGCACTGATGACAATTCGGTCCTGATCAGTGGCTCTGATAACCTTGGATTTATTATTTCATCTCCGTAGCGGCATGTATCCAATCCTCCATGGTCTCGACCGATTGACGCTGAGTAAAGGACTGAAATGATTCCTGCGGCCACGAGTCACTATTGAATTTTTTAAGCAAGCGTTCGAGCATCAGCGGTAGGTCATCGAAAGCGACTGCCTTCGCAATCTGACGACCAATTTCCTTTTTATCGCCAAAACCTCCCCCGACGAAAACATGATAACCTTCCTTTGTCGTGTCACCTGATTTCACTTGGGTCGCCAGGAGTCCTATATCTCCGATATAATGCTGGGCACAAGAGTGGGAACAACCCGTGAGGTGGATGTTGATGGGGCACTCCATAGGGCAACGCTCCTCTAAATAATCCATCAGCTCACGCGCATGACCTTTTGTGTTGGCTGAGGCAAATTTGCAGTAAGAATTACCGGTGCATGCAATCACCCCGCTGCGTATGTTGGATGGTTCAACATGCAACCCAAGGGCAACAACCTCACGGGTCAGGGAATCGAGATCTTCTTTGGTCACATTGGGAATCAGAAGGTTTTGCCAGACAGTCAGGCGAAGTTCTCCATTCCCAAATCGATCACTCAAATCAGCGAGACCATTAAGTTGTTCCGGAGTTAAAACACCCGCTGGAATTCCGATACCCACATAGAAAAGCCCTTCCTGCTTTTGAGGGTGGGACCCGATGTGAGCGTGCTTGGTTGCGACAGGTTGAGGAGGATTCCAAGAGCGAAGCAATTTTATATCTGATTCATTTAACTTTATCAGAGGACTGTTTAAATCCTGTTCAACAGCATTCAGGAATCGATCTATTCCCCAGTCTTTCAACAAATATTTCAACCGAGCTTTTTTTCTCAATGCACGGTTCCCATTTTCAATGAATATACGAACAATACTCTGAATAATTTCCAAAAGTTGATCGGGCGGGATGAGAACGCCAGAGTCCGAAGCAAAAGTCTTGTGGCCTGTGACTCCTCCAAGGGCCATCAGGAAGTAAACGCCGGGTATGCACCCTTTGAAGGTTTCATTTACCTTCACAGCCCTCACTCCTATGTCATTGGTGTCTTCGACAACACCGATTGCACCTCCACCGTCGAAGGCAATATTGAACTTTCTGGGTAAATTGTAGAACTCATCTGTGTTGATGATACGTTGGGCCAGCTTTAAACAGAAAGGCCTGACATCGATCAGCTCCGTAGGATCGATTCCCGCCGCAGGAGATGCTGTGATATTACGGATATTATCCGCTCCAGATCCCTTGGAATGCAATCCCACCGACTGAATACGCTGCAAGACGCTGGAAGCATGTTCCAATGGAATCACCCGAAGCTGGAAATTAGCACGGGTTGTAATTTGGATGTAACCGGAAGTGAGTTCTTTTGAAAGAGCAGCTAATTCCCGTATCTGGAAACTTCGGATGTAACCACCTGGTATGCGAAGACGACACATGAATCCATCCTGCTTGGGCGCAAGGTAGAAAAGTCCATGCCATTTCATGAGGAACGTTTCTTCCACATTAGGCTCACATCTTTGTTCTGATACGTTTTGGACTATGGAAAATGTTTTATTGAGATCGGTGCGATACTTTAGTTGCTCCTCCTTGCAATAATCTTCAGGAGAATTCTCATTGGAAACATCAGATAATGCTGGATCAGGAGCTGCGTCTGCAAAACGCATTCCTGTCTGTTGGAGTCCGTTGAAAAAACCGTTCAGGTATATCGACTGCTCAGAATTTATAGGTGTGCCACTGATGGTGCTGATAGGGTTATGCATGGTCTTGAATCGTGAATCTAACATTAGTAAACATCTCTTAAATAACGCTTGTCCTTTTTGAGACTGGCGATATAGGCGTTGGTTGCATCTTCGGCCAACCCCCCTTGTTCGGTCACAATTTCCCGCAGTACCATATCTACGTCCCTGGCCATCCGTTTGGCATCGCCACATACGTATAGATGGGCACCTTCCTCAAGCCATGCCCAAATCTCCCTGGCCCGCTCGCGCATTCGGTGCTGCACGTATACTTTTTGTTGTTGATCACGTGAAAACGCAGTATCGAGCTGGTGAAGCACGCCTTGTGCCTGAAAAGCCTTGAGTTCGTCCTGATAAAGGAAATCTGTCGAAGCCTTTTGATCGCCGAAGAATAACCAGTTTTTTCCTTGAGCACCGGATATGGCCCTGTCCTGCAGAAAGGCTCGAAATGGTGCAATCCCTGTACCTGGGCCGATCATGATGACGTTCCGACCGGGATCTTCGGGAAGTCGAAAAGTCGAGGGATGCAGGAATATCGGAAGCTGATCCTCCGGTCGAATCCGTTCGGCAAGAAAGGTAGAACATACACCGTTTCGAGTTCTGCCATTCAGCTCATAACGAACGACTCCCACAGTGATGTGGATGGCTTCGGAATGCATTCGAGGACTGCTGGATATGGAATATAAGCGGGGCTGAAGTTTTGGAAGTAAGTCCACTATTGCCTGCGGTGCGAATCTAGGAAATTCTTCCAGCAAATCCAGGAGGTCCATACCCTCTGCCAAATCCTCGAAAGACCGGTGTGAAACAGCACCCTGCATGGAAGTGAGCCCTTCCCAGAGTCGTTTATTAATCCTGGTCAACTGGCAATCCCGTGTAAGCGCTTCCACCAGACGCTTCTGCTCACCGTTTTTGGATGTGACTTGCTCGTCACCATGCCATCCGCATTGCTCCATCAGAGCATTCACCAGATCTGGAGCATTGCTTGGAAAAACTCCGACAGCATCACCCGCGGTATATCGAATGCCAGAAGCGCTGATATCAATTTCCAGATGGCGCGTGTCCTTGGAAGAACCTTTCATGTTCAACTTCTTTTGATCAATCAAGCTCGCAGGAAAAGGGTTTTTTCGTCCATAAGGCTTTTGTTGTTTTTCCTTGTTTTCTACATTTGCTTCGATTGGTGATTTAGCAAGGGAAGTTTGTTGCGATGGTGCATCAGATGCACTGTCCGCCAAAGCATGCCACAGGCTTTCAATCCAGGATTCGCTTGCTTCCTCATAATCCACATCACAATCAACTCGCTCCATGATGCGGGTCGCCCCCAACTCTGAGAGACGTTCATCAAATCGCTTACCGGCCCCACAAAAGTCTGCGTAATTCAAGTCACCTAATGCCAGCACACCATAGGAAACTTGATTCCAGGAGTTCGCCTCCTGCTTTAGGATATCATTCCAAAATTGGAGTGCATTGTCGGGTGGATCACCCTCTCCCCATGTCGAGGTAACAATGATAGCTTTGGTTGGTTTTGATCTGTCTATCTTAGCGTATGCATTCAATTCATGCACTTTCGTCTCGAAACCTTTAGTTTTAGCCCGCTTGGAAATATCCTTCGCAATCCCCTCGGCCGATCCGCTTTGACTGCCATAAAGTATATTCAATACTGGTTTCGGATCCACAGCGGGTGACTCGGCGGAGGATGCAGGCGCACCTTCATTCACACGGCTGAAAACGCCTGCAAGGTATCCATTAAGCCAAAGGCGCTGCTCCGCGGTGAACGGCGCGTGTTCGGGGATACAGGGAATAGGTTGAGTTGCTTGCGATTCCAATAGGGTGGGTAATTTCATGATACTTTATTGAGTTGGACGGCGCATGCCTTGTAGGAAGGTTGACGTGAATACGAATCGAACGAAGGATGCGTCAGACGGTTTACCTCCTGATAATGCATCGGAATAAATACCTGTCCCGGTTGAACGGTTGCCATGACTTTGGCTGTTGCCTCGACACTTCCTCTTCTCGAAATGATCTGCACTTTTTCATTGTGCCGAATATTGAGTTTGACTGCGTCCTTGGGATGCAATTCAACGTAGAGAGCAGCGGGGGCCATTTGCAGAAGCATGGGAGATTTTCCAGTCCGCGTCTGGGTATGCCATTGTGCCGATGTTCCACGCCCGCTCAGCAACCAGAAAGGATAGGAACTGTCGGGAGGTTCAGTCGGTGGTTGAACAGATTCGAACAAAAACCGGGCCCTCTGATCTGGATGGTAAAAGGAGCCGTCCCCGAAAAGTCGACGCTCTTTCTCTGGAGAACCATTCTTCGCATGCGACTCTGAAAAAGGCCACTGAATCCCTCCTTCTCTTTGTAACATTGCGTAATCCTTGATTCCTGAAATATCACAGGGCCGCCCCCTGGTAAGGCGCTTGAGTATCTGAAACGTTGAGGCCGGATCCTTCCATTCCGTGAACATATCACCGCATCCCCATTGACAGGCAATCGACTTGAAAATATCAAAATCCGAACGGGATTCACCGGGAGGTTCCGTGATAGGTTCAATGACTCCCAACCTTCGCTCGGAGTTGATAAAAGTTCCCAGCTTTTCACCCCAACCCGCGGCTGGCAAATACAGATCTGCTTCCTGTGCGGTTTCAGTGGAGTAATACATGTCCTGAACGACAAGAAAATCGACTTTTGTGCGCACCAGTCGGAGCCAGTTCGATTGATCAATCCACGAGTGCCCCGGATTGGTCGCGACAATCCACAGACCTTTGATTTTACCAGCATCTACTTGTTTGAGAATCTGATCATAAGCTAGACTATTTTTTGTTGGAATACGGGCTACAGGAATCTTCAGACATTTAGCAACCTCTTCTCTGTCACCTTGATTTTGAAAATCCCTTCCTCCAAACAAGGATGTGGTATTACTGAAAAGCCGCGACCCCATGGCGTTACATTGTCCGGTAATCGAGTTGGCTCCCGTACCCGGCCGACCAATGTTACCGGTCAAAAGCGCCAGGTTGATGATTGCCTGAGCCGTTCGTGTGCCCTGATAACCCTGATTGACACCCATTGTCCACCAGAAGGAAACTGCTGTTTTTTCATGAATCCGAGCTGCCAAATTCATAATGGTAGATTCCTTCAAACCCGTTGTCAGCGCAGCTCGTTCGAGGGTAAACGACTCCACAAAAGTGGCAAACGCATCATAGTCATTTGTATGATTTTTGACGAAATCGGAGTCTACCCATTGGTTCTGGATGAAAATTCTGGCGAGAGCGTAAAACAAAGTTAGATCAGACTTTGGGCGTATGGGCAGATGAAGCGACGCCGCTGCTGCCGTTTCTGTCATTCTTGGATCAATGACGATGATGTCCGGATGTCGCTGGTTGCGCATCACGCGCTGCCAGAGTATGGGATGGGCAATACAAGGGTTGGAACCCACAAAAACCAGGGTGTCGGAGGCTTCCAGGTCGGCATACGTGTAGGGCGGGGCATCAAAGCCGAAGGTCTGTTTGTAAGCGGTCACCGCAGAGGCCATGCACTGACGAGTGTTGCCATCTCCATGAACCCAACCCATACCGAATTTTGCCAAAGCTCCCAATAAGGCAAGATCTTCATTGGTAATCTGCCCTGTTCCTATCCATGCTGTCGATTCATTGCCATGTAGTTTTTGGATCGATTTGAATCGACTGCAAAATGTCTCTAATGCGATGTCCCAACTCACTATCTGCTGACGTCCATTCACGTCCTTGAGCAGGGGCATGGTTCCACGATCTTTGGAATCCAACACGGACAATGACTCCCATCCCTTTGGGCATGCAGCTCCAAGGTTGACAGGATAGCTCGCGGATGCAGTTACGTTGATCGGTTTGTTTTTCTTGCTGTGCAAATGCAACTGACATCCAGTGGAGCAGTAGCCGCAGATGGATGCCGAGGTCTTGTCTGGCAGCAATCGGTCGGGCAGCATACCATGCGAAGATGTGGAGCTGAGGCGCAGTTCTTCGGTCAGAGGACCTTGCCTTTCCTTTAGCATCTGGCTGAATCGGTGGAAAAGTTTCATGGAATGACAGGTGGATGAACTCGCGCTGCAGATGGAGATCGACTCATGGTGAAGAATTGGTATCTTTCAATGATTTCAAGTGTGAAGAAGATGCCAATGCCGAGGAGGAGACTCATCAGAATAAGCGTTTCCGGCCATTTCAGGAAAGAACCCAAAATGGTGATCAGCATCCCCATGCATCCCAGGCCGAATACGAAATTCAACCTTGATTTCACTATTTTGTCTGGTGCCTTGCTTAGACAGAATTTCAATTTCATGCCACCCAGCACACATGTGATGATTCCGAGAGAAAGTATTTCACCGGAACTTGGTTCCCCAGCGCCGAAATTCAAGAGCATATTGGCGGTAAAAATTCCCATGAGCACCGTTCCAAAGAATCGACTCGCCGTACGGGGAAACAACCAGGAGGAACGGTGCGTGTCATGATAGATCATGACTGAGGTAAGGACGGCTCCAAGTCCCAGGCTCAAAACAACCCATGCCCGTGCAGCATGAAAAGTGGATGGAATCCATGGAAAAAATTGATGCGACAAGTCGGCAAGAAGGACAAAGGCAAGCAAACTAAACGCAAGGATTTCCCGACTCAGCCATGACTTCTTCAGTCCAAGAAAAAAGCGCCACGCCTTGCGTGGTTGGCCTAAATGAAATGAACTGGATACTAATCCAATCATGAAGATCAAAAGACCTAATCCATGATTCAAGATAGAAACCGTGCTGATCGAGTTGTTATCGAATCCGATGAAATGGCTCAACATCATGCCCAATCCCCATTGAGTCATTGTCAGCATGGCAATCAAGGGCCAGTGGGGCTTCGCCTCTGAAACAGGAGCTTGATAGGTGGTCCAGTGTGTTTTATCCAAAGAACGTTTGGATAGGTATGATGTCGAAGGCTGTGTGATGGCGGAAGACGGCGCCCCGGGATAAATGGCATTGTCTTTGAAACGTCGTTGCGCAAGCTCATGGCTCAACCGATCCTGATTGATGGTTTGAATGCGGATCGCATCATGAGGACAAGCCTGAACACAGGCAGGTTCTTCATGATTGGCAAGACGGTCCGAACACATATCGCACTTGCGAACGACGCCGTGAGCTTCGTGGTATTTGGGAACTTCATAGGGGCATTTCCAAATGCAGTATTCACAGCCAATACATTGATCATCCAGATGTTTGACAATTCCCGAGATTGCATCTTTCTCATAAGCTCCTACTGGACATCCATTCATGCATTCAGGATTCACACAGTGATGACACGCACTGGTTACGGTGTGAACCCAGGAATGATGTTCGTTTTCTCCAAACCACTGCTGAACACGTCTCCACGACTCGTCGGGGCTCAATCCGTTCATGTGATGACATGCACTGACGCATGCCTTGCACGCAGAGCATCGATCAACATCGACTTCAAAGGCATATTGCTCACCGTCCTCGGGGATTTGCGTTGGGATTAAGGCTCGAAAGACTTCTTGGCGACCGCTAGCATCTTTTTGCGTCGCGTCCTGCAACGCAAACTGCTCAACGGCAGTGCCGGTCTGACTCAAGGCTAGATCGATGAGCGTGGTCTCCGTTTTCATGAATTCAATGCAGCAGCGTTAGGATTCATTTCATTTCCCTGAACGGACAAGTGAAACCAAAGATTGGCGCGGTCTGGATTTGACCGAAAGGGTGTCATTGCCAGAAAGCCCATCGGTAGATGATGGAGTGCTGTTTACCTCCTTGGATTGAAATTCACCCTTGATGTGAGAGCGTTCCGCAAGAAAGGTGATAAGAAATTCTCGCATGTGATAATAATCCGAATGCTCCAGAACGTCCGTTCGATTTCTGGGACGCGGAAAATTGACCGAAAGAATCTCGCCCACTTCGGCTTCAGGGCCATTGGTCATCATCACCACTCGATCCGAAAGAAAAAGTGCTTCATCGACGTCATGCGTAACCATCAAAGCAGTAATTTTATTTTTGGACCAAAGTCTGAGGAGAATTTCCTGGAGTTCGTATCGCGTAAGGGCATCCAGCATTCCAAAAGGTTCATCAAGAAGAAGCATCCGCGGGGAAAGAGCAAATGCTCTGGCAATACCGACACGCTGGCGCATTCCCTGCGACAATTCACCAGGTTTCTTGTGCATCGAATCTGCCAGACCCACAATGGCGAGATAATATTCTGCGATCTGGTTGCGTTCGGTTTGGCTCGCTGTGAAAAAAGCCTGATTAACCCCCAGCAGGACATTGTCGACAGCAGATAACCAAGGAAGCAAGCTGGGAGATTGAAATACGACTCCTCGGTCTGGCCCTGGCCCTTCCAGCTCTTTTCCGGCTAGAATAATGCCACCCGAGGTAACCGGGTTTAAGCCTGCCAACATCGAGAGAACGGTCGATTTGCCGCAACCGGAATGTCCAATCACTGAAACAAATTCACCTTTTGCTATCTTCAGGTTGAAATCTTTGACGATAACTGCTTCACCCTTTGCCGAGGGATAGGATTTGGTCAGGTCTGAAAGGATACAGTATGCACTCATATTTCCACCTCCAGGCGCTCGTGTTTAAGTTCTTCACGACGCACCGAGTTTGATTTTCCAGACTGAAAAGTTCTGGGTGCATCGAGGTCGTCGGGGAGAATGTTGGGCAAGACAAATGTTTTTCTGATAGTAGCCGTGTGTTTTGAGTGACTTTTCTTCATCAAGAAGTCGATGACCCGCTGACGCAAAAGTTTGAACGCTTCGTCGTGGTTGAGAGTCTTTCGATTTCGAGGGCGTGCAAGATTTACTTGAATGGATGGGCCAAGAGTAGCACCCGGCCCTCGTGTCAGCGGTATCACACGATCGGCGAGCAATATACCCTCGTCAACATCGTTTGTGATCAGTATGACCGTCTTTTTGTTTTCGGACCAGATGCGTGCAATTTCCTCCTGCAGATTGGCTCGAGTCAGAGCGTCCAGAGCACCAAGGGGTTCATCAAGCAGCAAAACAGAAGGATCCATTGCCAGCGCTCTAGCAAGGGCGACGCGTTGACGCATTCCACCAGAAAGTTCGGATGGCCGTTTCTGAATGGCAGGAGCAAGATTGACCATTTCAATGTAACGTTGGATATGCTCCTTTCGCTTCTGATTCGTCCATGCGGGAAAAACCTGATTGACCGCAAGGGAGATATTATCCCACACATTCAACCATGGCAGCAGAGAGTAATTTTGGAATACAAGAGCACGGCTTGGGTCTGGCTCCGTGATGGGGTCCCCTTTTTGCAATACCTGCCCACTGGAAGGTTTCAAGAGGCCTGCAATCAGCGAGATCAAGGTAGTTTTTCCTGCGCCTGAATAGCCGACGATGGCAACAAACTCTCCTTCCCGAATATCCAGATTGATCTCTTGTAGAACATCCGTGCGCTGATGTCCCTGTCCGTAATGTTTGCTAACGTTTTTCAGCGTGATAAGCGAATCCATGATGGCGAAAAAAGAAGTGTTTATTCAAAACTGACAAATTCCTGAAGACTCAGCATGATCGTATCCAGCATGAAACCAATGATGCCGATGGTAAAAACAGCGACCATAATCATGGATAAAGTTTCACTGGACCCGTTTTGAAACATGTCCCAGACAAACTTTCCGAGCCCCGGATTCTGAGCAAGCATTTCGGCGGCAATCAATACCATCCATCCAACGCCCAAAGACAATCGCAGTCCCGTGAAAATTAATGGCATCGCCGCTGGAATAATAATCTTGGTTATTTTCTTGAACCAACCAAGTTTCAGGACGAGCGCCACATTGAGATAGTCCTTATTGGTTGTCGAAACTCCCAGTGCTGTATTTACGAGAGTCGGCCACAATGAACAAAGTGCAACGGTAATGGCCGAATTCAAAAACGAAATTTCAAACATCGGGTCATCGGACACGTAGACAGCTCCTACCACGATCATGACAATCGGCAACCAGGCGAGAGGAGAAACAGGCTTAAAAATTTGAATGATTGGGTTCATGGCATTGTTGATGCCTTCGTTCAACCCACATAGAAGACCAAGTGGTATGGCAATCACGGATGCAATGATGAACCCAAAGAATACCGTCGTGAGACTCGTGTAGATCTGAGAAACATAAGTATCCTTGCCGGTATAGACCTTATTTTCGAAGGCTTTCAGGAGCATTTTCAATTTGACTTTATTTTTGTACTTTGCTCCACCGGTAGCTTCTTCGGCCAATACCTTTTCATACCATTGTTTGAGGGGAACATACATGGTGGCTGCAGCACGGTCACTCGAAGCCAAATGATCTCGCATACCTTTCGGCAATGATGAAATCAAACTAAAGGCCTTCAGGGTGGATTGCGTAGTCATCTTTTGCCTTTCAATCAAGAGAGCTACTTTTTCAGCTGCCAGGATCCTTGACTCACTTCGGTTGAGATCCATTTTCGCATTCGATTCTGCGTCGGTGTCCCCTGGTAGCGTGTTCCATTTTGGATCGGCTCGGTACGCCTCCTCATGATTTCGATATGCAATTTCCATGGGAACCACCTTGGCAATGATATTGCCAGCAAGCTCCTTGCTTTCTGCAAACTGCAATCCTTCGGCCGTCGATTTCGCCTCATCGAGCGATGCTGCAACCGATACCCGGTTGTATATTTGCATGAGCTCATTGGCACGCTCGAAAAGTTCCGTCGCCTGATTCATCGCCGCTTCCACTGCCGGGGAAGTAAGACCGGACTCAATCTCTCCAGGAAAGTCTTCGAGAACAGAGGCATATCGATCCATACTTTTCAGGCGTTTTTGACGGACGCGATGCGCGTGTTCCTTTTCCTTGATGTTTTCCAGCCGCTTTTCATTACCAAGTCCTTTCCAGGCCGACCAAACCTGTTTCGGACCAGGAACCGTTCCAAACTTGGTGACAATCTGCCTGGAAGTGAGGTCCCAGAGCCAAAAAAAGACGAGGACTGAAATCAACGGCAATGCCACACCGTGGAAAATTGCTTTTAATTGATCTCTGGGCGACTCTCCCTTGAGCAGAAGAAAAAAGGGGGCCAACCATCCGAATCGAATTTTTTTCAGAAATATGATCCACCGATAAAATGCTTCATCTTTCATAAATAATACAAAGGATCCTGTAAGAATGGACAAGGTGTGTGTGTTTGTTTTCGGATGGCTGACATACGCATTGCGGTCCCTTGTGGATTGCTTTATTTAATTTCTTCCCTTATTCCAACGTCGAAGCTGTTGATATACTTGATGGGACTTCGACCATCGTAAGTATTTCCGTCAATGAATTCGTCTGTTGGAGGACGATAACCTGCCCATTTGTCTTTCTCATCCACGGCAGGTAATTGATGTTTCTGAAGATAACCCTCCTCAATCAGATGCTCCGCGGCAGCTGTGTATATGTCTGGTCGGTATATTTTCTTCGCTGTTTCATCATACCAACTCGCAGGCTTTGACTCAGGAATCTGACCCCAACGACGCATCTGAGTAAGGAACCAGACGCAATCACTATACCAGGGATAACTCGCGAAATGATTGAAGAACACATTGAAATCAGGCATCGGGCGCTTGTCAGTGCTTTGGAAGTAAAAATAACCCGTCATGCTGTTCTTGATGACTTCGTAATCAGCTCCCACATATTCCGGCCGCGATAATATGCGTGCCGCTTCGTGACGATTGACGTATTTGCCAGAGCCATCCTTTTCATCTAACCACATTCCAGCTCGAATCAACGCCTTGGTGATTGCGATCAAAGTATTCGGGTTTTCATCTGCCCACTGACGGGTGGCACCAAAAACTTTTTCAGGATTATTTTTCCAGATATCGTAATTAGTGGTCACTGGAACCCCGATTCCGCGTACGACAGCCTGCTGATTCCAAGGTTCGCCCACACAATATCCTTCAATGGTCTTCGCTTCCAGGGTCGCAGGCATTTGAGGGGGAGGCGTCACAGATAACAGGACATCAGCATCGGTCGTACCAGTAGCATCGATCGCACCAGATGCCTGATCCATGTAAAATCCCGGACGAATCCCCGAAGCTGCCAGCCAGTATCGTATTTCGTAATTGTGTGTGGAAACCGGAAATACCATGCCCATTCTCATGGGCGACCCCGCAGCTTTCTTGCTCTCCACAATAGGCTTCAAGGCGTCGGCTGAAATCGGATGCTTTGGAGTTGGGCTTTTAAGGGAGGCATCGTTTTCCTGCATCTGCTCCCAGAGGTCGTTGGAAACGGTGATTCCATTGCCGTTGTAATCCAGACTATAGGGAGTAATGATGTGAGCCTGAGTGCCGAAGCCTATGGTTGCTCCGATAGGCTGTCCAGCAAGCATGTGCGCTCCGTCCAACTCACCGGATATCACACGGTCGAGGAGTATTTTCCAATTGGCTTGCGCCTCCAACTTGACATCCAGGCCCTCGTCTTCAAAGAAAAGTTTTTCTTTTGCTATCACTAGAGGCGCACAGTCGGTGAGTTTTATGAACCCGAAAAGAAGTGCGTCCTTTTCAACATCCAACAGTTCAGCTCGAGCTTTTGTTGATGATGAGTCCAAAACGAAGCCGATCAGGCAGGCCGTCGCGGAAAGACTCAGAAACGAAAGCGAGATTCCTTTCAGCCACTCGGTGAAGCTTTTTTGTTTTTTATTTTTGTATTTAGGTCTCATTTTTTTTTATTTTCTGTTTGAGGTTTATCAATTATTGAATCAGTTCATGTTAAAATCTTTTGAGGAATAGCCAGATTGCCTGCCTATCTATCGGCCGAAGCCGTTTCTTTCGAACAAGTGACCTGCTGATAAATATCTTCTCGAAAAATATTTTTCTCCGTAGATATTTTTTGCTGCAGGACGCCTGATTCGACCAATCCCTGTTGAATCCAGCTCCTTTTGCGCTGGCTGGGGGAGTTAACTTCATCGCCACTGAAAAAAATAAATTCCCTCGAAGCATCCAGAGATGGATTATTTTTTCTGAGAATATGTCCCTTGAGAGCGTTAAAGAGTATCTCGGGAGACAGATTCAAATAATCGTGTCGCGATAAAACGCTGCTGATGTATTCCAGATGAGTATCATCTCCGCACATTTGGCAGGCCTCGATGATGGCAGTCATCAATCGTTCACTGCGTTCCTGATCCTCCTTCCAAAAGGATTCCGACATCATCAGGACTTTTTCCGGATGGTAAGGGGAAAGCTCGGCACTGGTAGCCACACAAAATCCGCATCCTGACATGATTCCCACTGAATTCCATGGCTCGCCGGCGCAGTAACCGTCTATGTGTCCGGCTTTTAAATGATAAACCATCTGAGTTGGTGGAAGCACTACTAGATTGGTCTCAGTATCAGGATTGATACCTCCAGACCGAAGCCAGCTGCGCATGAGCATGTGGTGACTTGAGTAGCGCGAAACAATCGCAAAAGTCGGAAGCCTGGAAAGCTTTCTGCTTTTGTGATTTTTGAGGATAGCGCGTGGAGCCTGATCAATCTCATGTCGATATTCCTTTGAAATCGTTATTGCATTTCCCTGAAGACTGGTTACGAGGGGAGCAATGAACCTTTTGTGCTGGGGCTTTGCGGCGAAAGGTAAGCCTGCAATTGCCTGTGCTGCTAGCAATTCTCCTGTTGCCATCTTATCTCTGATGGAAGCCCAACCAAGCTCCCGGCTCAGGCACACATCGACACCATGCTTGGAAAACAAATCCATTTCCTGCGCAAGAAGAAACGGGGCTGCATCGCAAAGTGGCACGAAACCGAGCCTAAGTGGATTCTTATTTTGACTGGGTATGTAGAGATTCATTGGAGTTGATATGTTCAACGCATTACGTTCAGCACCGGGTATGCCAAACCATTTTTCACCGCTCAAACTGAGGTGAAAAAAAATGATCGCATGAATGCATAGATCAAATAGATGCATAAATTATTTGAGTGCAATATCTTAAGTTAATTTGAATTTTTTTTACGTACTCAGCTTCATGCAGGATTTCACTCAATCTCACCCTTCCACGTATAATCGTGGCAAAAAGAATCCGCATGTTGATCCGATCAATTGTTTTATTTTGAACAATATGAATCCTTTGAATCATCGAGTTGGTGTTTTTCATTATTCAAGGTGGTGGAATAGAAGTTGCTGTTCTTTGTCACGCGTGAAGAGTGAGACACATGATCGATACCAGAAAATTAAAGGTTTTTTTGACAGTGGCCGATTGCGAAAGCTATACGGCTGCTGCCCGAAAATTGAGTACAGTCCAATCAACCATCAGTCACGCGATCCACGACCTCGAGGAAGATCTGGGTTGCTCGCTTTTTCAAAAAATTGGCAAGCGCATGGTATTGACCGATGAAGCAGTGTCATTGCTTGATTATGGAAAAAAAATCGAATCTTTGATGGAGGAGGCGAGGGAGGCAGTCAATCCTACTTGTCACTGGGGCAAACGGAGATTCACGATTGGTGCAAGCCTTTCAGCATCGTTGACCTTTATCCCCGAAGTGTTGCGTGAACTGAACGAATGTTTTCCAAAATGTACCACCAGCGTTGTCACTGGAAATGCTCCGGAAATTATGACAGGTGTTCGTTCTGGCCACTTGGATATTGCCATAAGCCTGGAACCCGAGCATGAGCCGCAACTGGATTTCAAACCTGTCTTCTGCGACGAAATGTGCTGGGTGCTTTCGCCTTTAATGCCCTGGACGGAAAAACCTGACATGAACGATGTGGCATTTAAAAGTCAAAGGTTTATTACCTTCTGTCAGGATAGTTACACGTGTCGATTGGTCGAATCTTTTTTTAAAAAATACCGTTTCACCCCACAATCCTTGACTTACATGGGTAGCATGGAGGCGATCAAGGCATTTGTAAAACTTGGGCAGGGTGTCAGTCTGATGCCGGCCTGGGTGGCAAAAGAGGAAATCGATAGTGGTTGTCTTCGTGCATTGCCAACAGGCAGTGATGATCTCAAGCGTCGATGGGGAATCACACACCGCAAAGGACAGTTGCTGGGCGACATGGAAGAAACATTTTGGAGATTATGCCAAGCCTCCATTCACAATAAAAGCATCGAAGGATATCCGATTAAAACATTCCCGATCAAAATTTATGAACAACCCGTCGCTGAGATTTAAATATCTCAACAACGGGTTGTTCTGAGGAACTGAAAAAAGATTGAAACTAAAAGTCAAACGCGCCTTGAAGCCAGTAGCGCGTGCGACCGGCTCGACCGTCATCACCCTCCTGATATACCGCGCCTTTCGCCAGCAGGGTGAAGTGTTGTCCCAATTTCTTGGTCGCGACCAGGTTGATTTCATTGCCATAGTCGCTATTTCCTTCATTGGAGGAAAAGTCGTGATAGAGAACTTTCAAGGGAATATTGCCTGGTAACTTGTAACCCATCCAGAGATACGCGTCTTCCAGACCATCGGCGGGTGTGCCTAGAAAGGCATCAGCCCACCCGTTGAATTTATGCAGCGTTGCAAAGGGCGTAGAAAATCCAATTCGACCATCGTCACTGCCCAGGACTTCGTATCCCGCACCGAAATTGAACTTCCGGTACTGACCACCCGCTTTGGCATGGTAGTAAATGGCATTATAATCAGTTGCATTGTCTCCGTAATCGGATTGGAACGCTAATTCAGCTTTGTAGGAGGCAGACCAATTTTCATCAAAAGCATAGCTTCCGTCAAAACTGGCACCATACGTTGCCGAAGAGACAGCTGGCGCATCTTCGATATCGAGAAGATAACTGTATCCGGTGAGTTTTCCAGGTTTACCCAAGTCATATGCCATATGAAATATATGACTGTCAGAATCCCAATTACCTCCTGGATGATCATCTCCAACAATGCGATGCACCCTGAAGACGTGGGCATAGAATAAATCCAGATTGGGAAGGAGAGACTTGTTACTTATGCTGAAAGCATCGTAGGTTTGTTCGTTCTGCCGCCATATGACATTGCCAATGAAACGAGCATTATCCATCACAATACGCTGTCGACCGAATTTAAAAAATGTGTCCCATTGGTCATACGCAACCCATGCGCGATTCACCTCGGTTGCTTCAGGGTCCGCTATCACCGAACGCGTTCTGGACGAAGGATTGAGTCCCGCGGGATTGTAATTATCTTCGCCATTGAGACTGGTAATATTTTCAAATTCCAGCATCCCTTTCAAA
>ERZ802830.1368-NODE-1368-length-23256-cov-8.01284_pt1 | contig 23256 bp, 14 predicted proteins | sample MGYA00345654_ERZ802830 | MGnify/ENA primary metagenome ERZ802830 (study PRJEB30503, sample SAMEA104212375) | marine metagenome | biome: Westerlies Biome; feature: [SRF] surface water layer (ENVO:00010504) within the epipelagic zone...; material: water...
CAAGTAAAACAAATTGATACCCTTTTTCATAATTAATTAATAATATTATAATAAAATATATTATAATCTTTAATAATTTTCAGGATATACAATCCTTTAGGAAAATTTGAAAAATCAACATCTGTTGATTTATTTACTTGACCTGAGTAAATTAAATTCCCAGCAACATCAAATATTTGTATTGTAGATTTACTTTCTCTATTAATACCAAGGTCTATATTCAAATTTTCATCATCAACAGGATTTGGATAAATTTTGATGTTGTTTTCAATTCTTATAGTTTCCTCATAGGTTCCTTGGCATTCAATATCTGTTGAAACTTCAATTTCATTTATTTCTTTGGTAATTGGTAATTCAATTCTTGTTTTATCGGTAGTATAATATTTATCATTAAGTTTTATGTAATATTTATTAGCACCATTCAATTCAAAAGAAATTGTATGACTAATGGCGTTAACAGATGATGATACTAATAGATCAGCAGGTTGTTTGACCCTGACTGTAAAGCATTGTTTTACTTTTGGAGACTCAGATAAAGCTATACACAACTCATATATACCAGAACTCAAATTATCAAAGGTTGTATTTGAAGTAAATTGTTTTTGGGTATTTAAATTTTGATTTAAGTAAGCAATAAAGTTCTCTTGTTGAGAAGATGTAATAGAAATAGAACCATTATTACTTGAGTTACATGTTTCACTATTTGCTTTTATAATGAAAATATTTGATGGAATTGGATCAAGCTCACACCCTTTTTCATCAACCACATCCGTCAGTGAATCTGGACATTGATCCACCTGGTCATTTACACCATCCCCATCAGAGTCTTTGTAGGAGATATTAATCCAATTTAAATTAAAGTCTCCATTAATTATTTTCATTCTTAAAGTATATTCTCCACTATTTAAGCTTATTCTCCCGGAGACAGTTTGCCAATTTTGCCATCCATTTGTAATTGGTAAAAGCATAGTTGATAATTCAGTCTCAGTTTGTTCAGGAGAAATAGAATAAAAAACAACTCTTCCCGAATTAGATTCTGCTGCTACCCTCAATTTAATTTCATACTCAAGATCAGATAAAACATTTATTTGATAATCTACATAATCTCCAGCATTTGTATAACCAATATTGGATCCACCTCCTATATCAGTTGTATTTTCTATCTCAACACCAAACATATTAGAATATTGCTCAGATTCTATTTTACCTGGTATCTGAAAAATTTTGGCAATTAGATTTTTAACCCGAAAGTTTGAAAATTGTTTAAGAATAGTCCCTTGATTTGTTTTGATACTATTTCCGGAATAACCAACTGATATAATATCTCCATAAGATAATTTCTCAGAAAAATGAATTTTAAATGTTCTTTTTTTTCCTTCCATAATTGTTAGAGAATCAATTTCAATAATTTGATTATTAACATTTAGGGAGAAATCTGGGTTATTTTTTTCAATGCTTTCAGGATTGATTTCATTGTTAAGTAGAATGTCAATTTCTGAATTATTCTCACTTGTATTTGCCTCCAGTAAAACAAAGTCGACATTGCTTAGATCACTAATTCTTGAAAATTCCATTGTGGAAATATTAAAAGCTGGTAATTCCTTTATGTGAAATGACAAAACATGCTCACCTTCTTCTAAAATAATATTATCAAATTGTAGAGTATTAAAAGTATTCCAATCCCCTGTAGCTGATACAGAAAGTGATGAGGTTACAGGCTCATCATCTATTTCAATTTGAAATTTCCCGCCATCATCTAAAGCGGCAACCCTTGCATATAGTGAATAAACTCCAGACTCCTTAACATCTAAAGTGTAATTAATCCATTCCCCTTTATTAACAAAACCTAAATGATATCCGTTACCTTTTAAGTTTGTGGTATCTGCACTTTTTTCTATATCTACACCATCATTTCTATAGACCCAACCTGAATTCCATGCTTGAAAATTTCCACTAGATAATTGATAATTCGCATCATCAACATCATAATAAGCGTATCCGCTTCTGCCCATATCATAATCTGACATATTTATGACTCCAGGTATTTCATGATTTTTAAATGGAATTGTTTCATCAGTTGCGACCTGACGAATTTGTGCATCATGAACATCCTTTTGGTAATCACAATTGAGACTATTTGAACTAGCTGCTAAATCCATCATTATCGAATAGGCTTTATCAACGCTTGGTTTTGAAATATTCCCTCTCCAGTAATTTAAAATAGACTTATATCCGTCAGAAAACTTGATTGAATATGGCGCTACAATTGTTTCAATTCTTTTCATTGGCCACCAAGACCACCCAATTTTATTATCTTCAAAAAGCTTTATTGCATCACGAAACCAGACGTTGGAGTTTTCTCCAGATTCACCCATCCATAAAGGAACATTGTGCTCTTCTCTTATTTTTAAAACCCAATCTATAGAACCTTCATTGTTAGCACTCCAATATTTATGAAAACTATAAACCATATTATCGTCCCAAGGTGGTGTAAGCCCCTTAAAGTCATTGGCAAAACCATTTCCTTCAATAAAAATTATATGATCAGTATCAACAGATCTAATTGAATCTGTAATTTGTTTATAGAGTAATCTTAAATCCTCATTTTTATTTTCTAGAGTCCAATTAACTTCATTCAATAAATCATATCCACCCAACCATTTTTCACTTTTATATCTTTCAGCTAACTTTTTCCATAATGCAACGGTTTTACTTTTATTTTCATTACTTTCCCATAAAGAAGGTAAATCTGAATCATAATCTGAAATAGCCGCATTTGCTCCTTGACCACCAGGAGCAGCATGAAGGTCTAATATTAGGTACATCTCATTTGATTTGCACCAATCCAGTAATTCGTCGACCATAGTAAAACCTTTTTCTAACCAAGTATTTTCCCCTGAAATAGGCTCATCTTGAATTGGTAGTGTAAATAAATTATAGTGCATTGGCAATCTCACACTATTAAACCCCCACGAGGCAAGTGAATCAATGTCGGCTTTAGTAACATGATTTTTATGCCACGAATCAAAAAACTCATCTGTTTTTGCTGTCCCTATCAATTCAATAAGTCTTTCTCTAAACTCATGTTGAGTATCAGCTACATCAGAAGACTGCATCATATAACCTTCCATTAGCATCCATCCACCAAGACCCATTCCTCTGAGAATTACTTCATTTCCATTATGGTCAACTATTTTATCTCCATTAGTTTTGAGTCCTTGACCAAAAGAATTATATGAAAGAATTATAAATAAAAAAAAATATTTCCAAATACTCATTCTTAGAGTTTAAATAATCGGATGACAAATATATAAATATATATTCTTCTGGTGAGTTATTTCTTATACTTGTCAAACCAAGCAGTGATTGCATTTACCTTGGTTATTAAATTACTCGGTCTTGCTGCTATACCATGACTAGCTCCAGGAATTCTTATTAACATTGATTCTACACTGTTTAATTTTAGTCCAGTGTAAAATTGTTCGCTTTCGGCCATGGGAGTTCTGTAATCGTTTTCACCTGTTAGAAGCATTGTAGGTGTTTTAACATTCCCAACGTAGGAAATTGGTGATCTTTTCATGTAATGCTCTAAGTTTTCCCATGGTGGTCCTGGTTGCCAATACTTGTAGTAAAAATTTGTGTTATCTGCATAAAGAACAAAACTATACCAATTTATAACATGCTTTGCCACAACAGCTGCGTTGAACCTGTCAGTTTTTCCCACAATCCAGGCTGTCAAAACTCCTCCTCCACTGCCTCCAGTTACAAACAAATTATCCTTATCAACAAATGGTTGTTTGATAAGATAATCTATACCTGACATCAAATCGTCATAGTCCTGGTTGGGATAGTTATGATGTATTAAATTAGCAAATTCCTTTCCGTAACTTGTACTTCCCCTCGGATTTGTATATAAAACCAGATATCCTTTACTAGCAAATAATTGAACCTCAGCAGAAAATCTAAATCCATAATTTGAAAATGGTCCTCCGTGAATTTCCAGGATTAAGGGGTATTTTTTTGAACTATCAAAATTTGGTGGCTTAACTAGCCAACCATGAATATCTCTTCCATCAAAAGATGATTTATACCACACCTCTTCTACATTACCTAATTTTTTATAATCAAATAAATCCTTGTTTAGGTCGGTTAGTCGGCTCATTTTCCCATTATAGCCAACACCCAGATCAGAGGGATTGTATACATTTCCATAGGTGATCGCGTATCTTCCATTTTTTGAAATTGAATATGTTCCTCCACTATAAGGCCTGCCTAAAGAAAGTCCTGCCAATTCGTTTTCAATATCTTTTACTTTTCCATAATTTGATATGTAAGCTAACTTTGTCATTCCTTCATCATCATACTGAAAATACAAACCTTTTCCATCATCTGACCAATTTATATTACTAATATCCCTGTCAAAATCAGAAGAAATATTAATGGTATTTTTTCCATCCTGAGACATTATGTAAATGTCGCTTTGTTGATAACCTAAGTATTTCTCATCATATCCTAAGTATGCAATTTTAGATCTATCCGGAGAAATTATTGGACTGTAATCAGGACCAAAACGAGTTGTTAATTGTGTTAATTTATTTGAATAAATATCAAGTAAATGGATTTCTGAATTGGTTGGCTCCAAATCAGAATCTTCATTTAAATTTGCGGAAAATAATATTTGTCTATTAGACTTCCATTTAGGAGAACCAGAATTATTTTCTAAAAAAGACACTTGTCTTGGTGTGCCTCCCTCGACTGGCAGAACAAATATTTGATTATATCCCTGTTTTAGAAATCCTCTACCATCACTTCTATATTTGATATCAGAAATTTCGACAGCTGGTTTATTCCACTTGGCTCCATTAGGCTTCTTTGGCATTTTAATAATTCTATTTGAACTTTTTTCAACAAAAGAAGTGAAGGTTAAATATTTATCATCATCAGACCAATCTACTTTACCAATTGAGGTCTGAACATTAGTCAATTTTTGGTTTGTTTTTGAATCTAACTGGTATAAATATAGTTGAACAGTACCTCCTAAATTGGATTTGTATGTAAACTTATCACCCAAATTGGACCAAGTAGGATCAAAATGATTTTGATTTCCTGTAGTCAGGGGTATGTTATTTGACCCGTCATAATTAATAACCCAAATATTTGAAAAATTTTTATCAGTCATTATGTCTTTAAAATTTCTCACGTATAATATTTTTTTTCCATCCGGAGAGATAGATGGGCTGGAAACATACTCTAGATCAAAAACATCAATTGGCTCAAACTTATTAGATTGAGATTGTAATTGAAGAAATGAAAGTAATAGTAGGGCAAAAATGATTTTTGCAAGAGTTGATTTATATGTTAACATAATTGTTTAGTTTGAAAATATGGATTCTTTGTTTGAATTTAAAAAAAATTAAAATCTATCTAAGTTCATAACTTTATCCCATGCAGCAACAAAATCATTAATGAATAACTCGTTAGAATCAGAGCAAGCATAAACTTCAGCTAATGATCTTAGCTCAGAATTAGATCCAAAAATCAAATCAACCCTTGTTCCTGTCCAAATAATTTCATTTGTTCCTCTATCTCTACCCTCAAAAACTTGATCATTATTTGATTTTGAGCTCCAAGATATATTTAAATCTAAAAGATTTACAAAAAAATCATTGGTTAATGCATCTTTTTTATCTGTAAAAACTCCATGTTTTGAATTATCAGTATTAATATCAAGAACCCTCAGTCCTCCAATTAAAACTGTCATTTCTGGAGCAGATAAAGTCAAAAGTTGAGCTTTATCAATAAGCATTTCTTCAGTAGATATCGAAAAATTATTTTTTGAATAATTTCGAAATCCATCAGCATTTGGTTCTAAAACAGAAAAAGAATTTATGTCTGTTTGGTCCTGTTTTGCATCAGTTCTTCCCGGTCTAAAGGGAACATTAATATCGTTTCCTGCATTTTTTGCTGCTTTTTCAATAGCTGCACAACCCCCTAATACAATTATATCTGCAAAGGATATGCTCTTTCCATTTGACTGTTCTGAATTAAATTTATCTCTAATTTTATTTAAAACACTCAATACTTTTTTAAGTTGATTTGGATTGTTTACGTCCCAATTAACCTGCGGTTCTAAAGCAATTCTTCCTCCATTAGCTCCTCCACGCTTATCCGAACCTCTGAAAGTTGATGCAGATGCCCATGCAGTCGATATTAATTCTGATAGACTTAAATCAGTTGATAATATGGTCTCTTTTAAATCAGAGATATCGTTTGAATCTACTAATTCATGATTAACTTCTGGAATTGGATCTTGCCAAATTAATACTTCCTTTGGAACATCTGGACCTAGATATCTAGATCTTGGTCCCATATCACGATGTGTTAACTTAAACCAAGCTCTTGCAAAAGCATCAGCAAAATGATCAGGATTTTCATAAAAATATTTTGAAATCTTATTATATTTTGAGTCTTCTTTGAGCGCAATATCAGTTGTTAACATTATTGGTGAATGTTTAATATTTGAATCGTGTGCGTCTGGCACTGTTTCTGATCCTTTACCGTCTTTTGGAGTCCACTGATGTGCTCCGCCCGGACTTTTTGTGAGTTCCCAATCAAACTCGAAAAGATTTTCAAAATAATTATTACTCCATTTAGTAGGTGTAGTGGTCCATGCTCCCTCTAATCCACTTGTTATTGTATGAATACCTTTTCCACTTCTGTAAGAATTTTTCCACCCCATACTTTGTTCCTCTAAGCTAGCACCTTCTGGCTCTGAACCAATATATTGATCTGGGTCAGCAGCACCATGAGTTTTTCCAAAAGTATGGCCACCAGCAATAAGAGCAACTGTTTCTTCATCATTCATAGCCATTCTACCAAAAGTTTCTCTGATATCATTAGCAGCTAATTGTGGGTCAGGATTTCCATTAGGTCCCTCTGGATTCACATATATCAGCCCCATTTGAACTGCACCCAAAGGATTCTCAAGCTCCCTGTCTCCAGTGTATCGATTATCTCCTAACCACTCTTTTTCTGATCCCCAGTATATATCTTCTTCTGGTTCCCAGACATCTTCTCTTCCACCGGCAAATCCAAAGGTTTTAAATCCCATAGATTCCATTGCACAATCTCCAGCAAGAATCATGAGATCTGCCCAGGAAATTTTTCTTCCATATTTTTTCTTTATTGGCCACAATAATAGTCTTGCCTTATCCAAGTTTTGGTTATCAGGCCAGCTATTTAATGGAGCAAAACGTTGAGTTCCTGATCCTGCTCCTCCTCTCCCATCAGCTATTCTGTATGTGCCAGCACTATGCCAAGCCATTCTTATGAAAAATGGTCCATAATGTCCGTAATCTGCTGGCCACCAATCCTGAGAGTTAGTCATTAATTGATGTAGATCATTTTTTACCATCTCTAAATCCAAAGATTTAAATTCTTCAGCATAGTTAAAATCCTTCTTCATAGGATTGGACAAAGAGGAGTGTTGGCGTAAAATATTTAATTTTAATTTATTGGGCCACCAATCTCTGTTAATTGGCTCATCCCCTGCACTAGCTTTTATTTCACCTCCCATGAAAGGACACTTACTTTGACCATTATTATTTCCATTTGAATTACTGTAGTTGTGCATTTTTTTAATATTTTTTGAAATATAAATGTATTTAAAAAAGTTATAATTATAATACTTAAATCATTAGAAATTCTTATACTTAAATAAGATTTTCTAATATTTATATTTTTTAAATGAAAAAAATAATTTTTTACTGTTTTTTAACAGTTTTGTTAGTCATTGGGTTAGGTTGCGAAAAAACTAAATATCAAAACAACATAATATCTTCAGCTCACCCTTTAGCATCAAAAAGTGGAAAAAAAATGTATGAGCTGGGGGGAAATGCATTTGATGCAGCTGTCTCTGCAGCATTTACTCTTTCAGTTGTAGAACCAAGCATGAGTGGTCTTGGCGGGAGACTTCAAGCTATTTACATAAATGAAGGAAAAATAGGAGGTGTTGACGCTTCAACAGAGGTGCCTCTTTTATACAAACCAACTAGGGAAAAGTTTGAATATGGATACAAAACGATCGGTATTCCCGGGGTAGTAGCTGGTCTTATAAAATTACATGAAGAAAATGGATTACTACCATTGGAAAAAGTGATGGCTCCTGCAATTAATTATGCTAAAAATGGTTTTGAAATTCTACCAGGAGAAGTTTACAGACAAAAATTGGCGAGTAAAATATTCAAAGAATTTGATGGTACTAGTTTTCATTTTTTAAAAGAGGACAAAACCAATTATGAAAATGGTGAGCTATTCGTCCAAGAAACTCTCTCAAAAGTTTTAGAAAAAATTTCAAAAGAGGGGAAAAAAGGTTTCTATGAGGGAGAAATTGCTGAAAAAATTGTTTCTGATATTCAAAAAAATGGTGGTATAATTACACTTAACGACTTGAAAAATTATCAGGCACTTGATTCAAGAATCGTTAAAGGCAAGTATAAAAATCACAATATCTACTCTCTTTTTCTCCCTTCTTTTGGTGCTATTACAATTCAAATACTTCAAATTTTAGATAATCTTCCATCACCAAAAACAGAAGAAGAATGGGCTCTAAATATGGGATCAGCTACGAAATTGGCATATAAGTCCAGAAACTATCAAATAAATGAAGATTCTTTGAAAAAAATATTATCGTATAATCAAGCTAAAAAAAGTGTTAAAGAATTATTCAATAAAAAGATAATTTCAAATAATAGTGTATCAAATCAACCTAAATCTTGGATTGCAGATATTGGTCATACTACTCATTTAACAACAGCCGATAAAAAAGGGAATATTGTTAGTCTAACTCAGACAATTGGACCCTTAATGGGATCAAAAGTAGCTTCAAAAGAGTTAGGTTTTCTGTATGCAGTTACCTTAGGAGGCTATTTAGGAAATTATAAACCAGGTGATAGAGCAAATTCTCATATTTCTCCCGTAATGATTTTTAAAGATAATTCTCCTGTTTTAGCCTTAGGAGCTGCTGGTGGTAGCAGAATTATAACTGCTATTACCCAAGTTACAAGTAGATACATAAGTCAGAAAAATTCATTATCCAAGGCCCTTGAACTTCCTAGAGTATATCCTTATGACGACACTCTTCAAATCGAAAATCATGAAAGTTTAAAAAATATTAATGCAAAACTTAATCAAAAAATGACCCCTTTTAAATTAATAGATGGTATTGCGAGATTTGGTAGAGTCCACGCAGTAGCTTTAGATTCAATAAATCAAAAATGGATTGGGGCAGCAGACCCTGACTGGGAGGGTACTGTGGAATATTATCAGTGAGAATAGATTTGAAAATTATTTGTTTTATGAAATTCCTCCTACACTTCCCCCATCAACTTTAAATACTGATCCGTTGGTTGCTGAGGATAATGGACTTGATATATACGCTATGGCGTTAGCAACTTCTGTTGAGGAAGCAAAGCGTTGAATCAATGAAGAATTTCTTGATTCTAAAAAGAAATCATCTTCAATTTCTTTTACAGACTTTTTTGATTTTTTTGCACTTTGATTTAAAAAACTACTTGCTCCTTTGGTAAGTGTAGAGCCCGGAAGCACAGCGTTTACTGTGACATTTGTGCCTTTTGTTAATTGAGCAAGACCCCTTGAAACAGCCAAAATAGATGCTTTTGTCATACTATAAGGAATTAAATCATTGGGGACTAAAGAAGCACATTCACTTGAGATAAAAATAATTCTCCCCCAATTTTTTTTTAACATTTGAGGTAGAAAATACTTGGAAAGTCTGACACCGCTCATCACGTTTACTTCGAATTGTTTATACCATTCATTATCCTCAATTTCAAAAAATGTTTTAGATTCATATATCCCTACATTATTAATCAGTATATCTATATCCGGTAATCTTTTTATTAGTTCTTGAATCTCAAGTGGTTTTGAAAAATCGGTAGCTATTCCAGAAACTTTTGATGTTGGATATTTTGTTTTTATAAAGTCTATTGTATTAGAAACACTGATTTCACTTCGGCCGTTTATTAATACATTTGCTCCCTCTTTAACAAGAAGTTCAGCAGTGGAAAGGCCAATTCCAGAAGTTGAACCAGAAATAAATACACTTTTACCTTTTAACTTATAATCCATTAATTTTTTTCATTAAAAATTCTACCACTTGTTAAGTCCTAATAATTTCTTACCAAGCTCACTTAATATGGCTGTCTTATATTTTTGTTGTTCCCAATTTCTTGGATCTCCAGGAAAAGCATACCCTTCAGGCGCAATTCTATCTTTCCAAGATTTAATCCTCCAATTTTTTAATTCAATATTATCCTCTTGAGCGGGCATCATGGATATATATTGAGCAATTCTTACTTTATCTTTTGAATAATTTGGCCTTATTCCATGTGGTTCAGAACTATTAAAAATTAATAGATCTCCAGCATTTAATCCAACCTTTACAATTTTATCTTCTAGACCTTTAACATTTGGTTGAAAACGATTTCTGTCTTTTGGTTGAGTTAATTTCCATTTATCATAATTTTTAAATAACCATGGAATACATTGAAAACCTCCCATATTTTTATCTTTTTGATCAGAAAGAGCAATAACACCTTGAACATTTTGAGGTTTTGTATCGGGATCATAATCCCAGTGAATAAATCCATCGTATTTAAATCCTGGACGAATAGGTAAATTTAAATTTGCCCTATCAATAGTTACCCATAGTTTTTCCGTTCCCCAAATATCAACAAATGCATCATAAACTTTTTGGTTTTGCCTGTTATTCCATAACATTTGGCTATTGTAAACTTCAACCATACCTGTGCCAGCAAGTTCTTTCATTTCCATAGTAGCCCTTGGGGCTGTATACCAGGTTTTCTGATCATTTGGATCTTTATCTTCAAATTCCCAAATTGATTTTGCAGTTAGATGTGCTTGTTCACTTGAAATAGCATTATTAATTACTACATAACCATTTTCCATCCAAAACTCCCATTGGTCAATTGTTAAAACCCTCAATGAGCCAGGAGTTGCATATTTTCTTAAATTAACGTTACTTGTTTTTGCAGTCGACGGATTTCCAGGAATTTCTTTGTGATCATTTTTTGAAGCTTTGAAATTGTTCATCTTGTTAGTAGTGAATTTTAAATTAAATATAAATAAATACAATTACTTATTTTCCCAATTTGAATTAAAGGTTTCGTTTAAACCTTTATCTATTCTGGAATAACCATGACTGCCAAAAAAATCTCTTTGAGCTTGAATCAAATTTGCAGGTGAACTCTCTGAGCATATTGAAAGCCAATAATTATATGAATTTGAATAAGTATCGAGAGGTATCTTATTGTATAATCCATGACGAATTAGCTTAGATGTACTTTCTTCTAATTTCTGTAATTTTTTTAAAATATTTTTATTTTTGAGAAGATTTTTAGAAGTTTTAAAAGTTGAAAAAAGATTTTCCATCAACTCTGATCTGATTATACAACCTTGTGTCCATACCCTTGCTATTTCTGACGGGTTATATTTCCATCCATTAGATTTTGAAGCTTTTTCAATTAGACTAAAACCTTGAATATGATTTATTAATCGAGCAAACTGGTAAGATTCTTTTAAAGTCTCCAAGTCAATTAAGCTTGATTTTTTTGATCTAGGTTTATTGTTTGATAAATCAATTCTTTTAGATCTCATATTAGAAATAAATCTGGCATTTACAGCGGAAGAAATCATCGAACTTGGTTCTCCATATTTTAAAGCAGCAATTGAAGACCAAATACCAGTTCCTTTATTTTCTGCTTTATCTAATATTAAATCGATTAAATATTTATTTCCTTCCTTTTTTTTGAAGATCTTATGTGAGATAGCCAATAAATAACTTGACTCAGAACCATCATTCCATTTATTAAAAAGTTCTGATATTGAGTCATTACTCATAAATTTTTTAACAAGTGAATACACCTCAGAAATCAGTTGCATCTCAACATACTCAATACCATTATGAACCATTTTAATAAAATGTCCAGCTCCATCTGAACCGATATTTGTATGAGAGGGTTTTTTGTGTTTACTGTTAAGAGACAATAAATCAAGGATTGATTGCATATTTAAATATGCACTTTTCGATCCACCAAACATTATTGAAGATCCATTTCTGGCTCCATCTTTTCCACCTGAAATTCCGCAACCTACAAAATCAATATTTAATTTTTTTAATTCTTTTTCTCTTTTTTGGGTATCTAAATAATTTGAGTTACCTGAATCAATTATAATATCCTTTGGGTCTAAATAAGGTTTAATTTCATCAATTAGTTTATCCACAGGTTCTCCACTTTTAATCATTAACCATATTTTCCGTGGAGTTTCTAGTGATTCAATAAAACTTTGAATTTTATTAAAGCCTGAAATATTTTTATACCTAATATTTCTTTTTAAAAAATCATCAACAACCTTTTCTTCTCCTTTTGACTTTCTATTATAAACTGAAACTTTAATACTCTTCTCTGCTAAATTTAAAGCTATCCCTTTTCCCATTATACCAAGTCCAACTATTCCAATTTCTGATTTTTTATGATTATTAATTTCCTTGATTATTATTTCAGTTTTATTTTTTAAGCTTTGGCTCAATCTTAAATTTATTCCATAAAATGGAGTTTCAAATTCTTCGATTTGTGATTTTAATAATTTTGGGTTGAAAAAATGATTTTTTCGTTTACTTAGACGAGCTTTAATTTGATTGAAGGATCCATTAAGAACTACCCAATTAATAGCTGTCATTTTCATGAATTTTTTTCGATATTTTTCTTTTAAAGATGAACAAGCCAAAATTGCATCCCCTTTTTTGGACCAAATAGAAATTTTTGTTGATAAAGTATCAAGCCATAATTTTCTGTCATCATCGGTCAACGGAAAACCACTTAACATTTTCTTCTTATTAGCTATGGAGTGAAAATCATCAGCATCATAAAAGGGCCAACCTGTTGTTTTGGAGAGATTCTTTCCCAAAGTAGTTTTACCACTTCCACTTACACCCATTATGATAATCATGATTTTAAATTTATTCTCAAATATAAAAAATCAGTATGTTTAAGCTAGTCTAATAAATTGATAATTTATTTGTCTTTGGTTATAAATTAATTAAATAATAACTTGTAGTAAATTCTATTCCCATGAAAAATTCTATAATTAAAATATTTCTTTTTATAATTTTAATTTCTCACCAAATTGGGGTCTCCCAACCAGATATTCCTATTGAAAAATGGAAAGGAAAATCAATTTTGTTGATTTCTCCTCATCCTGATGATGATCATTTATCACACGGAACTTTAGCTCTTTTAAATTCGAATGGTAATAAGATCAATATATTAACTCTTACAACCGGGAATGTAGGAACAAAAGATCTTAATGTCAGTAAAAGTGACTTATCTAAAATCAGAAGAGGTGAACAAATCAATGCCATGAAGGCTTTAGGTTTATCAGAAAATCAATACATAAATTTAGGTTATGATGATGGTAGGCTTGAGTTTGCTAATAGAGAGGAGCTAGTTGGAAAAATTGTTTATTATATCAGAAAAATCAGACCTGATGTTTTGATGACTTTCGATCCTGGTTACAATTATCAATTATGGCATAAAAGTGATCATAGAGCTGCTGCTTATTTAAGTGTAGATGCTGTGAGAGCAGCCGAATGGCATTTAATGTATGAAGGACAAATTATACATGATAAATTAGAGGCCTATGCTATTCCAGAGTTTCTTTTTTACGGAGGAAATCCTAGTGATAAAAATACCACAGTGAATATTGAAATGTTTGTGGAAAATAAAGTTTTAGCAGGATCTAAATACATAAGTCAATGGTCAAGTGGATGGTACAAATATTTAGGGCCAGATTTAAGTGCTTATCCCGATGGTGAAGAGGAGAGGGTATTTAAAAGATTAAGAGAAAAAATAAAAATTTTAGATGGTGTGTCAGTTGAGCAATTTAGATATTATAAAGGAATTCCTGATGGAGTAGGTCAAAATTATGAGAGATTTAATGATTAAGTTTAATCTAAGTAAAATCAATTAGATATATATTTTTATGTTTGAAGGTTCTAATAAATATTTTCAGTTTGTAAGTGGTTTTGCTGCTTTCGGTTTTACTTTTCTTCAGGCAATAGATTGGTTTTTTGAAAAATATGAAATTGACGTATTTTACTTTAACCTAGTTTTAATTTTTCTTGTTTTTGGTTTTATATTATCTGTGTTTTATTTTTTTTATTCAAAAAATAACAAAGAAAAAAAAGATACTAGTAAAAATGAAAAACGTTCATTTTTTTTTAGAGTTGGTAATGTAGTTGTCACATCAGCTTTGTTATTTCTTTTTATATACTTTTTTAGAAAATCAAATACCAGAAAAGATTTAATAGAAAACACCCTTCCAAACATAATAAAAGCTTATGAATCTGGCGATAATTTATATGTTTTTAATAAAACTAAAAGTCTATTAGATGAATTCCCTGAAAATGAGTTACTAAATTTTTATTTAAAAAAAGTTTCTTACAAAATTAATGTTGAAACCGATATTGACAGTGTATCGATTAAAATAAAATATGCGAATGATTCATTATGGACAAACAAAGGTTTTTTACCTATTGATAGTGTTCTAGTTCCCTATTTAAATACAAACGATTATCAAATTAAGTTGACGTATAAAAAGTTTGAATATATTCCTAATCCTGAAGAATCTGGGTTTATATCAATGAAAGGAATTGATAAAACTCCAGATCAACATGTGTTTAGACCAAGTAAAAGAAATCAATTTTTATGGCTTCCTGGAATTTATCTTGGGGATAAAAATAAATGGGAAGAATTTACAATTTCTAAAACCGAAGTCTCAAATTCAGAGTACAAAGAATTTGTTGATGATAATGGTTACAAAAAACCAAGATATTGGGATTTTCCTATAGAAATTGATGGTCAAATTTATGAATTCGAAAATACAATAAAAATATTCAAAGATAAATTCGGTCAGTTTGGACCTGCTTCATGGTCTTACAGTAAATTTCCTGAAAATCAAGAAAATTTTCCTGTAACTGGAATTTCTTGGTTTGAAGCTAGAGCTTATGCAAATTATGCAGGAATGAAACTACCCAATATTTATCAATGGCTTGATTCAGCCAAACTAACTAACTGGGATTTAGTTGTCTTACCTGATAATGACAATAGTAATCTAAATTCAAATTTTTTAAGAGAGGTTGATGATGAGAGGGGTATTAATTCTTATGGAATTAAAAACTTAAGTGGAAACGTTAGAGAATGGACAACCAATCCTCATGGTAAAAATAGATTTGCTATACTTGGTGGCGCTTATTTTGACAAATCATACAGTTTTTCATCCTTTTACAGTCTTTCTCCATTTGATCGAAGTGAAGGAAATGGAATAAGATTAGTTTCTTCTGAAAAAAATGAATTTTTGGATGAAAAAATAATTGAATATGAAAAAAGAGATATTCTTAACGAAAAAGATGTAAGCGATGAAGTATTTGAAGTTTATAAAGATCAATTTAATTACCCATATACAAAACCTGAGGTTTCAATGGAAGAAATTTCAGGCTATAACGATAATTATAACATTGAAAAATTTGAATTGAAAACAGTTTATGAAAATAATGAGCCTCTACATGGGTATATTATCTACTCAAAAAAAACTGAAGGAAAATTAAAACCAGTTATAGTCTTTCCAAGTGCAAGTGGAATATTTAATTCATCAGATTCAGAGATGATAAAAAGTGAGATTAATCAAAAAAAATATTTATTAGATGGAGGGTATTCATTAATTCTTCCAGTATATTATTCTACGTTTAGCAGAAAAAAAACCATCAATACTTGGTGGGCAAATGAAAGTGATAATTATAAACAGACCATAATCAAAATTGGTAAAGATTTCAAAAGAAGCATCGATTACCTTGAGATAAGAAATGACATGGATATGAAAAATTTATCCTATTATGGATATAGTTGGGGCTCTATAACTTCAAATATACTTTTAGCAATCGAAAAAAGAGTTAAAACTGCTTTTCTTGCTGCAGGTGGAATTCAGCTTCCTAAAAGTAAAAAAGAAATAGATCCTTCAATCTTTGTAAGAAGAATTAATATTCCAATTATGCATGTTTATGGAAAATCTGATGGGTTTTTTAGGTATGAAGATTCATTTGTACCATGGAAAAATCTTATCGGGAGTGATTCCAGAGATATTTTTATTATTGAACTTGATGAAATTGGTCACGGAATTCCACCTGATATACTACTAAAAAATCATTTAAATTTTTTAAAAAAATATCATTAATAAATATGAAAAAAAAAATAATCTTGATTATTAAAATTTCTTTTTTTTTTTAGCTGTACCACTAGTATTGAATTGAGACCAGTTTCAGTTCGTGAGTTTTCAATTTTTATTGATTCTACCAGCTATGTAACTGATGCAGAAAAATTTGGTTGGTCATTTATTCAAAGAGATGTATATAATTTTGATGTTAAAAAGAAAGTTACTTGGAAGTCTCCAAACGGAAATCCCGTTTTAAATCAAAATTTACCTGTAACACAAATAAGCTATAATGATGCTCTAGCTTATTGCAATTGGGCTGGAGTAAAATTACCCACATATAAAGAATATTGGGAAGCAGTCTCAAATGATAAAAGACCAGTAGTAAGTGAAGCTGATTCAATAGAGGAAGTTAGTAATGTTAATATTGTTGGAAATGTTTGGGATCTTACCTTAACAGAAAATGAAAAAGGAGAAATAAGATTGGCTGGCGGATCATATTTATGTTCAATAAATACTTGTCATGGAACTCAACCAGACAGGATATTGTATGTCGATAAGGAAACTGCAAACACACATATTAGTATGGTTGTATACGATCATGATAAATAATAAATGTATATTGGATTAATTATTTACTACGAATTAAAATAAAATCTGTTTAAAAAAAACAAACATGAAATATTATTTATTTCTTCTGACAATTTTAATAACTTTTCTTCAAGGTTGTAATGAGGCTTCCGAAATAAAAACAAAACCAAACATATTGTTTATAATGTCTGATGATCATGCATATCAAGCTATTAGTGCTTATGATGATAAATTAATACAAACTCCAAATATTGACAGAATTGCAAAAGAGGGAATGCTTTTTAATAATGCCTGCGTAACAAACTCTATTTGTGCACCTTCGAGAGCAGTAATTCTTACGGGGAAACATAGTCATATTAATGGTAAAATTGACAACAAGTCGAAATTTGATGATTCTCAGATTACATTCCCTCAACTTTTTCAAAAAGCTGGTTACCAAACTGCAATGTTTGGAAAACTTCATTTTGGAAATAATCCAAAAGGATTTGATGACTTTTTGATATTACCAGGACAGGGAAACTATATTAACCCCAAGTTTTTAGGAAAAGAAAAAGATACGATTATCAAAGGTTATGTAACTGATATTATAACTGACTTGACCCTAAATTGGTTCAAAAATAAAAGAGATGCTTCTAAACCATTTTTAATGATGTATCTGCATAAAGCTCCTCACAGACCTTGGTGGCCAAGCACAGATAAATTTGCTGAATTTTATGGTAAGGAGTTTCCTGAACCTGAGACATTATTTGATGATTATTCTGGAATGGGCAAAGCGGCGAAATCTGCTGAAATGAATATTTTAAATCACATGCAGTATATGCATGATAGCAAAGTTTATCCATCTACAATTGAAAAAATGGATAAGGTTGAGCCACAGATAGAATATATGAGAGAAAATGGCACAATTGAACGTCCAACGCCACAAAGATTTTATAATCCTTACGGGCGAGCTGATGCCGAGCAAAAAGAAAAATATGATGTGGTCCTTAATAAAATTAGTGAGGATTTTAAATCCAATTGGCCTAAAATGAATGATGAGGAGAAAATGAAGTGGAAATACCAAAGATATATGCAAGATTACCTTGCAACCATTTCATCAGTTGATGACAATGTCGGAAGGGTATTGGATTACCTTGAAGAATCAGGATTAGATAAGAATACCATTGTAGTTTACACATCAGATCAAGGATTTTATCTTGGGGAGCATGGATGGTTTGATAAAAGATTTATTTATAATGAATCTTTTAAAACCCCATTAATGATTAAATGGCCAAACGTAATTAACGCAGGAACAACGAACAAGGAAATGGTTCAAAATCTTGATTTTGCGCAAACATTTTTGGAAGCTGCTATGATAGATATTCCTAATGATATGCAAGGGGAGAGTCTTATTCCTTTGCTTAAAGGAAATTCTGATGAGTGGACAAGAGATGCAGTTTACTACCATTATTATGAGTATCCCTCAGTTCATATGGCTAAAAGACATTATGGAATTGTAAATAAAGAATTTAAATTGGTCCATTTTTATTATGATATTGATGAATGGGAACTTTATGATCGTCTTAATGATCCAAACGAAGCAAATAATGTTTATAATAATCCTGACTATAAAGATGTAGTGGAAAAATTAACTCAAGAGCTAAAAGAAATGAGAATAAAATATAAGGACTCTGAGGAACTAGATAAAAGCTTTATATATTAATAATATATGGCTTTGAATTTTAAATGCTTTTGATTTTTATTCCATTAAACTATATTTGCTTATTATTTTAATTTATTAGATGAAAAAATTTATCGTTTTTTGCGTTTCGGCCATAATATTTGGCTGTAGTAAAGGTTCAGATTCTGATGTAGAAACTCAAAATATAGTTACACCCACTACCCCTCCAGTTGTTGTTCCACCTCCTGCTCCTCCTGAGCCAGATTTTGATAATGACTCAATTTATAGCTCAACTAGCTATAACGACCTATATACTTACTGGATTGCTTTTCAAAAAACTGCTAGTTTGTTTGATGTAGATTTGTCCTATATTGAAGATGTCGTGATTCAATCTGGAACAAGAAATGGAACTACAATGGCATCAGCTGAGGGTTCGTGTCATGATTATATTTATATTGTTGTTGATGAAAGTAGATTCAGAAATGCAGAAACTGCTGAAAGAATTTTTACAATGTATCACGAATTTGGGCATGATATTTTTAATGCATCTCATGCTGGTGGAGGCCTAATGGCACCTAATGTTAGGGAGCTTGATTATAAACTTTTTCAAACGGAAGTCTCTGATTTCTTTAATAAAGTTGATTTCGTAGAATGGACTGATGAAGAATGCGAACAAATCAGAGAAATAACCGAGCCTTATCCTGGTTAGTAAATCAATATCTATAAATTTTTACTAAGGTGAAATCAAAAAATAAGTGGTTTTATCTATTTATCTTAATAAGCAATATAATTTATGGACAAGAATCTCCCCCACCTTCATTATTAGCTGATGGAAATCAAGTTTATTGTCCTAATTCGGATCAATTAATAGTAACAAAACTAGAAATAGAGAATCTTGATCCTAGTATTTTAAATTCAGTTTACATTCAAATCTCTATTGGATATATTTTCTCTGAAGATATTCTAAAACTAAATGGTATACATCCAAATATTAATACTTTCTGGGATCCTAATGAGGCAAAGCTAACCTTGACAACTAGATCTGTAGGAGAAGTTTTCAATCAAGATCTTATTTCTGCAGTTGAAAATGTTGTTTTTTCAAGTACGAATCCAAATCCAAACGTTAACAAAACATTCTCTATTTCTCTTGGTTCAGCAAATTATCTTCCATCAACAGGACATTATTACGAGTTTTTTCCAAATATTAGTATTCCATGGACTGATGCCAAAATATCTGCGGAAAATAAATCATATTATGGAATTAAGGGTTATTTAGTTACTATTCTTTCTCAGGAGGAAGCAGATATCTCGGGCAAATTAACTAATGGTGTTGGTTGGATTGGAGGTTCTGATTCTGAAGAAGAAGGAGTATGGAAATGGGTAACTGGTCCTGAGGCTGGAACTGTATTTTGGGTAGGCAATAGTTCAGGATCTTCAGAAAATTATGCCAATTGGAATGATGGTGAACCAAATAATGCTGGAAATGAGGATTACGCTCATATTACAGATCCCTCGATTGGATTTGAGGGATCATGGAATGACCTTGCAAATTCTGCTGCTTCATCAGGACCTTATCAATCAAAAGGGTATATGGTAGAATATGGTGGTTCTCCCGGGGATCCAATTCTAAAATTCACAGCAACCACAAAATTAATAATGCCAAAATTAATTTCATTCTCTGAAGGTGAGGCATGTTATGGTGATCCAATAACACTGTCAGCAAATGCTTCTCATTCTGAAATAAACTGGTATAAAGTTCCCGAAGGTGGTGAAATTCTTTATTCAGGAGATTCTGTGACTATAAATACAGAGACATCTACAACTTACTGGATTGATATTATTCCAGGGGATTGTATGAACGAAACCAGAACTCCAGTGACTGCAACAGTTCATCAATATCCAATAATCAATGAAAAAAATCTAATAATTGAACAGTGTGATAATGATTCAAAAAATGATGGTATAACTCGCTTTGATTTAAATGCATTTAATTCATTAATATCACAAAATCATGAAAATGAAATATTTGAATTCTATAATGAATCAACATATAGTGAGAGTTCCATAATTTTAAATCCATTGGAATATGTAAATACCAGTTTTGAAGATAGAATTTATGTCAAAATAATAAGTTCTTATGGGTGTTCTGAGACTTCCAGTCTTACTTTAAAAGTGGCTGCAAGTTTAATTGATTCCGAGTTTTCACTCGAGTTTGAAAAATGTGAAACCGAAATCAAAACCCTAGACCCAGGAATTGAAAAGTGGAATATTTCAACTTTGGATACCATCTCTCAAGAATTGATTAATTCTGACACTAAATTTTCAGCTCAAAATATAAATATCACATTTTACTTTAATGAAAATGATGCTTATTTGAGGCAAAATGAGATCAAAAATGAAAATAATGAATTTTTAATGACAAATCCATATGAAGAGAATATATGGGCAAGAGTAGATAACATAGACTTAAATCAAATTTCATGTCTTGGAATTAAAAAAGTAGCAACACTTAAAATAAAAAAACTTCCAGAGTTCCAGTGGTTAAATTCGTTTGACGTTGTTTGTTTGAACCTTGATCCTGTGTTACTTGAAGTTCAGGCAACCGATGAAAGAGATTATAAATACACATGGTACAGAGACGGTTTAATTTTGAGTGGAGGAAACGAAGGAAGAATTTTGATTAATGAAGGTGGGACATATGAAGCTATGGCAACAACAACAAGTGGAACACTTTGTTCAAAAGCTATATCAATTCAACTATTAACATCTGAAATCGCTAAAATCACTCAAAAAGATTTAAATGTAATTGACCTTGAAGGAGATACGGGATCCGTTGAAATAAATAAAAATAATCTTGGAGTGGGTGATTATGAATTTGCAATTGATGATTCTTTGAGCTTATATCAGGACATACCCTATTTTGATAATTTACTTCCTGGAATTCATAACATATATGTTCGTGATAAAAATAATTGTGGATTGGCAGAGATAGAGTCATCAATTCTTGGACACATGAAATTCTTTAGTCCAAATGGCGATGGAATCAATGATTATTGGAATGTATTGGGAGTAAGTGAAAATTTTCAGCCAAAGACAAGGGTTTATATTTATGACAGAAGAGGTAAATTATTAAAAGATTTAAGTCCTCTATCCAAAGGATGGGATGGAACTTATAATGGACTTACTCTTCCTCAGGATGACTATTGGTTTCATGTTTATTTTGAAAATGGTAAATCTTATTCTGGTCACTTTAGTTTGTTAAGACAATAAAATGAGAAAAAAATATAAATCTGCTTTGTTTATTCTTGCTCTATTGATAAATCTAAATGTCAGATCTCAGGGCTTTATCCCAATGTTTAATGAATATCTTTCTGAAAACTTATACGTCATTCATCCAGCTATGGTTGGTGTCAATCTTTCAGGAGCAAGAATTCAATTTGGAAACAGAAATCAATGGTTTGATATCGAGGACGCTCCAGGAACAAAACTATTGACATTAGAGTATAAAGCAAAAGCTAATTCAATTCTCGGAATTCAGTTAATTGATGATCATAACGGTTATCATTCAAAAAACTCAATTTATATAACTTATGGTTATAGAATTTATTTAAATAATCAAATCTGGAATACTAAAAGATCATATCCAACAAAAAATGATAATATCAAGGAGTTATCTTTTGGATTAAGTCTAGGTTCTGTAAAATATAATTTAGATCAAAGCAGTTTTGATTCTAGAATAGTTGATCCATTATTAGGTAATAATTCTAGTATGCAGAGGTACCTCACATTTGATGCAGGAGTAGCCTATGTGTCTACGCATTTATCATCACAACTTTCAATAAAAAATTTAACATTAAATCCATCAGATAATAACAGTGAAGATTCAAATATTTTTGATTCAAATAATTTTAAACATTATTTATTCTCTAGTCAATACGAAATATATTTTGATAATGGGTGGAACCTTGAACCTTCTTTTCTTTTTCAATATCTTGAAAAAACAGATGAAAGAAGTTTTGATTATAACTTGAAGGTTTACAGAATTATTCCAAGTGGAAGAGTTTGGTTAGGAATATCATACAGAAGAAATTCTGTAGGAGTTTCATATGAAAAAAGTGGGGAAGTAATTAACCAATATTATAAACACATAACCCCAATATTTGGATTAAATTATAAAGATTATGTTATCTCTTATCATTATACCTCAAACCTAGGGGATCAAAATATTGGGTTATCAGGGCTTCATTATTTCACAATTGGAATTACCCTATAATTTTACTCGATTAAAAAACTTTTGAAAAAATAACAGATGATATTCTAAAGAATTAGAAAAATAATTCCAGTTATGTCCTCCGGGTCTTTCAATAAAATCATGTGGAATTTTTCTTTCCACTAATTTTTCATGTAATTCTAAGTTAGCATCGAAGAAAAAATCATCAATTCCACAATCAAAAATAAGTTTTAAACTATCCTCATTAATTAAATCTAGCATATTAATTACTGAATTCTTTTTCCAATATTCTGGAAATTCATTTTGATCACCTAATGCCTCAATCAAATTCCATCTTGATTCCCCTCCTTCAGGGTAAAATCTAGATATATCTAGACCGCCACTTATACTTCCGGCTGCTCCCCATATGTCTTGATGTCTGAAAGAGAGATAAAATGCTCCGTGCCCACCCATACTTAGACCTGTAATA
>ERZ802830.1369-NODE-1369-length-23254-cov-29.3566_pt1 | contig 23254 bp, 19 predicted proteins | sample MGYA00345654_ERZ802830 | MGnify/ENA primary metagenome ERZ802830 (study PRJEB30503, sample SAMEA104212375) | marine metagenome | biome: Westerlies Biome; feature: [SRF] surface water layer (ENVO:00010504) within the epipelagic zone...; material: water...
TAATTCCAGAGTATGGAAGACATGTTCATCAAATGATTGATCAAGCTGTTGCTTTGAAGGATAAAGATGAACGAAATAAAATGGCCAAAGCTATTATAGGTGTAATGGGTAATCTGAACCCGCATTTAAGGGATGTTCCAGACTTTCAACATAAATTATGGGCACAGCTTTTTATTATGTCAAACTTTGAACTAGATGCCGATAGTCCTTTTGAAAAGCCATCAAAAGAACTCTATGATAATAGCAAGCCAAATAAGTTAGAATATCCTCAGAGTTTTCCTAAATACAGGTTTTACGGAAATAATATTAAGAAAATGATTGACATTGCTATGTCTTGGGAGGAAGGAGACCTAAAAGATAGGCTTATTGCAAACATAGCAAATCACATGAAGAAGTGTTTTTTGAATTGGAACAAAGATACTGTTGAGGATAAAGTAATTTTTGACCACTTAGCTGAATTGTCTAATGGGACTTTAAAAGTTCCTGAATCTAAATTGCCTTTAACAGATTCTAGTGAGTTTTTAAAGAATAAGGTTAAGACAAATAATAATTACAAGACAAACAATAAAAATAGAAAAAAGTCTAAAAGAAGATATTAATGTCCAGTCTAAGAGTAAGAGGAGGTATTAAATTATCCGGGGAAATAACACCTCAAGGTGCTAAAAATGAAGCTCTTCAGGTTATCTGTGCTACTTTATTATCAGAAAGTGATGTTACTATTTCCAATATACCTGATATAATTGATGTTAATAAACTAATTGATATACTTAAAAATTTAGGTGTTAAAATTTCTGAATTACAGAAAGGTAAATATTCCTTTAATGCAAAAAATATAAATCTTGAATATCTTAATAAAGGAGAATTTTTAAATGATGCTAAGTCATTAAGAGGATCTATAATGTTAGTAGGACCTCTTCTTTCTAGATTTGGTTCTGCATCAATACCAAGACCAGGAGGGGATAAAATTGGAAGAAGAAGATTAGATACTCATTTTACTAATCTTGAAAAACTTGGAGCAAAGCTTGAGTATGATTCAAAGAGTAGAACATATTCAGTAAATTCACAAAATTCACTTAAAGGTTCAAGTATTCTTCTTGACGAGGCATCTGTTACAGGTACTGCAAACATAATTATGGCAGCTGTTTTAGCAGACGGAGTTACATCTATTTATAATGCTGCATGCGAACCATATATCCAACAACTATGTTTACTATTAAATAATATGGGTGCTCAAATTTCTGGAATTGGATCAAATCTTCTGAAAATTGAGGGAGTAGATAAACTAGATGGAGCAACTCATAGAATATTGCCTGATATGATTGAGATTGGAAGTTGGATTGGGTTAGCTGCAATGACACAAAGTAAACTTAGAATTAAAAATGTTTCATGGGACAACTTAGGGCAAATACCTGAGGTATTTAGAAAGATAGGAATTACGCTAACTAAAGAAGACGATGATATAATTATTCCAGCTCACTTGAATGGATATTCTGTATCGAATTATATTGATGGTTCTATTCTAACTATTTCAGATGCACCATGGCCAGGATTTAGTCCTGATTTAATTTCTATTATACTTGTTATAGCTACTCAAGCTAGTGGAAGTATACTAATCCATCAAAAGATGTTTGAGAGTAGACTATTTTTTGTTGATAAACTAATAGATATGGGTGCTAAGATAATTTTATGTGATCCCCATAGAGCTTCAGTTATTGGACATAATTTCAAATCTTCATTAAAACCAACTGTAATGACTTCTCCTGATATTAGAGCTGGTATAGCACTTCTAATTGCTGCTCTTTCAGCCTCTGGCGAAAGCATAATCCAAAATGTTGAGCAAATAGATCGTGGTTACGAGAATATAGTAGAAAGACTAAAATCTATTGGAGCTGATATTGAAAGAATCTAGTTCTATCTTTTAGATATTTTATTATTTGATATATTTCTCTGCATTTTACATTTAAATCTATCAATATTATTTTCTCTTAATTTTGAATGCTTGGTCTTTCTTCCGCTAACCCTTTCTCTCCAAAGCTTAAAACTGTTGCGTTTTAGATTATTTCTCATAAAGCTAATCAACTCCTTTTCATTAATCTCAAATTGATTAAAGATTGCTTCAAAAGGAGTTCTGTCCTCCCATGCCATCTCAATTATTCTATCGATTTCAATTAAGGTTTTATCTTTCATTACTAATTTTAGTTAAAAAATCTTCTCCATTAATAAGATGAGATTCTCTTTTTTTTACATCCATTTTATCAAATGTATTTAGTAGCATTCTTAGCCTTGGATTTTTTATAAAAAAATGTCGTTGCTTATCCATAAATCTCCAAAAAAGACCATCCCATATAATATCCCATTCACCTTTTTTATAATCACTCATTTTATATATGTAATTACTACTGCTAATATATGGTTTTGTTGACATAATGCCTCCGTCAGCGAACTGACTCATGCCATAAATATTTGGAACCATAACCCAATCATAGGAATCAATAAATAGTTCCATAAACCATCTATAAACTTCATCAGGATCAAATTCACACAATAGCATAAAATTTCCTAAGACCATTAATCTTTCAATATGGTGTAAATAACCAGTTTCATTTACTTTTTTTATTGAAACATCAATTGGCTCTATACCGGTATCTCCTGTATAAAAAGAAGAAGGAATCTTTCTTTTAAAACCCCAGAAATTATTTGTTCTTTCATATGACCCTTTAACGCAATAAATTCCTCGTATAAACTCTCTCCAGCCTAAAATTTGTCTTATAAAACCCTCAGTTGAATTTATAGGAATTTCATGTTCCTCTGAATAGTCTAGAGAATCTTGAATTACTTTTCTAGGATTTAAAAAACCAACATTCATTAAAGGACTTAAAATACTATGGTTGAGTGTTAATTCATCCTTAACAATTGCATCTTCATAGTCTCCAAAATTATTAAATCTCTCTATTAAGAAATCCTTAAACCACTTTTCAGATTCATCAATTGTGGTTGGGTAGTTAAATTCACCAAGTAAGCCAAGATTATCTTTAAAATATTTTAGTACATATTTTTCAGATTCAATAACATATTTGTTCTTTTTTGGATTTCTAACTTCAGGAGGAATCTCATCTTTAGGGAATTTCTTTCTATTTAGAATATCATATGTCCATTCACCTCCTCTGGGTTTTCCACTAGAATCAATCAAAATATTTCTTTTTTTTCTTTCTGACTTATAAAATGAAGTTTGAAAAAATTTCTTCTTTGAGTCTTTGAAAAAAACATTTAAATCTTTACTTGAATTAATAAATAAATTTGTGTCATGAATAATAAGTTTAATATCTAGTTCACTACATGCTTCTTTAATTCTTTTAGTAACTAAATAATCAACAGGATCATAGATTTCAATTATTTCATATCCGAAATCATTAATTTTTTTAATTAAATCTTTGATGTTTGATTCTTGCTCAAATGAATTAACATATTCAACATCACAGCTAAACTCTTTCAGATAATCTTCATAAAATTTCATAGTAGCTCTATGAAAAGAGATCTTTTGTTTGTGAAACTTATGCTGTTTAAAAAAAAGAAATTCCTCTAAAAGAAAAATCTTATAATTCTTTTTATGAAAAAGACTTTCCTTAAATAGTTGATTTGGTAATATTATTGAGCAGCTTTTAGTCATTTAACCAAGCTTGTTCATATACTTTTTTTGGATCATATCTTTCTGACTGTAATTTTGGATTGAATTTTCTAAAAGGCATAGAATCATTACCTATTCCAGCGTTATATAGCCAATTACCATAATTACTATGAACATCATAATCAATAAGAAGTGACTCAAAATATTCAGCACCAATTCTCCAATCAATCTTTAATTCCTTTGTCAAATAATTAGCAACATTTTGTCTTCCTCTATTAGACATAAAACCAGTTAGTGATAATTCTTTCATATTTGCATTAATAAATGGATCATCTGTTTCGCCATTGATCCAACTATTCAAAATATTAATATCATTTTTCCATTCCTTTTCAGTACCATAAATTCCATTACTACTAAAAAACTTATCTCTATGTTGCATTGAAACATATTTAAAAAAGTCTCTCCAGATCAATTCGAAAAACAACCAATAAGTTGAATCATTTTTTTCAACTGTGTCCTCATAAATTTTAATTTGTGAATAAACATATTTCACTGATATTGAACCATTTGCAAGCCAAGAAGAGATTTTTGAACTATAATCTTTTCCTATTAGTCCATTTCGAGTCAATTTATATTTAGACAAATTCTTTGATTCAAAAAAATATTCATTCACTCTATTGACACCATGTGATTCACCTCCAAGGAATTTAAAAGTAGAATCATTATGAACTTCAAATTCTTCATAACCTAAATCTGATATTGAAGGAATAGAATATTCTTCTTTAATCAAATTATTTTTGTTTAATGGTTTAGGTGTTGGGATTATATCATCTATTGACAAATACTTCTCACATTTTTTTCTAAAATTTGAGAAGCCCCTTGGTATATTCTCATAAATTTCACTAACATCAGATGGTGAAAATAAGAACTGATCAAAATCTTTTATCAAATTTATATCTGACGGAATACATTCTTCTTCAATTAACTCATCTCTTGTCCATTCTTTCTGGATATAAATATTATCAATTTCATATTTCCTAATTACAGAATTAATTGATGATTTAAGATCCTCATTTAATACAACTAGAGACACATTGATTTTCTTTAATTGTTTTTTTAAATCAGAGATTGACTCTAATAAAAATTTAATTCTAAATTTTTCTGTTTTTTTGAATCCGTAAATTGTAGTTGAGTTAATATTTGGGTCAATATTAATAAAGCCAATTACTTTATCTGAATTTTCAATTGATTTTTTAAGAGATAAATTATCTATTACTCTTAGATTGTTCCTAAACCAAACTAAACTGGTAACTTTTTTCTCTGACATGATTTACTACAGTATTTGACATTATCCCAATTTTTTTTCCACTTTTTTCTCCAAATAAAATCAAGACCACATGTTGGACACACTTTTGATGGAAGATTTGTTTTTTTAACTCCTCTCATTAATTAGTTTTGACCGAGCTCATACCTCCATCAAATGGAATTATTTGACCTGTCATCCAATTGCTATTATCTTCAAGTAAAAATTTTACAACTTCAGATATATCCTTAGGAGATCCAATTTCCTTCATAGGGTGTCTATTTCTTGAGTTTTCTAATTTAGTTTCAGAGTTAAGAAATTTTTCTGCTAATGGTGTATCCAAGATTGACGGAGCTATTGCGTTCACTCTTATTTTAGGTGCAAACTCAGCTGCAAGAGACCTTGTAAGTCCTTCAATAGCTCCTTTAGAGGATGATACTGAGCTATGAAATGGCATACCTATTTTAACCGCAACAGTACTAAACATAACAATACTTGGGTTTTCAGCTGCTTGAATTTTTGGTAAAAGCTTTTGAAGAATTTTAATACACCCCATTACATTAATATTAAAGTCTTCAAGAAAAACAGAGGGCTTTAAACCTTTGAAAGGTCTTAAATTAATTGTTCCAGGTAGGTATACAAATCCATCTAAATGTTCAGGTAGCCATTCAGTCTCAAATTCTTTATCAAGATCCAATTTATTGGTTTTAATATTGGGATGATTAAATTTTTCTTGATCTCTAGTAGATATAAATATGTTATTATCCTCTTTTAATTTCTGCGATAGTTCATATCCAATTCCAGTTGAACCACCAATAAGTAAAATGTTTTTCATTTATTTAAAATTTCCAAAGTTTTTTATTAATTCAAGTTCTCTATATTTGAAAACGTTATTTAACTTAGAATTAATAAAAAGGAAATTTAGAAGAACTCCAATAGGTCCAAATGGTATTTTGTAGTGTATCACATCTTCCATGAGAACTCCGCCATCTATTTCTTTTATGAAATGCTTGTGATGCCAGAAGGAATATGGTCCAAAACGTTGCTCATCTATAAAAAACTCTTTATCCTTTACTTGAGTTATCTCTGTAACCCAATTAATTTTAAAACCAAGAATTGGTCTAACAGTATACTGAATTATTTGTCCGGGGTAAGCTTTTCTTTTGTCCCAATCAGTAATGTTGAAATCCATAGACTTGGGTGTTATTAATTCCAAATTGTTCGGCGATGATAAAAAATCCCATGCTTCATTCAAATTAATAGGAAGTTTTTGTGAATATTTTAACTTAAAGATTTTCATTAATAATTTTTAAAATTTGATCAGTAACTTGAGGTACAGGAAGTCCTAATACACTTGTGTAGCTACCGTTAATATTTTCTACTCCAATCATTCCAATCCAATCTTGAATTCCATAGCTTCCAGCTTTATCAATTGGGTTTACACTATCAACATAATAATTGATTTCTTTATCAGTAAGATCTTTATATTTCACCTGAGTTGATTCTGTCAAAATTTTAAAACTACTGGAGGTTAAGAAACCAACAGAAGTTATAACTTGATGAGACTGTCCAGCAAATATTTTTAACATATTTTTTGCTTCAATTTTATCTTTCGGTTTCCCCCAGCACTTTTCTTCAAACCAGACTAGAGTATCAGCAGTTATAATAATTTGGTTATCCTTGACTATACTCTTAAATGGTTTTGATTTATTTACAACTATGTGCTCAGCTATTTCTTTGCTTTTAAGCGAACTGGGAAAGTCCTCATTAACTGGAATAGAATTAACATCAAATTTTATCCCAGTCATCTCCAGAAGTTCTTTTCTTCTTGAAGATGCTGAACCTAAAGTAATTTGAAAATTGGAATTATTAATTATATCCATTTATTGTGGATTCTCATTACTTGCTCAATGACATCTCTAACACATCCATATCCTCCTTCTTTTGGAGAAATATAATCACAAACAGATTTTACATCAACTGATGCATCACTTGGACAAGTTGAAATACCAACAACTTTTAGTACTTTAATATCAGGATTATCATCACCCATGTATAAAATATTTTTTAGGTCAATCTTTTTTTCCTTTGTAAATTTTTCTAGGATTCCAATTTTATCAAAGGCTTTTAGGTATACATCTTCAACACCTAAAGAATTTAACCTCTTTCTTACATTTTCTTGCATTCCTCCAGAAATTACAGCCATTCTATAACCCTTAGATATTGCATATTTAACAGCATATCCGTCCTTTGCATTAAATTGTCTATCTATCTTGCCATCATGTCTATATATGATTTTTCCATTTGTCATTACGCCATCTACATCGAAAATGAAAGTTGTAATGTCTTTTAATCTTGTTTTGTAACTATCCATATCATTTTAAAGATGCAAATTTAAATAAACTTTAACATCTAATTGTTTACAATTACCTTAAATATTAAAAATTCATATTTATCTTTGAGGCCTTACTAATGGGATCTAAAATTTTACAATACCTTTTTTCTACTAAGTTCATGCTTGTGTTGCTAATACTATTTCCATTAGCAATGGGTATTGGTACATTTCTTGAGAGTTGGTATTCAACTGATGCAGCAAGAATTTGGATCTATAATGCATGGTGGTTTGAAGTATTAATGCTACTTCTAATTGTAAACTTTATGGGTAATATTCAAAAGTATAATCTATTAAGTAGAGAAAAGATATCTGTTCTAATACTTCACTTATCATTTATTTTTATTCTATTAGGTGCTTTAGTAACAAGATATATTGGTGATGAAGGTGTTATGCCAATTAGAGAAAATACAACTTCCAATACTTATTTATCTGAAAAAACCTATTTAACTGTTTTTGTTGATGGAGAGAGAAATGGTTTGCCTGAAAGAAAAACATTAAGGCCTAAGCAGTTACTTTTATCGAAGTATACTAAAAATAGTTTTACAATTAAAGATAATTTTGATTCTAAAGACTTTACTATTTCATATAATTCCTTTAGAGAAAATATAGCAGAAGGTTTAGTTTTAGATCCTAGTGGAGAAAGGTATATTAAATTAGTTGAAGCTGCAGATGGTAATCGAAGAGAGCATTACATTAAAGAAGGGGAGGTGTCTAGTATCCAAAATATTTTGTTCTCATTTAATTATTATCAAAAGGGAGCTATTAATTTGTCATCAAAATCAGGTGAATACTATATTGAATCTCCATTTGACGGACAATATACTATAATGGCAACTCAGCAAAGTGCATCATTAGAAAAAGATAAGGAACAATTACTTGAACTGAGATCTTTATATCAAATACCAGGGTTTCAATTTGTTTTTCCAGAGCCAGCCCTTAGAGGAGTTTTTGATATATTAGATGCAGAAGATACTGATGATGGTATTAGTCAAGATGTACTATATGTTGATTTAAAATACAATGATTTCTCACAGAGGATTCCCTTACTTGGTGGAAGAGGGTTTGTAAATAATCCAAAAAAAGTTACAATAGATGATCTTGATTTTTATCTGTCATACGGATCTAGTAAAGTAGAACTCCCTTTTTCTATTAAGTTGAATGACTTTATAGCTGATAAGTATCCTGGTACTGAAAATAGTTATTCATCATTTAAGAGTAAGGTTACTGTTGAAGATGATAAATCATTTGAATATGATATATTCATGAATAACATACTAAATCATAAGGGATATAGGTTTTTTCAAGCATCATTTGATCCTGATGAAAAAGGAACTGTCTTATCAGTTAATGATGACTTTTGGGGTACATTTATTACTTATGCCGGGTATTTTTTACTTTACCTAAGTATGATGGGTATTTTCTTTCTTGGAAATTCCAGATTTAAATTTTTGGCAAAACAACTTAATAAAAAAACTTCTGTTTTAGTTTTTCTTTTTTTATCATCTGGTCTATTTGGTCAAACATCAAATCTACCTTCTAAATCAACATACATTGACTCAATAATTGAATCCAACAGTTTTACAGAGGAACATTCTAGTAAATTTGGTGAGTTAGTTATTCAAGATAGTGGGGGTAGAATGAAACCTGCAAATACTTTTGCGTCTGAATTATTGAGAAAGGTAAGTAGATCGAATTCATACAATGACTTAAACTCAGATCAAGTTCTTTTGTCTATAATGGACAACCCTGGAGTTTGGTTTAATGCACCAATTGTTTATATAAAATCAGGACAAAAAGGTGATACAATTAAAAAGATTTTAGGAATAGATAAAAATATTAAAAAAGCACCTTTAGTATCATTTTTTGACTCTTTAGGAAATTACAAATTAGCTACAAATCTTGAAAAAGCTTATTTAGCAACTATTCCTACTCAAATTGAAAAGGATGTTATTGAACTAGATAGAAGAGTTAACCTTTTGTACTCAGCATTAGAAGGCAAAATAATGAGAATTTTTCCTATTCCTAATGATATTAATAATAAATGGGTTTCACTTCCTGAGGTAAAAGATGCCAAATTTAATGGAGCTGATTCTTTGTATGTTAATAATGTATTACAATTGTATTTTCAGACTTTAAGAGGTTCTAAGGTTAGTGGTGATTATAGTCAATCTGAGGAATTACTTGAGAGTATTAAAGGCTATCAAATTAAATATGGTAAAGATGTTATGCCTAGCGATTCTAAGATTTCATCTGAAATAATTTATAACAAAGCAGATATCTTTAATAGATTATATGGATGGTACTTAATATTTGGTTTCTCCCTATTATTAATTTTAATTCTTCAAATTTTCAATGATAACAGGTTTTATAATATTTTAATAAAGCTTATAAAATACATTATATATATACTTTTTGCATTAAATACTCTTGGTTTAGCTGCTAGATGGTATATTGCAGGTCATGCTCCATGGAGTGATGCTTATGAATCGATACTTTTTGTCGCATGGGCAACTGTGGCCTTTGGAATAATCTTTGGAAGAAAATCTTACTTTACTTTAGCCTCTGCCACATTTGTCTCTTCAATCATATTATCTGTTGCTCATATGAATTGGCTAGACCCATCTATTGCAAATCTTCAACCTGTCCTCGATAGTTATTGGTTAATGATACATGTTGCTGTTATTGTTGGAAGTTATGGTCCATTTGCTATTGGTATGATATTGGGTATTGTAGTCTTATTGTTAACTGTAATGGCTAACAAAAAGAACAAAAAAGCATTCTCAAGAAAACTTGAGGAGTTAACTATTGTAAATGAGCTATCTCTTACGATAGGTTTAGTAATGTTAACTATAGGAAATTTTTTGGGTGGTATGTGGGCAAATGAGAGTTGGGGTAGATATTGGGGCTGGGATCCTAAAGAAACATGGGCATTAATCTCTATAATTATTTATACAGCTGTACTTCACTTAAGAATTGTTCCTAAGTTAAACAACAAGTGGCTATTTAATCTAATGAGCATAATTTCATTTGCTGCCATTATGATGACGTATTTTGGAGTGAATTTTTATCTAGTTGGTCTCCACTCATATGCTTCAGGAGATAAGGTTGTTTCACCTGACTTTATCTATTATTCAATTATTTTTGTTACTCTATTAGGCTTAATTTCTTATTTTGCAAATAAGAAAAACCAAGTTCTTTAATGATTAAAATAAAAATTGAAAATGAGTATTCCAGGATAAAAACTGTTTTACTTGGAATAGCTAATGATATAGGTGATCCACCAAGTCAATTTGACACTTATGATCCTAGGTCATTATATCATATTAAAAATAATTCTTACCCGACTGAAGCTGATTTAGTTAAAAACGTAGACAGTTTCTGCAATAAATTATTAAAACACAATGTTAATGTTATTAGACCAAAAAATATTAATGAGTGTAATCAGATTTTCACTAGAGACCTGGGTTTTGTAGTATCTAATATTTTTTTTATGTCAAATATTGTACCTAATCGGCAAGATGAAGTTCAGGGGATAGAAGATATTGTAAAAGATTTTGATGTAGGTGTTATTAAGCTACCAGATTTTATGCATATAGAAGGGGGTGATGTAATTTTACACAATGACAAATTATTTATCGGGACTTATACAGATTCAGATTATTCATCTTTAATCACTGCAAGAACTAATCTCCAATCTATTGACTATTTAAAAAAAATGTTACCCAATATTGAAGTTATTCCAATTACTATTAAAAAATCCAATAGAAATATCTTTGAAAATACACTTCATCTAGATTGTTGTTTCCAGACTATAGGTGCTGATAAAGCAATAATTTGTCCTGATGGTTTCAAAAATAAAGAAGATTATGAGTTTTTAATTAAATTTTTTGGAAGAAAAAATATTTTTCTTACAAATGCTAAGGAGTCTTTTGCGCTTTCATCCAATGTTTTTGTTATTTCACCTGAAGTAGTTGTTTCACACACTATTTTTAAAAGATTAAATCTATGGTTGGAAGAAAAGGGTATTTTAGTCGAAAAAGTTGACTATTCTAGTGTATCTAAAATGTCTGGTTTATTCAGATGTTCAACACTTCCTTTATATAGAGAATAATGAAATATTTTACTTCAAAAATCTTAATGGTTTCTCCTGATAAATTTAGAAACAATGAATTTACTATATCTGATAACTCTTTTCAAGCTAAAAAAATACAAAAGAGTTCAATTTCCGCTAATGCAATTGATGAATTTGAGAGACTTAAAAAAGTCATTTTAAACAAAGGGGTATCTGTTTATTCTTTAAGTGATGATAGTGAGTTTGATACTCCTGATGCTGTATTTCCAAACAACTGGATATCTTTTCACATTTCCAATAAAGCTCTGTTATATCCAATGTATGCATTAAATAGAAGATTTGAAAGAAAGTCTTCAACTCTAGAAAAGTTATCTAAACAAGGTATCGATATTCAGATTATTAAAGATTACTCTCATTTTGAAAATGACAATAAGTTTCTAGAAGGAACTGGAAGTCTTGTATTAGATAGAAGAAATAAATTTGCTTACTGTTCCTTATCTAAGAGATCTAATAATGATCTAGTGGATCTATTTTGTTTACAAATGAATTATAAACCAATAGTATTTAATTCATTTTATAATTCAGTCCCAATTTATCATACTAACGTAATGATGTCTATATGTAATAAATTTTCAATAATTTGTTTAGACTCAATTAAAGATGAAAATCAAAAAACAGCTGTTATTGCAAATCTGAAAAATTCGAATCTTGAAATAATTGATATTAAAATAGATCAAATGAGCTCTTTTTTAGGTAATTGTATTCAACTAATAGACTCTAAATCTAATCCCTTATTAGTTATGAGTTCAAGAGCATATAACTCTATTAATAACTCTCAACTAAAGAAAATAGAAAAATATACTGATATTATTCATTCAGACCTAAATACTATTGAAGATAACGGTGGAGGGAGTGCTAGATGTATGATAGCGGAAATTTTCTAAAAATTATTATATACTATTTGATTTTACTAGGACAAAAATCAAATGACAAATTAGTTTATTGCTTTTTTATTATATTTAAATAAAAAAAATGAAAAAACTAATTACTAAAATACTTATAACAACACTTACAGTTATTTTTAATTTAAATACAACCTCAGCTCAGGACTATGGAGATCTTCAGTATGCTCTATCAGGATATTCATACAGATCTGTTGGCCCTGCATTCATGTCAGGAAGAATAGCTGATATAGCAATTGATAGCAATAATGAAAATGTTTGGTATGTAGCTGTTGGCTCAGGTGGAGTATGGAAGACAAAAAATGCTGGAACAACTTGGATGCCACTTACAGATAATATGCCCTTTTATTCAACTGGATCAGTAACAATTGATCCTAATGATTCATCTAGAATATGGGTCGGTACCGGAGAAAATGTTGCAGGTAGACATGTTGGTATTGGACATGGGATATATCTTTCCAAAGATTCAGGATCAACATGGGATAATATGGGTTTAAAAAAGTCAGAACATATATCTAAAATAATTGTTCATCCTGATAACTCCGATATAATATGGGTTGCATCTCAAGGACCCCTCTGGAATTCAGGAGGTGACAGAGGGCTATTTATGTCAAATGATGGAGGTAATACATGGTCAAATAAATTGTATGTGAATGAATGGACAGGTGTTACCGATATAATAATAGATCCAACTAATCCAGATATTCTTTATGCTGCAACATGGCAGCGACACAGAAATGTTGCATCGCTTATTGATGGTGGTCCAGGAACTTCTATCTACAAAAGTACCGATGGAGGTAATGTGTGGGTTGAGATTGACTCAGGTCTTCCAAGTTCAAATATGGGAAAAATAGGATTAGCGATATCACCAATCAAACCAGAAGTTATCTATGCAGCAATCGAATTAGATAGAAGATCTGGGGCAGTATATAGATCTGATAATAGTGGAGGTGTTTGGAAAAAAATGTCTAATACAGTAGCAGGAGCAACTGGTCCTCATTATTACCAAGAGCTTTATGCATCTCCACATGTTTTTGATAGAATATATTTGATGAATGTAAGGGTCTTAGTTTCCGATGATGGAGGTGATAATTTTTACCAAATGAAAGAAATTAATAAGCATTCAGATAATCATTCATTAGCATTTAAAAAAGATGATCCAGAATATCTTTTAATTGGAACTGATGGAGGAATATATGAATCATTCGATGACACTGAATCATGGAAATATGTTTCAAATTTACCCATAACACAATTTTACAAATTAGCTGTTGACGACTCAGAACCCTTTTATAATATTTATGGGGGAACTCAGGATAATAACACACAAGGTGGTCCTTCTAGAACATTTAAATCTGAAGGAATAACTAATTCAGATTGGTATGTTGTTTTAGGAGGTGATGGTCATCAACCTGCTACTGAGCCAGGAAACCCTGATATTATTTATGCTCAATCTCAACAAGGTTATATTAATAGAATTGAAATGACAACTGGAGAAACTGTTGATATAAGACCTCAAGGAGGTATTGATGATGATTATGAAAGGTTTAATTGGGATTCTCCAATCCTAGTAAGTCAGCATGATCCGAAGAGAATTTATTTTGCCTCTCAACGCGTTTGGAGATCAGAAGATAGGGGTGATAGTTGGAATGTTATCTCAGCCGATTTAACAAAAAATCAGGAAAGATTCGAATTGCCAATTATGGGAAGGGTTCAAAGCTGGGAAAACCCATGGGATGTACTTGCAATGTCAACTTATAATACTATTACATCTCTTGCAGAATCTCCAATAAATGAAAACATGCTATATGCTGGTACTGATGATGGAATAATTCAGTTCACGGAAAACGGAGGAGACACATGGACTAAAATTACTGTTGATAAACTTCCAGACTCACCAGCTACATCATTCGTAAATGATATACGTGCAGATTTACATGATGAAAAAACAGCATATGTTGTTCTAGACAACCATAAGTTTGGTGATTATAAACCTTACTTATTTAAAACAGTTGATGGAGGTAAAAGATGGGTAAAAATTACTAATGGTATACCTGATGGAACATTACTTTGGAGAATTGTTCAAGACCATGTTGATCCAAATCTTTTATTTCTTGGAACAGAATATGGTGTTTATGTAAGTTTAAATGGAGGAGAGAAATGGTATAACTTCTCAAATAATTTACCAACTATATCGGTACGTGACCTCACCATTCAAAGAAGTGAAAATGATTTGGTTTTAGCAACTTTTGGTAGAAGTTTTTATATACTTGATGATATTAGCTCACTTCGAAATTTATCTCAAGAAAATCTTGAAAAAGAAGCTTATTTATTTACTCCTAGGAGAGGATTACAATATACACCAGTTAGAAGTGGAACTTCAAGTGATGGAACAAATAAATATTTTGCTAATAATCCTAGATATGGAATGAACTTTAAATATCATCTAAGTGATACATATAAGACTATGTATGAAAATAGAAAAGATACTGAACTTGATGGTATAATATCAGGATCAATTCAAGAAGAGCTAATAAGTTCTGGATATGACACACCTAAGAGCGTTATAAATCAAAGTACAGAAAGATTACTTCAAGAGACTCAGCTTGATTTATCAACTATAGAAAGTGTTAAAAGGAAATTAATTGAAAATCAAGGAAATTATGATGATATTGATTTCCTTGGATGGGATTATCTTGAAATGGAAATCAATGAAATTTCACCTAAAATTTTTATTGAAATAAGAGATAATCAAAATCAATTAATAGAAAAAATTTATGGTTCAAGAAGAAAAGGTTTAAATAATTTAAATTGGGATCTAAAGAGATCAATACCTACAGTTTCATACACAGATTCAAAAAGGTATGGAGAAATAAGAGTGAATGTAAAGCCAGGAATTTATTCTGCTTCAATATTCAAAAATATTGATGGGGAAATATCTAAGTTAACAGATAATGTATCAATTCAGGTTGATAGAGTTAGAGAAAACACATTAATAAATCCAATGTCTGATCTTCATGAATCACATTTTGATGATGCAGCTAATTTTATTCAAACTATTGTAGAAATGGAAAAGGAATACTCTAAGTCTGCAGATATATTAGAACTATTAGAGAAAAATATTAAGTTTTTGAGTTCTGAAAATAATGACCTAATTAAATCTATTTATGATTTATCAGACGAAAAAACACAAATTAGTATTAAAATTAATGGATATGAATCTAAAGGAGCAAGAAATGAAGGTGTAGGAGAGAAGGATTTCCAGACTGTAATGGATAGAGTTTATAATTCAATAGAAGGAACTGGTTATAGTTCTAATACTTATGGACCTACAATGCAGCATATGAAAAGTTTAGATATAGCCAAGGAAATGTATCAAAGACTTGAACCAAGAGTTAGCAAATTTAACAATGATATTGAAAAATTAGCCAATAAAATTGAAAGTTTAGGAACACCAATAATTATTGAAGATTAATTGTTAGATTGAGTTAGCTCAAAACATTCTAACTTAAAATATTTAACAGAAGATAAAAGGTGGTCAAAAATATCAGAGGTAAGAGCCTCATATTTTGTCCACTCTTTGTCTTTTGAAAAAGTATATATTTGAATCGGTATACCTTGCGAAGTAGGCTCAAGTTGCCTACACATCAAAGTAAGATCATCATTAGTCATAGGGTGGGCTTTTAAGTATTCTTCAATATACTTTCTAAACACTCCAAAATTAGTTAAGTTTCTTCCATTTAGAAGCATAGATTTGTCCGCATTTTCTTTTTGATTATATAACTCAATTTCACTGCTTATTTGGACTAAATAATCTTTAATTAGTTCAACTTTTTTTAGCTCAACTATTTCTTCATTTTCTAAAAAACGAACTGAAGACGGTTTTATTAAAAGTGACCTTTTAATTCTTCTCCCTTTTGACTCTTCCATACCTCTCCAATTGATAAAAGAATCTGATACAAGTTTATATGTTGGTATTGTAGTAATTGTATTATCAAAGTTTTGAACTTTAACAGTAGATAGATTGACCTCTATTACTGTACCATCTGCATCAGAACCCTTCATTGTTATCCAATCACCAATTCTTACAGTATCATTTACAGTAATTTGAATACTAGAGACAAATCCTAATATAGTGTCCCTAAACACTAATATAATTATAGCAGAAAGAGCACCAAGTGAAGCTAAAAATGTACCAATCTCTCTTCCTGTAAGTACAGATAGAATTAATATTATACCAATAAACCAAATGAAAATCATTATAACCTGAATATAGCTGTCTATAGGTATATGCTTTAGCGATGAACTTAACTTAAAGTAATCTTTTACAGTTCCAAGAACTGACTTTACAGTTATTATGAATAAAACAATTGTGAGTGCTTCAATTATAATTACAAGATTTTCTGTATAGGTAGGAACAACAATGTAAAGAAAAAATAACGACGGTATAAATGATAAAAGTCTTGGGACCCTATTCTTAATTAATAGATCATCAAATGTAGATGCTGTAGATTTTGCAATCCTTTTAAAGAATGATAGAATAGTCTTTCTTGTTATAAAATTTATTGCCAACACAATTACACCTATAGATATAATTATAAGAGCTGAGGCAATTAAGCCTGAAACATTAGTATTTAGGCCATAGTTTGTTAAAAATTGAATTATTTCTTCTTTATACATGATACAAAAATAAAAAACCCACCAATAAGGTGGGTTTTTTTAGTAATAAATTTTAAAGTTAGTTGTGAATTGACACAAGTTCTAATTGAACCCAGTTTTGATGATCACTTGCAGACTGAATCCCTTCCTTTAGTTTTCTGCCTTTAAATGTCTTATCCATATCTTCCCAACCGGATCTATCAACACCTGGAACTCCAATATTAAAAAAGAAATGAGTCATACCTTCATATGCATTCTCTGTTCTTTCATATATATTAGCAAGGCCCCAAAACCTATGTTGACCTAACAGAATTTCTTTTTCTACCATAGGCTTTATTATTTCAGATTCCCAGCTTTCAAAATCATCAGATTGAGATATCGTTGAGTTCATAGTCATCATATCGCCTGGCTTAATGTCACCTCCAGCTAGAATTGTACTTGAGACTGCTTTGATATGATAATTTCTTCTTTCATTACTTGAACCTTGACTTCCATTGAACATTCTTGTTATTGCTCTTCTAGACATTTTTCCTTTATATACTTTTTGTGCTATAGCACCAAAGTCTGCTGAAGCATAATTATCTAGTTGCTCTTTACTAGAAAAACTAGTTATAATAAAATAATCAGCAGGAGTGTCTCTTTGATCACTATTTTGAATGACTTTCCAAACTGCTTGCTGTGATTCAACACCATCTTTAATTGCTTGTTGATGAAGTGGTCCCCAGAATTCTTCTGTTTTAAGATAAGAAGCTTCTGCACCATCTTTTATATCTACAGCACTAACAATTGCATATTGAGCAGAAGTAGTGATTGTAAATGCTAGTGTTAATAATAAAAATATTTTTTTCATAATTTTTGTTTTTATTGGTAGTTAATTAATGAGATGATACTAATTCTAATTGAATTGCATCTAACATGTCTCTGGATGCTTCTAAACCTTCCCATAACTTTTGATATTTAAATGTGTTCATTGTTTCCATTAACTCGCTATTATCAGAATTAGGGGAGCTAATATTCTTATTAAACACCATATGAGTTAAATTTTCATAGGCGTTTTCATTTTTTTCATAGATGTTAACTAAAGCCCAGCCACCATGATTTCCTTTTAAAACTTCTTTCTGAATTAAAGGCATCCATACTTGGGTTTCATAATTTTCGAAATCATCATTGTTCTTAATCATAGGATTAATTGAAGCCTTATCACCTGTTTTCCAATCTCCTCCAATAAATGGTGTTGCTGCAATACCTTCAACATGATAATTTCTTCTTTCGTTACTATAGTTACCAACAGAATTCATCATTCTTGAGATAGCTCTACCAGACATTTTACCTCTATAAACTCTCCTTGCAAAATTTGCCCAAGCATCACCAGACCAACTTTCATTGTATGCATCCAGTTGTTCTTTGCTTGAAAATCCAGTTATTATCATATAATCCGGGTAATTTTCATTTTCCCCTTCTGATACTACCTTGAAAACAGCCTGACTGTTTTGAATACCAGCTTCAATTGTAGCATCATGAATAGGGCCAAAAAACTCTTCAAGTTTAAGATAACCTTCATCAGATCCCTCTTTAACGTCAACAGCACTAATAATTGCGTACTGTGCATTAATAGTTGCAGTAAATAATAATATAGTTGTTAGTAATAATTTTTTCATTTTTGTAGTTTTTAGTTGATTATATAAATACATGTTAATTCTTCTGCATCAAGCATTTCTCTAGATTCTTGCATAAGACCCATTAATTGCATGGTAGAAAAATCGAATTCAGCTGTAGAATTTTGAGTTTGAGAAAAAGTATCTCCATTCATAATGTTAAATGCAACATGCGAGGCATCTCCAGGAAAGTTTTCACTTTTTGAAGTAACCTCAGCTAATCCCCAGAATTTTCTAATCCCATCAACAATTTGCTCTTCAGCAATTGGTTTCCAAACATTAAGTTCAAGATTTTCAAAGTCATCGTTTTTCTTTGTCATGTAATGAAAATACATTTTATCTCCTGGTTTAATTGATTCACCAGCATAGACTGTTCCACCAACCCATGAAAGCTGTAAAGTTCTAGCTTCAGCAATAATACCGCTTCCATCTATCATTTTGGAAATTACTCTTTGACTTTTTCCAAGTGCTTTTTGCATGAATGAAGGCCATTCATTTTGACTTAAATTCTTTTCATCATTATTCCCTACTACAACGTAGTATTGTGCCCACCCATCGTCGCCTTCCTTTGGTGTCCTCTTCCAAACTGACCATCCAGTTCTGTATCCTGCGTCTATAAGCGCTTCATTTATCGACATCCAGTTTTTTTCAAATGCTAGATATTCCGTGTCTTTGCCTTCTTCAATAACAATAGGAATCCACGATGTAGACTGACTATAAGTAGTTATTGAAAAGAACATTATTAATGTTATTAATAAATTTTTCATAGTTAATTATTTTTTGTTAAAGAACGAATTTATAAAAAATAATTAATATAAAATGAACCCAAATAGCATGTTTGAATTTATTAAGTCAATAGTACATTTTATTATTGATATTTTTAATGCTAACACTTTAGTTTGAACATAAATCATTTCTGATTGTGTACTTTTGGTAATCTTGTAATAATTAGATTATTTATGAACTTACTTTCTGTTGAAGACATTTCAAAATCCTACGGAGAAAAAGTTCTTTTTAAGTCTATATCATTTGGAATAAATAAAGGCCAAAAAATAGCATTAATTGCAAAAAATGGAACTGGAAAAACCTCTATTCTAGATATTATTGTTGGAAAAGATAATCCGGATACTGGAAATGTAATTTTTAGAAAAGGAACTCAAACTGCATATCTTCCTCAAGAGCCAAATTTAAACCCCAGCTTAACAATAGAAGAAACTATATTATCCGCTGAAAATCCGACTCTTAGGGTTATTGCACAGTATGATAAAGCTCTAGAGAATCCAGATGATCAAGAAGCATATCAAAAAGCATTTGAAGCAATGGATTTATCTCAAGCTTGGGATTATGAAAAGCAATACAAGAAAATTTTATTTAAGCTAAAGCTTAATGATTTAAATGCTAAAGTTAGTAGTTTGTCTGGTGGTCAGATTAAAAGATTAGCCCTTTGTAATGCATTGCTGCAGGAGCCTGAATTATTAATTTTAGATGAGCCTACAAACCATATAGATCTTGAAATGATCGAATGGTTAGAAGATTATTTTTCAAAGGAGAAAATCACATTACTAATGGTTACTCATGACCGTTATTTCTTAGAAAGAGTTTGCAATGAGATAATCGAACTAGATAATGGAAATCTTTACACTTATAAAGGGAATTTCTCATATTATCTTGAAAAAAGAGAAGCTCGAATTGCCCAGGAGGATGTTGAGGCCCATAAAAACAAGCTACATTATAAAAAAGAGCTTGAATGGATGCGAAAACAACCCAAAGCTAGAACTACAAAATCAAAATCAAGAATAGAAGACTTTAAAAAAATTAAAGAGAAAGCCAGTCAGAGAAGAAATGAACACCTAGTTCAACTTGAGATAAACATGGAAAGGTTGGGAAGTAAAATGATTGAAATGCATAAAGTTCAAAAATCATTTGGTGAAAAAATCATATTAAATCATTTTAATTATTCATTTCAAAGAAATGAACGAATTGGTATAATTGGAAAAAATGGAACAGGAAAATCAACATTTTTAAATCTATTAACATCAAATGACAAAATAGACTCGGGTAAAATTATTTGGGGTGAAACATTAAAATTTGGATACTACACTCAAAAAGGAATTAATGTAAAGCAAGGCCAGAAAGTAATAGATGTTATCAAAGACTATGGTGATTATATTCCATTAAAAAAAGGACGTAAAATATCTGCACAACAATTATTAGAGCGTTTCTTATTTGATCGTAAAAAGCAATATGATTTTGTAAATAAGTTAAGTGGGGGAGAGCTTAAACGACTTTACTTATGTACAGTTTTAATTCAAAATCCAAACTTCTTAATTCTTGATGAACCAACTAATGATCTTGATATTGTTACTCTAAATGTCCTTGAAAGTTTTTTATTAGATTTTCCTGGTTGCCTGGTAGTTGTGTCTCATGATAGATATTTTATGGACAAAATTGTTGATCATTTATTTGTATTTAAAGGGGATGGTAATGTTGAGAATTTCCCAGGTAACTATTCTGACTTCAGAGTTTATGAAGATTCTAAGGAACAAGAAAATAAAGAATCTTTAAAAATTAATAAAAAAGATAGAAAAACATTAACAAGTGATATAAATAAAACTGTCTTTAGCTATAAACAGCAAAAAGAGTTTAGAAAACTTGAATTGGATATTAAAAAACTTGAAATCAAAAAAAAGGAAATTCAAAATCGTTTTACAAAAGAGGAACTTAACCCAAAAGAAATTGAAGAGATTTCAATTGAGTTGGGATTATTAGAAAAAGAATTAGAAATAAAAACAATAAAGTGGTTTGAACTATCTGAGATCTCAGAATAACAAACTAAAAGCTAAAAAAACAACTATGGGATTAACTAATAATGATATTTTTAAAAAACTACGAGTAGCTCATAAACTTCGTGATGAAGAAATTGTTGAAATATGCAAATTGGTTGACTTTGATGTTTCCAAATCTGAACTAGGAGCAATTTTTAGAAATGAAAATCATAAAAATTATATGAAATGTGGGGATCAAATGTTGCGAAATTTTTTAAACGGATTAATAATTCATTTAAGAGGACCTAAGGTGTAATTGAATTTTAACTTATTAAATTGAACTAATTATGAAAAAAATTGAACCAATTAATATAATGAACAAGTTTTCTTTATTTAATGAACAATGGACTCCTAAAATTATTGGAGAACTTAACGGTCAGCATGTTAAGATCTGTAAGCTTAAAGATAATTTTGTTTGGCATAGTCATGAAAATGAAGATGAGCTTTTTATGGTATTTAAAGGAACACTTTTAATTGATTTTAGAGATGGTAGAACAATCCCTGTAAAAGAAGGAGAAATTCTAATTATTCCAAAAGGGGTAGAGCACAGACCTCACACTAATGGAGAGATTGTATTTAATTTGTTGTTTGAACCCAAAACAACATTACATACTGGAGATATTCAAACTGAAATGACAGTTAAAAAGTTAGATTGGATTTAATAAAAAACCTCACTTAAAAGTGAGGTTAAAATGGTGGAGTCGGAGGGATTCGAACCCTCGTCCATACAAGTAATAAAATTACCTTCTACAAGTTTAGTTATCATTAAATTTTCGAAAAAATACTTGGTCGATAACAACCAAAATATTTTCCTTATCACTTAAGTTTTAAGTTTTATCCAGTGCTTATAAAACTCTAGATTAACTTTATGGTATCTCTAAATTAAAAACTGTCAATCAAAGTTTCTAAGAGACATCTAGCTTCTCAACCTAGTTGAGATTCGCAATGACTTACTGTAATTCAGTCAATTATGCAGCTAAAGCGTAGTTATTTTCGCCATTTAAAGGTTAAAAAATAGATTTACGAGTTTATTTTCATTGCTCGACTTGCAAATAAAAACATTAGTCTTGCTGTCAATACCTGTCGACCCCAATATATCAATGTACTTAAGTGTGCAAAGATATGATAATTAACTATATTTTAGATGATGCCTCCCTGAGTGTAAGTAAGTTCTTTAAAAGCTCTTCCAGATTATTAATGTCAAGCATATTAGCTCCATCACTTTTAGCTTGAGATGGATCTGTGTGTGTTTCTAAAAAAATACCATCAATATTATTTACAATTCCTGCTCTTGCCAGGGATTCTATATATTCTGGATTTCCACCAGTTACTCCAGATATTTGATTTGGTCTTTGTACCGAATGAGTTACATCTAGAATAGTAGGAGCTAGTTTCTTTAGTTCCGAGATACCTCTAAAATCTACTATGAGATCATTATAACCAAATTGAGTTCCTCTTTCGGTTAGCATAACATTGTTGTTACCTGACTGCTTAACTTTATCTACAGCATATTTCATGCTTTCTGCGCTCATGAACTGTCCTTTCTTGATGTTAACTATTTTACCTGTTTTAGCAGCGCTAACAAGTAAATCCGTTTGTCTTGCCAGAAATGCAGGTATTTGAAGTAAATCAACATATTCAGCAGCTATGTCTGCCTCAGTTTTATCATGAATATCAGTTATAACAGGTATATTAAATTCAGTATTAATTTTTTTTAAAATTTTTAATGCTTTTAAATCACCAATACCTGTAAAACTA
>ERZ802830.1370-NODE-1370-length-23243-cov-8.43471_pt1 | contig 23243 bp, 23 predicted proteins | sample MGYA00345654_ERZ802830 | MGnify/ENA primary metagenome ERZ802830 (study PRJEB30503, sample SAMEA104212375) | marine metagenome | biome: Westerlies Biome; feature: [SRF] surface water layer (ENVO:00010504) within the epipelagic zone...; material: water...
CTAAACATTTTAAAAATGAACACAGGGGGCTAACATTCCAACAATTAAAAGAACTGAAGGAAATTGAGTCTGAATTAGAATCATTTTTCAATCAAATTATAAATACTTTTGCTACAAAAAATTACGAACAAATTCAATCAATTTTTGACATTAAAGAAAGTTTAAGCTTTTCATTAAAATCAAAAATTAAAGCTCAAATATCAAGAACTAAAGAAAAAGATTCCAGTCCAAGAAATACAAGATTATATTTTGAGATATTGAAAAAGACTCAAAATATAATAGAAAATTATATTGATATTTTAGAAATGTATTCGGAGAAATATGATAACCAAATAAAAACCTAAGACCCGCACATTAAGCAATCATCATCTTCATTTCCTTTATTCTTAGCTATCATATCCTTTAGCTCTTCCGCAGTCAGTGGTTCCACTGGTATTTGAGAAACGGCTTCTGCAGTTGGAGGTGGTTCTGCGACAGATGCTGTTGCAGCAACTTCTTCTTTAACCTTTTCCTCTTTCTTAGTATTATCTAGTGTAAACTTAATAGCATCGACTGCTGACTTAGTCCTTAAATAATACATTCCTGTTTTTAATCCTGATTTCCAAGCATAGAAGTGCATGGATGTTAGTTTAGCCATTGTAGCACCTTCCATGAAAAGATTTAAAGACTGAGACTGATCAATAAAGTATCCTCTATGTCTAGCCATATCAATAATATCTTTCATTTTTAATTCCCATACAGTTTTGTAAAGTTCTTTTATATCATCTGGAATATTATCAATGTGTTGGATAGATCCATTTGCTTTCATCAATTCTTGCTTTAATTCCTCAGTCCATAATCCTAATTTAACAAGGTCCTCTAAAAGGTGTTTGTTCACAACAATAAATTCGCCAGACAAGACTCTTCTTGTATAAATATTAGATGTATAAGGCTCGAAGCATTCGTTGTTTCCTAAAATTTGAGCAGTGGATGCTGTTGGCATAGGCGCAACTAACAATGAGTTTCTAACTCCATTCTTTTTTACTTCTTTTCTAAGACCAGCCCAATCCCATCTTCCACTTAAGTCTTCATCCTTAATCCCCCACATGTTATGTTGGAATTCACCTTTTGAAACTGGTGAGCCTTTATATGATTTATATGGTCCATCTTTTATAGCTTCTTCCATTGATGCTGTCATTGCAGCAAAATAGATTGTCTCAAAAATTTCTTGATTTAAAGTCTGGGCATCATCACAAGTAAACGGCATTCTTAATTTAATAAATGTATCCGCAAGTCCTTGTACACCTAAACCAATTGGCCTGTGTCTGAAGTTTGAGTTTTCAGCTTCTTTTACAGGATAATAATTTCTATCAATTACTTTATTTAAATTCTTTGTAACTCTTTTTGTTACGTCAAATAATTTTTTGTGATCAAATTTATTATCAACAACAAACATTGGAAGGGCAATAGATGCAAGATTACAAACAGCTATTTCATCTTTTGAGGTATACTCTAAAATTTCAGTACATAAATTTGATGATCTAATAGTTCCAAGATTTTTTTGATTTGATTTTCTATTACAAGCATCTTTATATAACATGTAAGGTGTGCCTGTTTCAATTTGTGATTCTAAAATCTTTTCCCAAAGCTCCCTCGCCTTAATTGTTTTTCTACCTTTTTGTTTTTTCTCGTATTCAGTGTAAAGCTTTTCAAATTCTTCGCTGTGACAATCATAAAGTCCAGGACATTCATTAGGACACATTAAAGTCCATTCCCCATTGCTCTCAACTCTTTTCATAAACAAATCTGGAATCCACATTGCATAGAAAAGATCTCTTGCTCTCATTTCTTCTTTACCGTGATTTTTCTTTAGCTCTAGAAAGTCGTAAATATCAGAGTGCCAAGGTTCAATATAAATAGCGAATGATCCTTTTCTTTTTCCACCCCCTTGATCAACATATCTAGCAGTATCATTAAAAACTCTTAACATTGGAACAATTCCATTTGAAGTACCATTGGTTCCAGAAATATAAGATCCTGTTGATCTTACATTGTGTATTGATAATCCAATCCCACCAGCAGACTGAGAAATTTTTGCAGTTTGTTTTAGAGTGTTGTAAATTCCATCAATACTATCATCCTGCATTGCTAAAAGAAAACAAGATGACAATTGTGGTTTTGGTGTTCCAGAGTTGAATAATGTTGGAGTTGCGTGCGTGAAAAACTTCTTTGACATTAAATCGTATGTTTCAATCGCAGAATCCAAATCATCATGATGGATTCCAATAGAAACTCTCATCAACATATGTTGTGGCCTCTCTGCAACTGCTCCATTTATTTTTAACAAGTATGATCTTTCAAGAGTCTTAAATCCAAAATAGTCATAGTTAAAATCTCTATTGTATATAATTGTAGAATCTAATTTCTCAGCATTTTTCTTTATAACATTATAAACCTCATCGGACAGCAAAGGGGCTTTTTTATTTGTTCTTGGATTTACATAATTGTATAAATCTTCCATAGTTTTGGAGAAAGATTTTTTTGTATTCTTATGTAAGTTAGAAACTGAAATCCTAGATGCTAAGTTTGTATAGTCTGGGTGTGTTGTTGTCATTGTTGCTGCAACTTCAGCAGCAAGATTGTCAAGTTCTGAAGTGGTTACCCCATCATATAATCCTTCAATTACTCTCATTGAAACTCTTACAGGATCGACAAGTGGATTAAGTCCGTAGCACAGCTTTTTTATTCTAGCTGTAATTTTATCAAACATTACCGGCTCTTTATGGCCGTCTCTTTTTACTACGAACATGATTCGTTATTGGTTATTATATTGTTATTTTCTTAATTAAATTAATTAAAAATCTTCGTCAAAACTAATTTCCGTAGATTTTGTGTCGTTGTTTAATACTCCTGCTTTTTGATATTCTGAAACTCTTTTTTCAAAGAAGTTTGTTTTTCCTTGAAGTGAAATCATGTCCATAAAATCAAAAGGATTAGTTACGTTGTATACTTTATCACAGTTTAGTTCAACTAACAATCTGTCAGTTACAAACTCTAAATACTGAGTCATTAACTTTGAATTCATTCCAATTAGACTTGCAGGCAATGATTCAGTTATAAATTCTTTTTCAATATTAAGAGCATCAGTTAAAATTTCTGTTATTCTTTCTTTTGGAACCTTATTAACCAAATGATTATTGTGAAGGTGAACTGCATAGTCACAGTGAACTCCTTCGTCTCTTGAAATAAGTTCATTTGAAAATGATAAGCCAGGCATTAACCCTCTTTTCTTAAGCCAAAAAATTGAACAGAAAGCACCTGAAAAGAAAATACCTTCAACTCCAGCGAATGCAATCAGCCTTTCAGCAAAAGAGTCAGATTCAATCCACTTAAGTGCCCAATCAGCTTTCTTTTTTATAGCAGGGAATGTTTCAATTGCGTTGAATAGTTTATCTTTTTCAGCATCATCTTTAACATAGGTATCTATTAAAAGAGAATATGTTTCTGAATGGATATTTTCCATCATAATTTGAAATCCATAAAAAAACTTCGCTTCAGAATATTGAACTTCATTAACAAAATTTTCAGCAAGATTTTCATTTACAATTCCATCAGATGCTGCAAAAAAAGCTAGGATATGTTTAATAAAATATCTCTCATCATCATTTAATTTATTTTTCCAATCATTTAAGTCTTCGCTCAAATCGATTTCTTCAGCCGTCCAAAAACTAGCTTCGCATTTTTTATACCACTCCCACAAATCGTGATGTTTGATTGGGAAGATGACAAATCTATCTTTATTTTCTTTTAAAATTGGTTCTACCATGATGTATAAATGTATTGATGAATTTAATCGTGCAATAAAGCTTAACAAAGATTCTAAATTGTTGTCAGAAATAAAAGGATTAATTATTCACAAAAGGGCTTAGTTTTTAACAATTTTAAAATCTTATTTAAAAAAACAAGTTAATATACTTTTGAATTTTTAATTTCGAATTATTATGTTAAAATACATTGGCTTAGGATTATCTATAATAGTTTTATTAATCAATTTGTTCTACTTTGATTTTGAAAAAGAAATACTTTCAAGTGATAATAAAGTAGCTTTAATTGGAATTATTGGGAGCTTGTGTGCGGTAACTTTAATTCTAATTTTAATCATTTCAGAAAAAATCAATTCTAAAATTAAAGGTCTGTAATTTGCTCAACCTTAACGCCTGATTTAACTAAGAAATCAAGACCTGTTCTGTCTTTATATTCAACAATGTATACTACCCTTACTATTCCAGACTGAAAAATTAATTTACTGCAATCCGTACAAGGTGAAAGCGTGACATACAGAGTCGATCCTCTAGTAGATTGAGTTGATGATGCAACTTTTAAGATTGCATTTGCTTCAGCATGTAAAACATACCACTTTGTATAACCTTCATCATCTTCACAGCAATTTTCAAAACCTGTTGGAGTACCATTATAACCGTCAGAAATAATCATTTTGTCCTTGACTATTAATGCTCCAACTTGTCTTCTTTTACAATGAGAAAGCTTTGCCCACTCAGTGGCCATTTTTAAATATGCTTTATCATATCTTAACTGTTTGCTGTCAGACATTATTCTAAATAAATATTAATACAGTTAATAAACAAACTATAACTGAAACTAATCTAATGTAATTTTTTTTGAATTTATAACTATTTAAAAATAAAATTGAGTTTAATATTAAAATAGAAACTGCAATTATAATTTGAGCTGCTTCAACTCCAAATGAAAACCCAATCAAAGCAACTAAATCAACTCCATCAGAAAACGAAATCTGATTGAAAAAGTTTGCAAAACCAAATCCATGAATTAACCCAAAAAATAGGGCTATTAGAATAGTAAAATAGTTTACTTTTTTTGTAGCATTTAAGAAAAATAAATTTGTTAATGCCGAAAGAATTATTGTAACTGGAATTAGTGTTTCTATAATTTCAATATTTGGTTTATATATTTCATATGATGAAATAACTAATGATAATGAATGACCAATAGTAAAAAAAGTAACAATCCAAAATAATTTTTTCCAACTTTTAAATGAATAAATTATTGATATGGAAACAAGGAATAATAAATGGTCGTAAGCATTTATATCCATAATATGAGTAAAGCCAATTTTTAAGTAAAAAATAATTTGATCTAAAATCATATTCCTCTTTGTTTTTTAATGTTTTCATAGGCTGCTTGAATTTTTGAAAATTTTTCTTTTGCAGCATTTACATAAACCTCTCCAAGGTTTTGAACTTTGTCAGGATGATGTTTTTTAGCTAAATCTCTATATGCTTTTTTAAGTTCATCATTTGTACAGCTTTTATCTACTTCCAAAATCTTATAATCTGAGTCAGAAGATTTAAAGAACATAGCTTTTATACTTTCAAAATCGATCTTAGATATTTTCAGATACTTAGTGAATTCTAAAAGTTTCTCAATTTCAATTTTTGAAACTGAACCATCAGATTTTGCAATATTGAAAAGAAAATGAATCAATTGAAGCCTTGTTCCATAGCTAGTTCTGGTTAAAAAAAACATACATATTTTTTCAGCTGAAATATTTCTCTTGTCAATATTAATATTGAATTGTTTAAACAGGATCTCTGCTCTTTGCGGACCATAAATTGAGATGAAATAATTTCTTACATATTGCAGTTCTTGCTTTGTTACTTTTCCATCTGCTTTAATTAAAATTGACGCAAGAGCTAGCAGATTTAACTCAAAATCACGTTTGATGTTTTTTCTTATTTTGACGAAGTTGTTTTTGTCAATTTGATGGCCAATAAATAAACCAATAAAAAACCCCGGCAATCTAAAAATATAAAGTCCAATAAATCCTAATATCCACTTATACATAAAAGCTATCCAAATTTACAAATGTCAATTAATAGTTCTTTATTATATTTGATAAAAAAAGAGTTATGTACCCAGAAGAAGTAGTAAAACCAATGAAACTAGAATTAACATCCAATGGATTTAAGGAATTATCCAATGATGATGATATAAAAAATATGATAGAGAATGGAAGTTCTGTAATCATGGTAAATTCTGTTTGTGGGTGTGCAGCTGCAAATGCAAGACCAGGAGTTATATCATCATTAAACAATGAAAAAACTCCCAATAATTTATTTACTGTATTTGCTGGTGTCGATAGGGAAGCTACTGATTCAGCTAGAGAGCTTATGTTCCCATTTCCTCCATCATCACCATGTATAGCTTTATTTAAAGATGGTGAATTGGTTCACATGTTAGAAAGACACCATATTGAAGGTAGAGATGCATCTTTAATTTCAGAAAACCTTAAACAAGCTTACGACGAGTTTTGTTAAACATTTTTATGAATTGGTAATTCAATTTTAAAAATAGTTTTTCCTTTTTTTGAGACAAAGTCAATTTTACCATTATAATTTGTAACAAGATTTTTTATAATACTTAAACCAAGCCCCATTCCTTTAGACTTTGTAGTAAATTTTGGTTCAAATATTTTTTCTCTATTTTTCCTAGGTATTCCGTCTCCATTATCTTCAATTTCAATAATGGCTTTATTTCTAAGTTTTTTGACTGATACAATAATTTTTGAATCTTTAATATTCTCAGTTGCTTGAATAGCATTTTTAACCAAATTAGTTATAACCCTTATCAAATTTGTTCTGTCAATTTTAACATTTAAACTCCCTAATTTTGATTGAAATATAATATTCTGCTCATTGAATATTTCTAAAGCTAATTTGGTAGTTGATATTATGTCAATATTTTCATTTTTTTGAGCCGGAAGCTCAGCAAAGTGTGAGAATGCAGTTGAAATTGAACTAAGTACATCAATTTGCTGAACCAACGTGTCACTAAAATCCTCCATTTTATCTTGAATTTTTGGATCATTAGGATTGAATTTTAATTTAAAATTTTGAACACTTAATTTCATCGGAGTTAGTGGATTTTTAATCTCATGAGCAACTTGTTTTGCCATTTCTCTCCATGCTAATTCTCTTTGAGATTTTGATAATTTTTTTACGTTTTCATCGATTTGATCAACCATATTGTTATATGAACTAACAAGTGTAAATATCTCTTTACTTGAGACATTTATTCCAATTTTTTTATTTGATTTATCAATCCTCATCTGTCTCATTTTTTTAACAAGTTCTGAAATAGGATTTGTTATATAGCTTGAAACGAAATATGAAATAACTATCGCAAGAACAAAGAGAAGCACATATACTTGAGCAATATTTATAATAAATGATCTTATTTCATAAGCATTCAATTTATCATCATCAATGTAAGGCAAATTTAAAATCCATATTGGTCTTTCATTAATGTCAAGTATATATGAAAAAGATGATCTATAAAATTGGTCTTCAGCTTCATTAGTTTTAACAATTTTTAAATCATTTGAAACTTCTAACTCATTTATAACTGTTTCGTCTAATTTATTTATTACATCTTGATTAACAGTTGATCCTATTAAAGTACCATCTAAATCATAGAGAGTAAAATTAATGTTTTGTACATCTGAAATTTTAAAAATTTCATCTTTTAACTCAGCATCTAAGACAGTACTTATATTTATACCAAATTCAGGCCGTTTACTGTATAAGTAAGATAATTGATTGTCTGGTTGTTTAGATTTTCTATTAAATAATATGTAAAAAGCCCTTTGAAGCTGTGATTCTTTTCTATCAAGTCTTAACTCATGATAGTAAAATGAGTTCTCACGAATTTGAAAACTTGTAGTAATTCCAATTAGTAAAAAAGAAACAAAAACCAATAAAATCATGGCAAAGAAGATCCTGGTTCTAAGCAGTAAAAAAGGTTCTTTCATAAATGTCTCAATCTTAAATATTCAATATAGCAAATATTAAAATCAAATATTATTCCACTTAATATTTTTTATTTTTAATACATTAGATAAAGTGAAGAAAAAAAAAGCTATTGTAATATTTTCAATCTCAGTCCTGATTTCTTTGGGAATTATTTTTAAGTCTGAAACCGTATATCTATATGAATTAACAAAAATTATAATTAAAATTAAAAGGACAAATGCAGATATAACAGACTATAAATATTTTGATAATATTACAATCCCAAAAAGTAAAAACCCAAAGTCTTGGCCTTTACATAATAATTTCAATGAAGTTATCTCTACAAAAAAACTTGATAGCACCCACAAAGATTTAGGAACAGTTGCTTTTCTAATAATTAAAAATGATTCCATTTGGTATGAGAATTATTATGAAGGATATAATAAAAATTCATTAAGTAATTCATTTTCAATTGCTAAAAGTATTGTTACTGCACTACTAGGAAGATCAATCAATGAGGGCTATCTGTCCGGACTAGACCATAAAGTAGGAGATTTTATACCTGAATTTAGTACTGGTTTAGCTCAAAATTTAACGGTTGGAGATTTGTCAAGTATGTCTTCTGGTATGAAATGGACCGAAGACTATAAAAATATTTTTGGAGTAACAGCAAGAGCATATGTTGGTACTGGACTGGAAAAGCTAATAAAATCTAGACCAATTATAAGTGAACCCGGTATATCTTTTGAGTATTTAAGTGGAGATACACAGCTCTTGGCAATGACAATCGAAAAGGCCACTGGGAAAAAAATCTCTGATTTAGTATCTGAATGGTTTTGGGAGCCTATGGGTGCAGAAAATGATGCGTTATGGCAAGTTGATAATTTAAAAACAAATACTGAAAAAGCTTATTGTTGTTTTAATTCGAATGCAAGAGATTTTGCAAAGTTTGGGAAATTATTTAAAGATTATGGTAAGTGGGAAGGAGAAAGTTTACTGGACTCATTATTTGTTAAAAAAGTTACATCACCAAGATTTAAAGAAAGCCCTCATTATGGATATGGTTTTTGGCTTGGAAAATTTAATAAGATGGATTTCTTTGCAATGAGAGGTCATCTTGGTCAACACGTATTTGTTTTTCCTGAGCAAAATATCATAATTGTTAGATTGGGTAAAAGACATGATGTGAAAAGCGAAAGAGAAATTTACCCTACAGATCAACAAATATATTTAGAAGAAGCATTTAAAATGTTAGCAATTGAAAAAGTCTAAACTTATTTCTGTTAAAAATCTAAAAGTTTTTACTAAAGATGTTGTTTTAGTTAAAGGGATTTCTTTTGATCTTGATCATAATAAAGTTCTTGGAATAATTGGAGAATCTGGTAGTGGAAAATCTTTAACTGCTCTTAGCATTTTAAATCTTAACAAATATAAAGGCCTTAATCAAGAGGGAGAGATTTTCTACAATGATGAATTAATTTCTCATGCTAATATTCAAGACTTAATAAAAAATAAAATCTCTATCATTTTTCAAGATCCAATGAGCTTCTTAAATCCAAGTATGAAATGTGGTCAACAAATTAATGAGGTTTTGCAATCAAAGAAAAAAAATAAAGTCATTGAATTAATTCAAAAAGTTAAAATTGAAAATCCAGAATTAACCTATAATAAATATCCTCATGAACTTAGTGGTGGACAACAACAAAGGATTATGATAGCAATTGCTATCGCAAAAAATCCAAAATTAATTATAGCAGATGAAGCAACCTCATCACTTGATAGTTTGATAAAAAAAGAAATTATTGAACTTTTGATTGAAATAAAAAAAGAATTGAATACCAGTCTTATTATTGTAAGTCACAATCTTAATTTAATATCAAAAATTTCAAATCAAGTTTTGATCATGAATAAAGGATTAATAGTTGAACAAGGTTCAACAAAAAAAATATTTTCTAATCCTAGAAAAGCCTATACTAAAAACCTTATTCAAGAAAATGAAAATCTTAAAAAAAATAAAAGAAAAATAACTGATAAAGTTTCTACAAATAATATTTTAGAAATTAATGAATTAACACTTTCATTAAGTAATAAAAAAATAATTGATAACATTAATTTTAATATTATAAGGGGTGAAACTATTGGAATTATTGGTCAATCTGGATCTGGCAAAACCACTATTTCAAGATGCATTATTGGTTACTATAAAAATTATCTTGGCAGAATTAATTATAATGGTGATAACATAAGAAAAATTACTAGAATTAACCTAAGCAGAGAGATTCAATTAATTTTTCAAGATCCTTACTCAGCTTTAAATCCTAATATTAAAGTAATTAATCAAATTATAGAACCAATGAGAATTCATTTTAAAATAAATAAAGATGAATTAAAAGTTAAAGCAGCTGAATATTTAAAAAAAGTTAAGCTTAATGAAGAACTGTTCTATAAATATCCATCAGAACTTTCAGGAGGAGAGAGACAAAGGGTAGTAATTGCTAGGGCATTATGTCTAAAACCAAAACTAATAATATGTGATGAATGTGTTTCTGCACTGGATAAATCAATTCAATATTCTGTTTTAAAACTTCTTGAAAAATTAAAAAAAGAAATGTCATTAACATATATTTTTATATCTCATGATCTATCATTAGTTAAACTTATGTCAGATAAAATAATTGTTTTAAATAATGGTAAAATAGTGGATAGAAATTCGTCAACTAAGCTATTTAAAAAACCAAAAAAATATACAAAAAGGCTAATTGATGCTATAATTTAATTTATGAATGATATATTAAATAATATAGATTCATTACTAAAGTATATATCATTTACATTCCTTATATATTGTACATTGACATACGGCTATAAACTACTAGCAAAAAAAAAATATTCAATAATTGATTTTAGAATTTCTATTATGACTTTAATATTTGTTTTTTTTAAGTTCTCTTTATCTTTACTGTGGTTCTACACTGATATGAAATTTAACATTAAAAATTTAATAGTTTTTTTAATTATTTTATTAGGCTTTTATAGCCATAATAAAGTTACTGAGCCAAGAAAAAAGTTTCTTAGACTGTTTAGTCTTTATTTTATTGGGCTATTACTAATGATTTGATTCTATAAAAGCAAAAAACACTCTTGGAGAGTGTCTTAGGCTAAACAAACTATGAAAAACTAACATATTAAAATTAGTTTAAATTTGATGCATATTATATTAAAGAATTGTTAAAATGAGTTATGAAAATAATATTGCTGTTTTAGGAGCTGGTAGCTGGGGAACTGCAATAATAAAAATGCTTTGTGAAAATGTTAATGAAGTTCTGTGGTATGTAAGGAATTCAGATCATGCTAATGAAATAATTAAATTAAAAAGGAATCCAAAATATTTAAAAAATTTGGAGATTGACGTTAATAAGCTAGTAATTAGTAGTGATATTGAGATGATTATTCAGCAATCTAATATTATAATCTTAGCTATTCCTTCTCCTTATATAAATGAAAGTCTTGAAAAATATAAATCAATATTAAATCAAAAAATAATTTTTTCTGGATCTAAAGGAGTAATACCTGAGTCTCATTTAGTAATTACCGATCACTTAAATAAATATTACAATATTCCGTATAAAAATTTAGGTATTATAAGCGGACCAACTCATGCTGAGGAAATTGCGAATGAAAAGCTGTCTTACTTAACTATTGGTTCATCAAATAAAGACATATGTAATTTTTTATCTGAAAAATTAAAGTCTTCATATATAAAAACATCTATTTCCAAGGATGTTATTGGTATAGAATATTCAGCTGCTTTAAAAAATATTTATTCAATTTTAGTTGGCATATCAATTGGTTTAGGATATGGGGATAATTTTATTAGTGTTTTAATTAGCCATTGCAGTAAGGAGATGATTAAATTCATTAAGTCAATTGATAATGTAAAACGTGATTTTAGTCATTCTGCATATATTGGAGATCTACTAGTAACAACATATTCATCATTTAGTAGAAATAGAACTTTTGGTAAAATGATTGGAGAAGGTCATTCTGTTAATGAATCTATTTCTGAAATGTCTATGATTGTAGAGGGATATTATGCAACAAAAAATGCATATGAAATTTCAAAACTTAATAATGAAAAGTTTTTTATTATAAATACTGCATATGAAATTTTATATAATGGTAAGGAACCTAAAGAATGTATAAAAAAGCTTTCTGTAAGTTTATACTGATCTATTGAACTGATTTAAAAATCTTAAATCATTTTCATAAAGAGTTCTGATATCCTCAATTTGATATAATAACATCGTTATTCTTTCAATCCCAAGCCCAAAGGCAAATCCAGAAAACTTTTCAGTATCAATTTTGCAGTTTTTTAAAACATTAGGGTCAACCATTCCGCATCCTAGAATTTCTAACCAACCTGTTCCTTTAGTAATTCTATAATCTGCTTCAGTTTCTAAGCCCCAATATATATCTAACTCAGCACTAGGTTCAGTAAATGGGAAATATGAAGGTCTTAATCTGATTTTACTTTTGCCAAATAATTCCTTAGTAAAATGTAAAAGTGTTTGCTTTAAATCAACAAATGAAACATTCTTATCAATATATAAACCCTCAATTTGATGAAAAAAACAATGTGATCTAGCTGAAATATCCTCATTTCTATAAACTCTTCCAGGTGAAATTGTTCTTATAGGAGGTTCATTATTCTCCATATGTCTAATTTGAACAGATGAAGTGTGTGTTCTTAAAAGCCAATCTGGGTTTTTACTAATATAAAATGTGTCTTGCATATCCCTTGCTGGGTGGTGTTCTGGAAGGTTTAAGGCTGTAAAATTATGCCAATCATCCTCAATTTCAGGACCTTCAGAAATATCAAATCCAATTTTTAAGAAAATATCAATTATTTTATTTTTAACAATAGAAATTGGATGTTTAGACCCTAATTTTATAAAGTCAGCTGGCTTAGTTAAGTCTTCAAAATTATCAGTTGAAATATTCTTTACAAACTTTTCTTTGTGATTATTAATTATAGAGTTAACCTTCTCCTTAATAGAGTTTATTTTTAATCCAACTTCTTTTTTTTCATTATTAGGGATGTTCTTAAGTTGAGAAAACAGCAATGGAATGATTCCCTTTTTTGATATATACTTAATTCTAAATTTCTCAAGCTCATTAGCATCTTTAATTTTAATTTTATTTAATTCTGCTAAATACTTATTTATTTCTTTATCCATTGCTTATGCTAAAGTATCTCAATTAAATTAAAAAATAAAACTTCACCAAAATTTAATTAAATCAATTCCATAATAAATTATTAATGCTGAAACAACGAATCTAAAAAACTTTCCAATAAGCATCCAAATAGATACTTTATAAGCATCTACTTTAAAAAAACCTAAACTCAAAGCAAGTATATCTCCTCCAAGAGGAAACCAAGTAAAAAAAGCTAATACACTTCCCCACTTATCAATTCTTAATTTAAAAGCATTAACCTTTTCTTTTTTGATTTTGAAATATTTTTCTATTTTTTTCCAATCCCCAATCCTGCCAACAAAATAAGAAGTCATTCCTCCCATCCAATTACCTATAGTAGCAATTAAAATTGTAATATATAAGTTAAATCCCTTTACAATCAGAACGCCTAAAATAACCTCAGGGCTAAATGGAATAACAAATGTTGCTGCAAGAAAACAAGAAATAAATAAACCTATATAACCTAACTCAGCAAAGTATTCCATTTTAGTTTTAACTTTATAACTTAATAAAATTATACTTTAAATTTTGATTTATATAGATTTAATAATAATTGTAGTAATTATATATGCATTTATAAAAGGATTTTATAATGGACTTATAAATGAAATAGCTTCATTTTTAGGATTATTTATTGGCGCAATTGTATCATATACTTTTTCAGATAATTTATCTGAAATTCTTAATAGTTATTTTGAAATAGATCCAAAAGTTTTAAATATTTTGAGCTTTATTTTATTATTTATAATTACCTCACTATGTTTTACGATAGCTGGTAAATCATTAACAAAACTTATAAAGTTTATATCCCTTGGAACAATTAATAGATTACTTGGTGGTCTGTTCAGCTCTCTGAAATTTATTATTGTAATAGTATCTATTTCAATGGTAATTAATTATTTATCAGAGCTATTAATGATTGAGATTATACCATTGGATCAAACAAATAATTCTAAAGTATATCCAGTTTTAATTGATGTCGGAAATTTAATATTAGATTATTTAAACAATAACTCTTTAACTATTTAACTGTCCTGAATGAAGATGTTAAAATCCATCCTTTATTTCCATTTTTAAGCTGAATTAAACTCCAATCATTAATGCTTTCAAGGATATTTAATTTTGTTCCTTCATGGAGTTTAATTATTTCTTCTGACCTTAAATTAGGTTCCTCCCTTAACTCAATTTGTTTGTCAAAAATAATAGCAGGATTATTGTTTTCAGAAATATTTTTTGAGTTGTTTGCTATAATTAAAAATAATAAAAATAATATAGTGCTAGAAATTGATGAAATAAATAGTTTTTTCTTTAAAGAAGGTATTTTACTAATCATAAATAAGAAAAATAAAAATATTGCCAAATACTCAAAGAAGATAAATAAGTATTGCCAAGTATTATAATTAAATAGTTTTGTCACGCTATTTGTAAAAACAGATATTTGATTTTCAGGCAGTATTTCTATTTTATCAATTAACATATTTTGAGCAAATACCAAATTATTATTTATTGTCTCACTGTTAGGATTTAATAATAGAGCTTTTTCATAATAATATATAGAGTTGGCAATATCATTTAATTTATAATAAGAATTACCCATATTATAATATAGCTTATCTGAATGCTCTCCACTTTTTACTATTGATGAATACTTTTCGATGGCTTCATAATAATTTCCATTATTATAAAGTTCATTACCCTGATCAAATAATTCAGAGTTCTGACCAAATGAAAATGAAAAACAAAAAATAACAATAAAATTTATGTTCTTTAAAATCATGATTTTTCAATATTAGAAATTATTTCAACTGCCTTATCGTAATCAACTTTTAATTCTTTTGGGTTTCCTGGAGTATATCTAGCATATTCACAACTCATTAAAATTTTAATTAAATCATTAACCAAATCATTAGATATATTTTTCTTTGTAAGCTTGAGCTTTATATTTTCTTTAGAAAAATCAGAGGTTTGAAAATCAAACTTATATTTTAAAAAATTAAATAATGCTTTTTCCAAAGAGATATAAAAAAGATCGACGTTATCAATATCTTTTTTAGCAATTTCTAAAAATTTATTGGCTAATTTTTTTGCTTGCTCAGATTGTTTTTCTTGATCTGATACAGAATTTTTTTTGGTTTTTAAATAAATGATAAAGATTATTAATAATACAATTGGGGTAAAGATTATATAGTAAATTTTATTATCAAGGCTAAAAGATTTATTATTTATTTCTGTGAAATCTGAATTTAGTTCTATAAAGTTAAATTGAGCTGAGCTTGATGGAATTTCATTATTTGAGCTAGCAATTTTTTCATTATTATTTGAAATTACTGGCCCATCGTAAACATCAACAATTTTTTCATCAGTATAAAGAGTTATATATTTTTTTAAAGAGGGGTTAAAAAATGAAAACTTGACACTCGGGATTGGATATTTACCTTGAAATTGAGGAACAATAGTGTATGTATTTAATATATTTCCGTTCATTCCAGATAATCCAACTTTTACGTTTTCAGAGAACTCAGGGTCGTATTTTTCAAGTGAGGATGGAACAATAAGATCAGGAATTGAAAATAATTTTAAATTACCCGAACCTGAAATCTTAAGCTCTAGTTGAAAAGATTCAGTTGCTTTTAATTGAGTCTTATTAGAATTCATTGAAATTTCAAAATCTCCCACTGCTCCAGAAAAATCGTCAGGTTTATTAATTGGAAGAGGACTAACATTAATGATTCGCTTTTTAGATGAGACCTTTTTTGAGGTTTGGTTGTATATGACATTGCCAAAAAAATCTCTTCTATTTGTTGGTAAATCTATTGATACATCCAGTGTCATAGGATTAATTTCTAATTTACCTTGTTTCTGTGGATACAATAATGTTTTTTTCCAAGTAACATAGTTATAGCTTTTACCATTTAATGAAGATCTTTTAATTTCTAATCTTGGTACATCAATTTTTTGAGACCAAAAATTTTTAAACTCTGGCGAATCAACCTCTCCAAGATTTCTAACATTTATTTCAGGGCTAAAAAATAATTTATATACTATAGAAATTGGTTCATTTAAATATGGATTACTTTTAGATAACTCAGCTACTAACTGAACGTCATCATCTAATAAAGTATCAGAGCTGTTTGGTGATATAGAGGATTCAACAGCTTCTGTAACTTGAACTTCAACCGGCGAAGTTTTATATATATCACCATCAATTTCTATAGAAGCTTGACCTATTCTAAATCTTCCTCTTTTAATAGGAGAAAGGAAATATGTATATGTTTTTGAAAATGTCCTGGTACCATTTATCCAACTATTACTCACTGATTGATTTGGTCCACCAACAATATTAAAACCATTAAAATTTGGAGGAGAAAAATTGTCTCCGTCCATATTCATTTTAAAATCAACTCTTAAATTTTCATTTAAACCTAATTTATTTTTACTAACATTAGCTTCAAACTTTACTTGGGAAAAGATTAAGCTACTAGATAATAATATGAATAATAAAATAATATTGTTTTTCATTTTACCAGTCTTTCTTGTTAGGTTTTGGGTTTCCTTTGAATTTTTTCTTATTAACCTTATCCTGAACTTTTTTCTCTTCTTTACTCATTGCTTCTAAAATACTTTTCAATTGTTGCGGTGAAATTTGTTTTTGGGATGGGTTATTTTTTGGTTTTGATTTATCATCTTGTTTTTGCTTATTCTCATCTTTATCATCCTCATTTTTTTTATCCTGATCCTTGTTATCCTTGTTATCCTTGTTATCCTTGTTGTCCTTGTTATCTTTATTCTTATCGTTTTTATTCTTTTGATTTTTTAAAAGTTCCTTTGCTAAAACATAATTATATCTTGTTTCTTCATCGTCAGGATTATTGAGTAACGCTTTTTTAAAGTTATCTACGGCTCCTTGATAATTTTTATCTTTCATGAATGTATTACCTAAATTATGGAATGCTTTATGTAGATCTTCTTTGCTATTTAGCTTTGCTAAAGATTGATTATAATTAAATCTAGCTTCATTTGATAAATTATTTTTATACAGAGAATTTCCCAAGTTATATGGTGCTTGATAGTTTAATGAATCAATTGAATATGCTTTTCTGTAATTATATTCTGCACTTGAAAACTTATCTTTTTGAAACTCAATATTTCCATCAAAGACTAAATTATTTGAATCTTTCTGATCTTCATCTTGAGCAAAGATTAATCCAGAAAAAAATAATATTATTAAAAGATTTTTATTCATTTTCATTAAATAAGTTAAGTTTTTCAATCCATTTAGTTTTTTTATTAAAAATAACTGAGTCAAGTAAAATTAGTAATAATCCGATACCAATAAACCATTGAAATTGATCTTTAAAGGATACAAATTGTTTTGATTCAAATTCTTTTTTATCCATTTCTTTAAGCTCATTAATTACCTCATCCACCACGTATGCTGTATTATCGCCTTTAATGTATTTTCCATCTGACTGTTGAGCTATTTTTTGAAGCAAATTTTCATCTAGTCTTGTAATTACAACTTCGCCGTTTTCATCTTTTTTATATGACTTTACTATATTATTTTCTTTAATAGGAATTGGTGCACCTTTAATAGATCCTAATCCAACAGAAAAAATTGTTATTCCACTTTCATTAATTGTAGAATTTAATTGATCTTCTTTGTATTCATGATCCTCTCCATCAGAAAGTATACACAATACTCTATTAGTTTGGTTATCGTCATCAAAAAAACCTCTGGACAACTCAATAGCTTCAAATATTGAAGTTCCTTGAGATGATAACATATCTGTATTTAAACTTTCCAAAAACATTTTTGCTGATGAAAAATCAGTTGTTATTGGCAAAACAGGTATAGCTGTTGATGCATATGCAATTATACCCACTCTGTCTGATCCAAGTTTATTAAATATTTCTGATACTAATCTTTTAGCTTTAAAAATTCTGTTTGGTGCAATATCCTCAGCAAGCATACTTTTAGAGACATCTACAGCAAAGACAATATCAACTCCTTCTCTTTTTACAGTTTGTAATTCTGTCCCAATTTTTGGATTAACCAGTCCGATTACTAAGAAAGTTATTACAAATAAAATTATTGATGTCTTTAAATATGATTTAGAATGCGAAAAATCAGGACTTAAAAATTTAAATGTTTCTTTATTAAAATATTTCTTTATTATTTTTTTTTGCCATAATTTATTATAAATAAAAACTAAAATAATTACAGGAATTAAAAGTAGGATATAAAAATAAAATGTTTCTTCTAGCTGATACATTAAACTAAACTTTTAAAGATTAATTTTCTTAAAGTAAACTCAACAAAAATTAAGCCTAATGAAATTAAAATAAAAAACCTATATTTTTCTTCAGCATCTGAATATCTAATTTCTTCAACATCTGTTTTTTCTAATTTATTTATTTCATTGTATATTTCTTGTAAGCTTTCATTATTTGTTGCTCTAAAATAGAGTCCCCCTGTCTTTGAAGCTATCGATTCGAGAAGCTCCTCATCAATTTCTACCTTGGTCATTCCAAATCTAAATGATCCATCAGGGTTTAAGGCAATTGGGGCTAAGGCATTAGCATTTGATCCTAAACCTATAGTATAGGTTTTAATTCCATAATTTGCAGCTAAATCAGCAGCAGTTGAAGGGTCAATAAATCCTGAATTATTAACTCCATCCGTAAGTAGAATAATTACTTTACTCTTAGCTTTACTTTCTTTTAGCCTGTTTACAGATGTTGCTAAGCCCATACCAATAGCCGTTCCATCTTGAATAATTCCATCAAAAACAATATCATTGAGAGATTTGATTATGATAGATTTATCGGATGTTACAGGCGTTTTTGTATAACTCTCTCCAGCATATATAACTAAACCTATTCTATCATTCTGTCTATCATTGATGAATTCAGCTGCAACAGTTTTTAAAGCTTCTAACCTGTTTGGTTTTAAATCCTGAGCTAACATACTAGATGATATGTCTACCGCAATTACTATGTCAATTCCACTACTTGTTTTAGTTCTTACGGAATTACTAATTTCTTGTGGTCTAGATAATGCAATAATTAATAAAGAAATTATCGCCAATCTTAAGATATCTAAAAAAGGGTATATTTTGGATTTGAGTCCATAATTGAAATCATCTGTGGATGAAATTTTGAATGAGTTTGTTCTATTAATATTCGATTTATAAAAATAAAATGCTAATAATGGAACTAAAATTAATAGCCATAATAACTCAGGATTATTAAATTCTATATTGTTCATTTCTTAATAAATTTTATAGAGTTAATAATTCGATCTGTTACTAATTGAAGATCCTTATTTTGTCTTTTATGAATAATTTCAAGCTTTATTGAAAGTTTTTCAATTACAAAAAGTATAGTTGAATAATCTTTTTTTTCATTTTTATTATTATCATCAAAGGATCCAAATATTTTAATCCCCTGATCTCCATCATCTGTTTTGTATTCCTCATTTTTTGTAATGACATTTATATAATTTCTTTCTTTAAAATTATTTATTAAATCATTGATAGGATCAGAATTTTCATTTAGAGGCTGAGTAATTAAGTTAATTTCAAGACTATTATTTTTTGTAGAATAAGTTAATTTATTTAACGAAGAGTCATTAGATCTAAATAAAACATCAGGAGAGTCAAGTTTTAAATTTTTATCAGTGTAAGTGCTTGTAACCCAATCTTTATTTAGCAACTTTTTATCAGCATCTAAAATAAAAAATGAAGAAATATTTGGTGCTCCAAATAAAACAATTACTGAAAAAGTTAAGCTGATAATTAATGTAATAATTGAAACAACTGAATATTTAATCTTACGTTTTTTTATCATTTGATTAAATTTCATTTCAGCAATTCTCTTCTGTTCCTTTTCTTTTTCAATATTATTAGGGATAGATTTTTTAGTATTAACAATAAATGATTTTAAAAACTTATTATCATCATACGCTACACCATCCTTGGGCGAGAACTTAGCGAATTTTACCAAGTCTGAATTACTCAACACATTCTTAAAATTTTCAATTAATTCATCTGAAATATTTATTTTTTTTGATTTTTTTAGAAGTTGAATTTTATCAATTAGCTGCGATGAAGTACTCTCTGAAGCAGAAATTTCAATATCTCTTTCCAAATAATTCTTAGCAATTTGTGTTAATTTGGAGTAAAATAATTTATAATCTTCTTGATTTTTAAAAGATTCATTCTCTAACTCTACTAACTCATCAATTGCATTTTCAAATGGGGTTTTATATATACTTTTATCAAACTTGTGATTTTTAAATTTTTTAAATAATACATAAATAGCTAGAAGCCCAAGTACTAAAATTAAAAAAGAAAGTAAATATTTTGAAAATGGAATTCTTTGCTCATTATTTAAAATTATTTCTTTTATATCAAAAAACTTTTTAGAAACAGTATCAACTTTTATAGTTCTAACATCAATCAAAATTGAATCAGTTAAATATTTTTTTCCATTAAATAAAATTTGCTGAGGTTTAATTACAAAAGATCCCTCATCAAAATTTGTAAGTTTAAAGCTTTTATTTAAAGATTTCTTTCCCTTAAAAAAAACAGTATCAATAGCAAATTCATCTGCAACTTCAAATGGACTAAACTGAAAATTCTCAGGAAAAACAATTTGATTTATATTATCTGACTCTGCTTTAATTGAATATTTAAATTGTTCTCCTACTTTAATTTCAGTTGAGTCTACAGATGATGAAACAATGATAATATCCTGCTGAGTAAAACCACTTTGGATTATAAAAAATATTAGAATTATTTGAACAAGTTTATCCACGATTTTTAAAATAGCCTAATAATAATTTAACATAGCTTTGATCAGTTCTACAATTAATTGTACCAGATCCATTTCTTTTGAATAAATCTTCAAAATTCTTTTTTCTTCCTAAACATTTAGCTTTATAATCAGCCCTTATTTTTTTTGATGAAGTATCTATATATTTTAATTCAAATGATTCTTGATCCAACATTGGAACAAATCCAATATTAGGAATATCTTCTTCAAATCTGTCAAAAATTCTAATCCCCGTTATATCGTGCTTTTTACTTGCTATTGATAAAGATTTAGAATAATCATTGGAATTAAAATCAGAAATTATAAATGCTATCGATTTCTTTGTTACAATATTTGAAAAAAACTTTAAGGCTACTGAAATATCAGTTTTTAAGCTTACGGGCTTAAATTCTATCAATTCTCTAATGATTCTTAAAATATGTGATTTTCCTTTACTTGGGGGAATAAATAATTCAATTTGATCAGAGAATAATATCAATCCTACTTTATCATTATTTTGAATTGCAGAAAAAGCTAATGTTGCAGAAATTTCAGTAACAATCTCTTTTTTAAGTTGAGAATCTGTTCCAAAATATTTTGAGCCACTAATATCAATAATTAACATTAGAGTAAGTTCTCTCTCCTCTTCAAAAACTTTGATAAACGGTTGGTTGTATCTTGCCGTAACATTCCAATCAATTGTCCTAACATCATCCCCAAATTCATATCCTCTAACCTCACTAAAAGTCATTCCTCTCCCCTTAAAGGCACTATGATACTCTCCTCCAAATAAATTATTTGAAAGTCTTTTAGTTTTTATTTCAACTTTTCTAACTTTTTTTAAAAGATCTTTAGCATCCAAAATAAAAACTTTTAAGGGACTTCAACAGAGTTAACAATCTTACTGATTACGTCTTCAGATGTTACATTCTCTGCTTCCGCTTCATAAGTTAACCCTATTCTATGTCTTAGAACATCATGAATAACAGCACGAATGTCTTCAGGTATAACATAACCTCTTCTTTGAATAAAAGCATTGCATTTTGCTGCTAAAGCTAAGTTTATACTACCTCTTGGAGATGATCCAAATCCAATTAGTGGTTTTAAATCTGATAGGTTGTTTTTTTCAGGAAATCTTGTAGCAAAAATTAATTTTAAAATATATTTTTCAATTTTTTCATCCATATATACTTCTTTAACAGATTCTTGTGCTTTGGCAATTTCTTTTATTGAAACAACTTCTTTTACCTTTTCAAATGAGTCATTGATATTAGCTCTAATTATCTGCTGCTCATCCTCAAATTCAGGATATGAAATGACACATTTTAACATGAATCTATCCATTTGAGCTTCCGGCAGAGGATAAGTTCCTTCCTGTTCTATCGGGTTTTGTGTAGCCATAACCAAGAAAGGTAATTGCAACTTGAAAGTTGTATCACCAATTGTAACTTGTTTTTCTTGCATAGCTTCAAGTAATGCTGATTGAACTTTTGCAGGAGCTCTATTTATCTCATCAGCTAAAACAAAATTTGCAAAAACAGGTCCTTTTTTAATTGAAAAATCATTTTCCTTCATGTTATAGATCATTGTCCCAATAACATCAGCAGGAAGTAAATCAGGAGTAAACTGAATTCTACTAAAAGAACCTTTTACAGCCTGACTTAAGGTGTTAATAGCTAATGTTTTAGCAAGTCCAGGTACACCTTCAAGAAGGATATGACCTCTTCCAAGCAGTCCAATTAATAATCTTTCGATCATATATTTTTGACCTACAATTACTTTATTAACCTCTGGAATTAATAGATCAATAAATGAACTTTCTTTTTTTATTTTTTCATTTATTGCATTAATATCAATTTTACTCTTATCCATAATTATAATTTTTAAGGGGAAGCAATACTATTAAAAATTCTTATTAAATAATGTTAAATAATGGTTAAATAAGATATAATCAAAAATCAATTATATAGATTGCTATCGGATATAAATTTATAAATTTCATCTGGAATTAGATGAGAATATTTTTTATTTTTCCTTATAATATTTCTTATTTTACTTGAGGATACTTCCATTAGAGGAGCGTTTGAAAAAATAACTGCTTGATGACTTTTTAAGGTTGAATTAGCAGATTTTTCAGTATTTCTAGGATAAACATAAAGTTTTTCTTCTAAAATTTTTTTATAATTCTTCCAATTTTCTAAACTAACAAGATTATCTTCACCGATAATTATACTAAAATTATAATCAGGGTAATTCTTTTTTAATTCTACCAAAGTGTCTGCAGTATAATTTGGCTTTGGTAGTTTATATTCAATATCACAAACCTCAAAATTTTTATGGATATCACAATATTTTTTTGTCTTT
>ERZ802830.1374-NODE-1374-length-23198-cov-10.5596_pt1 | contig 23198 bp, 19 predicted proteins | sample MGYA00345654_ERZ802830 | MGnify/ENA primary metagenome ERZ802830 (study PRJEB30503, sample SAMEA104212375) | marine metagenome | biome: Westerlies Biome; feature: [SRF] surface water layer (ENVO:00010504) within the epipelagic zone...; material: water...
ATAATCCTCTTGGTCAGTGTATTTCAATAATTTGCTAAGATCATTTGAGTCAAATTGTTGTAAATTAACATTTAAAAATGTCTGTTGAGTATTTGAAAGGTTAGTTTCCCCACTTAAAGATAATTTTAATTCATCATCTTCAAAAACATCCAGGGAATTGATAATGATCTCTTCATCAATCACTGCCCCATCCATGGTAAAATGAGAAATATTTAATTGATACAGTAATTCTTTAATTTCAGCGTTAGGAATAAGATCAAATTCCTTAAAATTATTTATTTTAATTTGTAGTCCTCGATTTGAAAAATTATCTAAGTTGAAATCACCCAGAATGCTGATCAATGTTTCATCTTTTGAGATGTTTAATTCTTTAATTTTTATATTTTCATTTTCAATATTTGAAGAGAGAGAGAGTTTGTCAAAAATAATTAGATTAGAGTCTAATTTGGGAAAGATTAGTTGAAAAAAATTAGATATGTCATTTGATGAAGATGAGTTTAAATTTAAGTCAAAATTTATATCTGAGAAATCGATGTAATTAAAACTTCCTTGTAAATCAAGTTCACTACCATTTTCAGTTACATAATTCAGAGAATTAATTTTAATCATATCAGAATACTCAACATCAAAATTATCTAAATTTCCTTTTGGTAATTTTGTAGAGTTAAGAAAATTTATATTTTGCAAAAACTGAGAAAAAACTTCAAAAGTGATATTGAATCCTTTGATATTAAGTTTGGAATTAAGAAAATTTTCTAGGTTAATTAAACCCGAAAACTTTAATTGAGAATTCTCATTAAAATTAAGCTCTAAATTATTAATGGAAAAGTTATTTTGAGTATATTCACCACTCACATTTATTGTATCTAGGTTGATCTGTTTAAAAAATTTTTGATAATTTTTATCAAGCAGAAGTACTAATTCATTAACATCTAATTCCTGAATTGAAAAATTTAATTTCTTGAGAACTTCATCTTCGATAAAAGCATCAAATTGAACTTCAGCTTCTTTATAAGAAAAAGTGTCAGAAAAAATCTCAGTAGTATTTTCATTAGATGAAATATTAAGATCTAGATTTTCAATTTCCCCTTCGAGCAACACTTCGTTTTCAAGTGCATTAATATTTAGGTTTCCAATACTGGCATTAGGAATAGAAATTGAAATATTGTTGCTATCAAGCAAAGATCTGGAAAACCTCACATTTTTTGTAATTAAGTCAGCGGAAAGCAAGTCATTTTGAACAGAAAAATTAGCCTCTTTAATTTCAATTATAGGTTTTGGTAATAGTATTAGTGACTGCTCTTCTGAGGATGTAAGGGAGACCGTATTATTTGTTTGCTCCATTATAGTTGCATTAGTAATGGTGTTGATAGGTAATTTGAAAAAGCTTAGAGCCACTAAAAGTAGAACTAAAAGAAAGACTATTAAGGTTATAATTTTTATTTTTTTCATTAGTTGAATTTACTAAATGTATAAATAGGTAAAGTAAGCCAAGTAAGCAAATATTAATCCTATCGATAGTAATTTTCCAGCCATCTTTTTTATAATCATGATGAAAAAAACTATTGATACCAATAAGAATAGCCATTTGTCAATCGATGATAGAAGTTCATAGTAATTAATTTGGCCATTCATAAATATGGCTATGAGTGTAATCCCAAAAATATTAGCGATATTTGAACCCAAAATATTCCCCACTGCTAAATTATTTTGTTTTTTTACAATAGCGATAATAGTAGCCACCACTTCAGGAAGAGATGTGCCAAAAGCAACTACAGTAATGCCAATCGTAGACTCAGCAACACCTAATAACTCAGTTAAGTTTTTTGCATAGGTAATAAAAAAACGAGAACTAAAAAATAAAACAATAAATGCAATAATAATTTTAGAGATAATCATAATTGTTGAATTATGACTATTTTCTTTTGAAATAAGATCTTCTTCAGAGGGTTTTTTTAATTCAAAATAAAAAAATAGAATTAAAAGTAAAATAAATAAAAGACTAAACTTAAACCCTAAAGTAAAATCAAAGAAAATCAAAAAAAAGAAAAGTATCGAAAAACTTATAAAGAAGATTGCAGTACTTTGATCTTGTTTTACAATATTTAGTGATCTCAGTGGAAAAACCATAATTCCACCAACAAGAAGAATATTTGCTATGTTACTTCCTACTAGATTTCCAGCTACAATGCCCTCAGCACCAATCTGAAGAGCTTGAAAAGTAGCAGCAAATTCAGGCAATGAAGTTCCAATCGCAATTATAAAAATACCTACAAATATTTCTCTAATTTGAAATATTTTTGAGACGAGAATAGAATTTTTAATTGCGTATTCACAAGACCAGATGAGAATGACTAAACTTATAATTAATCCAATAAAACTTTGTATCATTGCCTAATTCCCATTTGATCCTTTTTAATTTTTCTAATTTCGTCTCGAAACATGGCTGCCTTCTCAAAATCCAAATTTTCTGCTGCTGATAGCATCTTTTTTTCAAGTTTTTGAATATGTTTTTCAAATTTACTTGGACTCAAATCCTCATCTTTAGATAAACTGACAGTATAACTATCTTTTTCATATATACTCTCAATTATTTCACCAATATTTCTTTTGACAGATTGTGGGGTAATATTATGAACTTTGTTATATTCAAGTTGTTTTGATTTTCGATAGTTTGTTTCCTCCAAAGCTGCCTCAATACTTTTTGTTTTAATATCTGCATATAAAATCACTTTGCCATCTACGTTTCTTGCCGCTCGGCCAATAGTTTGAACGAGACTTGTTTTTGATCGCAGGTACCCCTCTTTGTCTGCATCAAGAATTGCCACTAGACCGCACTCAGGAATATCTAATCCTTCTCTTAATAAATTGATCCCAATAATTATATCTATCTCTCCCATTCGAAGAGAACGAATGAGTTTTATCCGATCAATTGTATCTACATCAGAATGCATATATTCAGCTTTAAAATTTTGTTCTTTTAGATAATTAGTTAGATCTTCAGCATTTCTTTTTGTGAGAGTAGTAATAAGTACTCGATTATTTTGAGATAATGTTTTTTGAATTTCCCCGACAAGATCTTCAACTTGATTGACAGTAGTTCTAATTTCACAATTAGGATCAAGAAGTCCAGTGGGTCGAATAATTTGTTCAACATATTCATTATTAACCTCATTTAGTTCCCAAGGTCCAGGGGTAGCTGATAAAAAAATTGTTGGGGGTCTCATCATATCCCACTCTTCAAACTTCAAAGGCCTGTTATCAAGACACGAAGGCAATCTAAAACCATAGTCTGAAAGAGTACTTTTTCTTGATCTGTCTCCTTTATACATACCATTAATTTGGGGTATCGTTACGTGGGACTCATCAATGATAAGCAATGAGTTTTCAGGAATGAATTCGTATAGGGTAGGTGGCGCATCCCCACTAGACCTGCCACTTAAATATCTTGAATAGTTTTCAATACCCGAACAAGTTCCCGTAGCTTGTATCATCTCTAAATCAAAGTTTGTTCTTTCTTTAAGACGTTGGTGTTCTAAAAGTTTTTTTTCATTACTAAACTCTTCTAATCGACTCTTTAGATCTTTTTTTATTTCTTGAATAGCAGTCTCTAATCTAGGCTTAGGGGTAATATAGTGACTATTCGCAAAAATCTTTACCTCTTCAAAATTTTGAAGAAATTCTCCAGTTAGAGGGTCAAACTCTTTTATTTCTTCAATTTCGTCACCGAAAAAACTTACACGCCAAGCAATATCTTCTAGGTGAGCAGGAAAAATGTCAACTCGATCGCCAGTAACCCGAAACATTCCTCTTCTAAAATCAATATTATTTCTTTTATATTGCAACTCTACTAATTCACGTAGAAAAGCCATTAAATTTAATTTTTGTCCTTTTTGTATCTCAAGAGTCATTTTTGAATAAGAGTCAACTGCGCCAATACCATAAATACAGGAGACGCTTGCTACGATGATTACATCTTCTCTTTCTACCAAAGATCGAGTGGCGGAGTGTCGAAAACGATCGATTTGCTCATTAATGGAGGACTCTTTTTCAATAAAAGTATCTGAACGAGGCACATAAGCTTCCGGTTGATAGTAATCATAGTAACTCACAAAATATTCAACAGCATTCTCAGGGAATAAATTTTTTAATTCTTCATAAAGCTGAGCCGCCAAAGTTTTATTTGGAGCCATTATTAAAGTTGGGCGATTATACTTCTCAATTACATTAGCTATAGTAAATGTTTTACCCGAGCCTGTAACTCCCAATAGCACCTGACTTCTTTTATTATCCTTAAGCCCCTTGAATAATTTTTCTATCGCATGAGGCTGATCTCCCTTGGGTTTGTTTTCACTGACTATTTTAAAAGGCATACTTGTAGTTTTTTTTAAATAAGTTTATAGATATCTAAATTAAAAAAAAATGATTTCAAATAGAGTTAACAGTATTAAGCCATCTTTAACAATAGCCACTAATATAAAGGCCCAAGAACTTAAGCGCGCTGGCAGAGATATCATTGTTCTAGCCGCTGGAGAACCAGACTTTGACACCCCGGATCATATTAAAAAAGCTGCGATTAAAGCAATAGATGAGGGTTTTACAAAGTATGTACCTGGCAAAGGAACTCCAGATTTACAACTAGCAATTCAAAAAAAATTCAAAGAAGATAACGGTCTCGATTATGATTTAGCCAACATCACCGTAGGCGTTGGTGGCAAACATATTATTTACAATGCCTTTTCAGCTACAATTAACTCAGGTGACGAGGTAATCATCCCGGCTCCTTATTGGGTAAGCTACCCCGATATAGTAGTTTTAAACGATGGAAATCCAGTAGTTGTTGAGTGTGGAGAAAGCTCTGGTTTTAAATTATTACCAGAAGATTTAGAAAAAAATATTTCATCAAAAACTAAATGGCTAATGTTAAATAGTCCAAGCAATCCGACAGGGTCAATGTACACCAAAGAAGAGCTAATGGCTCTTGGTGAAGTTTTAAAAAAACATGAGCACATCTACGTTTTATCAGATGATATCTATGAAAAAATTGTCTATGACGGAAATACTTTTCATACTATTGCAGAAGTTTGCCCATTTCTTTTTGACCGAACTTTAACCATGAATGGTTTATCTAAATCTTATTGTATGACGGGTTGGAGAGTTGGTTACGCAGCAGGTCCAACCAACATCATCAATGCGATGAATAAAGTACAATCACAAAACGTATCCTCAACAGCATCCATCTCAATGGCCGCTTCTGTTGAAGCGTTGAATGGAGATCAAAGTTTCATAGCTTCAAACAATGAGTCCTTTTTAAGAAGAAGAAATCTGGTTGTTAAACACCTAAATGAAACACCAGGGCTATCCTGTCGAGTACCAGAAGGTGCATTTTATGTGTTCGCATCCTGTAAGGGCATTTTAGGAAAAAAAACGGAGTCAGGAAAAATTATTGAAACCGATGGTGATTTCATGGATTACCTTCTAGAAGAAGTCGGAGTTGCTGGGGTTCAGGGTTCTGCTTTTGGACTTGATGGTTTTTTTAGGATTTCCTATGCTACTTCTGACTCAATCCTAGAAGATGCTTGCCAACGTATTAAATTAGCTTGTTCAAAGTTAAGTTAACTTTTTATCCGCAATAATTTTAGCTATTCGAAGAGTATTCGTTGTACCTACTTTTCCAAAAGGAACTCCGGCTGTAATAATAATTTTTTCACCATTTTTTAAAATTTTTCGATTTTTAGCAACTCTACAAGCTCGATCAACCATTTCAGTAGAAGAGGAAATTTCATCTACCACATCCATAAAAGTGCCCCAAGTTAATGCATTTTGACGAGCCACTTTAGTATTAGTCGTCAGACCTATTAGAGTCACATCAGGTCTCATTCGAGCCACTCGAAGAATAGACCTTCCTGATTGCGAGAAAGTAGCAATACAATTACAACCTGCTATGCTTGCAACTTCTAAAGCCGCAGTCGCTATAGCTTCAGTAGAAGTTTTAGTATGGTCAAGATTATAATTTTGAATATTAGCTAAGTATTTTGAGTCGCTTTCTACTCTTTTAATAATTTTGTCCATCATTTCTACAGCCTCTTTTGGATAATTACCGGCCGCAGACTCCGCAGATAACATGACAGCATCTACTCCTTGGAAGACAGCTGTCGCTACATCTGAAGCTTCAGCGCGAGTAGGAGTAGGAGAGTCAATCATGCTCTCTAACATTTGAGTTGCAACAATACAGGGTCGTCCAAACTTTCGACAAGCAGCAACCATAGTTCTTTGATGAATAGGTACATCTTCAGGATTTGTTTCAACACCTAAATCTCCTCTAGCTACCATTATTCCATCACAATTTTCGGTGATCGATTCAATTTCGTCCATCGCAGAGGGTTTTTCAACTTTAACCATTACTTTAAATTTGGATGGGATGAGTTTCTTTGCAGTGAGCAAATCTTTAGTTGTTTGAATGAAAGAAAGGGCAATCCAATCAACATCTAATTTTATAGCTAGTTGTAGATCCTTTTTGTCCTTTGGAGTAATAATTTTTAAATCAAGTTTGGTATCGGGAATATTTAGTCCTTTGTTATTTGAGATTTCCCCACCATCAGTTACAACACATTTGATTGAAGTGGGCGACTTTGATTTTACTCTTAAACGAACCTTTCCATCATTGACTAGTAGGCGTTGGCCAACAGATATAGATTTAAAAATTTCTTTATGGGGCAGATATACCCTTTTACTATCTCCATCTTGTTTATTTTGATCAAAAGTAAATTCTTGGTTTTTCTTTAACTGTTCTTTGACATTTGTAAATTTACCGACTCGAAATTTTGGACCTTGAAGGTCACCTAAAATACAAATGTAACGATTATGCTTTTTTTCTAATTTTCTAACAATTTTAACTTTTTGAATATGGTCTTCTTGGGATCCATGGCTAAAATTTAAACGAAAGACATCAACTCCAGCTAAAAAAAGCTCTTCAATAGTCTTTTCAGTTTCGCAAGCAGGGCCAAGAGTGGCGACAATTTTTGCTCGTCTATTTCTTAATTTTAATTGATTCATTTAGATAAAAATTAATAACATGATATTAGTAAATTGCTATGAGTAAAATAACTAAAGAAAATGAAGTTTTGATTAAGGCAAAAGTTCTTGATCATCTAATTGAACATCTACAAAAAAGAACTGACGTTCAAAATATTGATTTAATGAATCTTAGTGGCTTCTGTAGAAATTGTCTCTCTAAATGGTATGGAAAGTACTCATCTGAGTTAGGTTATGATCTAGATTATGAAGAAACTAGAAAGATTATATACGGTATGCCTTATTCCGATTGGAAAGAAAAATTTCAAAAGGAAGCAACGGCAGAACAGTTAAAACAATTTAAAGATAAATAATACTAATAATTATGATTGAAAAGTTACCAAATTGGAATTTAAAGGATTTCTACTCTGACACTAAAGATGATCAAATCAATATTGATTTGGATGCTTTTAGAGAATTTTCTGAGTCATTTAATAAAAAGTACAAACAAAATATCGAGAAACATTCAGATAATTTTGAAACTGTCATAGAGGAGTATGAAAATGGTAACGAGATAGGCGATAAATTAGGAAATTATGCATTTCTAGTTTACGCAACCAATATGAATAATGAAGAAATTGTTCAATTTTACCAAGGTATCAATGAAAAACTAACTGAGATTTCTTCCAACCTAATATTTTTTACTAATGAAATTAATTCCTTATCAGAAGAAAAGTTTTTAAAACTAGTATCAGGCTCTGGTCGATATGAAAACTGGCTTATCAATGTTCGAAGGTTTAAAGATCATCAACTTGATGAAAAAAGTGAACAAATATTTCTTGATAAAAGCCTAACAGCTAATTCCTCATGGGTAAGATTTTTTGAAGAGCAAATTAATGACTTAAAATTTGATATCAAAGATAAACAATTAAATAGCTCAGATGCATTAAATTTATTGTCAGACCATGATGCCGACACTAGAAAAGAAGCGGCAGGAAGTATTGAAGGTGTTTTCAAAAACAATTCTAAGACATTCACCTTTATTACTAACACCCTTGCGAAAGATAAAATCACCAATGATAAATGGAGAAATTACAAATCCCCTGTTGAGTCTCGCAATCTTGCAAACAATGTTGAGGATGAGGTGGTAGAAGCACTTAGTCAGAGTGTTATTTCTAATTATAAAAATATATCCCACCGCTATTATGAAATTAAATCAAAATTATTCAATCTACCAAAACTGAACTATTGGGACAGAAATGCCCCTTATCCAAACTCTCCTAATGTAAAAATTCAATGGGAAGAAGCTAAAGACATAGTTCTAAGATCCTATGGTAATTTTGATCAAAGTTTTAAAGACATTGTTCTTCTATTTTTTCAAAATAATTGGATTGATGCAGAGCTAAAGTCCGGAAAATCTCCGGGTGCATTTGCTGCATCTACAATTCCTTCTATTCACCCATATATACTCACAAACTTTCACGGAAAAACACGCGATGTTATGACTTTAGCTCATGAACTAGGTCATGGTTGTCATCAGTACCTATCATCTAAACAGGGATTATTGTTATCAAGCACACCTTTAACCTTAGCTGAGACTGCTAGTGTTTTTGGAGAGATGATGACTTTTAGAACTCTTCTGGCTGAGAGCAGTTCAGAGACGAAAAAATATTTATTAGCTTCTAAAATTGAAGACATGATTAACACAGTTGTAAGACAAATTTCATTTTTTGAATTTGAAAAACTAGTTCATAACGAAAGAAAAAATGGAGAATTATCATCCGATCAAATTTGTGAATTTTGGATGAAAACTCAATCTGATAGTCTCGGCCCTCATATAGAGTTAACCGATGGTTATAAATACTTTTGGTCTTATATCCCCCATTTTATTCATACTCCTTTTTATGTTTACGCTTATGCCTTTGGGGACTGTTTAGTAAATGTCTTAATTCAACTTTATGACGAGGGATTGCCAGATTTTAAAAATAATTATATTGAATTGCTTAAAAGCGGTGGTTCTAAACATTATAGTGAAGTACTTAAGCCATTTAATGTTGATCTGAAAAATAATGATAGTTGGCAAAAAGGTTTATCGATGATCTCTGGTCTAATCGATGAGTTTGAAAAAGCTATTTAAGAAGTCGCTCAATGAAAGAAGATAATAATTTTGTATCTCGGGTAAAACGCTACTCCAAAGTTACAACATCCTTAACATCTCTAGCTACGCAGTTTGCTGGAAAAAAATACTTAAATTTTGATTTAAGTGATCAAAAATATGCCGCTCAAATAACTGAAATCTTAGGAAACTTAAAAGGTCCTTTAATGAAAGTGGCCCAACTAAGCGCCACTATCCCAGATTTATTGCCTGAAGAGTATGCGCGGAAATTAGCAGAACTCCAATCAAATGCGCCACCTATGTCTTGGGTATTTGTCAAAAGAAGAATGAAAGCAGAACTTGGAGAGAATTGGGAAGAACAATTTTTATCTTTTGATAAAGAGGCAAGTTTTGCCGCCTCTTTGGGTCAGGTCCACAAAGCCTCTCTGCCCAACAAAGATCAAGTTGCATGCAAACTACAATATCCTGATATGGCTTCTGCAGTTGAAGCTGATCTTGGTCAGTTAAAAATAATTTTTAAAATTTATTCTAGCTATAATAAATCAATTCAAATTAGAGAAATTTATAAAGAAATTGAAGTAAGGCTTAAAGAGGAATTAGACTATCGGTTAGAGCATAAACATTTAAAAGCTTTCAATTTTATTCATCAGAAAAATGACTTCATCAAAATTCCAAAAGTTTATGAAAAAATTTCAACCAATAGGTTACTGGTGATGCAATACCTTGAGGGAAAAAAATTGATAGAATACAAAAAAGCACCCCAAAACCTTAGAAATGAACTTGCAAAAAAATTATTTATGGCCTGGTATTATCCTTTTTATAAATACGGAATAATTCATGGAGATCCTCATTTGGGAAATTATTCTGTAGATAAAAAAAATAATATTAATTTATTTGACTATGGTTGCGTTAGAATTTTTCCAGCTAAATTTGTTAAGGGAGTAATTGATTTATATTTTGCTCTCAAAGAAAATGATAAGTCTAAAATTAAAAAAGCTTATGAAGCTTGGGGTTTCAAGGATATAGATGATAAGTTAATGTCTGTGTTGAATAAGTGGGCATTGTTTCTTTATGATCCTATTCTTAAAAATGAAGTTCGAAGAATTCAGGACTCAGATAGTGGTATTTATGGTGCAAAAATAGCTGGTGAAGTTCACCGAGAACTCAAAAAATATGGCGGGGTTAAACCACCAAGAGAGTTTGTCTTTATGGATAGAGCCGCTGTTGGTTTAGGGTCGATATTTATTCACCTTAAAGCAGAAATAAACTGGTATAAGTTATTTCATGCGCTAATTAAGGATTTTTCTGTTAAGACTGTTGATAACAATCAAAAAAAAGCTCTTAAATTTGCTGGAATTTAATCTTAATTTCGCATAGTTTCGTTAAAAAACTCATATAAATATTTAAAATTAGGAATTTAATCTGGTATACAATATACCACCAAAAGGAACTCAATCATGATAATCGGAACCATCAAAGAAAAAAAGAAATTTGAAAACAGGGTAGCTATTAGCCCTGATGAAGTAAAAAACTATGTTAAAGCTGGCCATCAAGTGTTAATTGAAAAAAATGCTGGTTTATTATCTGGTTTTACGGATAAAAGTTATAAAGAGGCGGGAGCTTCAATCGCTTCTGCTAAAGAAATTTTAAGTAGCTCAGATATTGTTGTTAAAATTAATTGCCCTTCTTCCGATGAGGCAAAACAACTTAAAAGTAGTTCCATGGTTATATCTCAGCTCAATACACAAAATGAAGTCGATACTATTAAAATTTTTAATTCAAAAAAAATATCTGCATTTTCTTTAGAAAGAGTTCCCAGAATTACAAGAGCCCAAGATATGGATATCTTATCTTCTCAAGCAAATTTAGCTGGTTATCACTCTGTTATCGATGCAGCTCAAGAATTTAATAGAGTTCTTCCATTATTTATGACGGCTGCAGGAAAAGTAACTCCTGCAAACATTCTTGTTATCGGTGCCGGTGTTGCTGGACTTCAAGCCATTGCAACAGCAAAAAGATTAGGGGCTATTGTTTATGCTACAGACGTTCGAATAGCATCTAAAGAACAAGTAGAGAGTTTAGGTGGAAAATTTGTCATGGTAGAAGATGAAGAGTCAAAAAATGCAGAAACCAAAGGCGGTTATGCAAAAGAGATGAGTGCAGAATATCAAAAAAAACAAGAGGCACTTTTAGCCGAGACTTTAAAAGATATGGATATTGTTATTTGTACAGCTCAAATACCGGGAAGAAAAGCTCCTCTTATTTTAAAAAAGGAGATGCTCGACAATATGAAACAAGGTTCGGTCATAGTTGACCTTGCTGTAGAGTCTGGTGGAAACTGTGAATATAGTCAAGTTGGTAAAGTGGTAATCAAAAATGGATTGAAAATAGTTGGTCACGCAAATGTCCCAGGAAGAGTAGCAAATAATGCATCTAGCTTATTTTCTAAAAATATTTCCAATTTTTTAAAACTCATGAATTTTGAGGATAAAAAGAAATCAGTTATTAACAAAAATGATGAAATTATCAAAGCAACTTTGGTTTGTTCAGCAGGAAAAAATTTAATCAAGTAAAGGAGAGATTATGTCAGAAATTTCAATTCAATTAGAAAATTTATCTTTTAAGGCCCAACAGTTATCAGATCAAGCCAGTCAACTAGCCTTATCAGCGGTTGAAACAACAGGGGGTCATAGTGATTTTATTATCTTTGGTATTACAGTTTTAGTTCTCGCATGTTTTGTTGGTTATTATGTTGTCTGGTCAGTGACACCAGCGTTGCACAGTCCTTTAATGGGTGTAACAAATGCGATCTCATCAGTAATTATCGTAGGTGCATTGCTCGCAGCTGGCCCTATCGATGCAACAATTTCAAAATATTTTGGTTTAGCGGCAGTTGGTTTGGCAGCTGTAAATATCTTTGGTGGCTTTGTTGTAACCAACAGGATGTTATCAATGTTTAAGAAGAAAAGTTAAGGAAAATAGTAATGTCAAATTTAACATCAGTCGCTTATTTAATTTCATCAGTTCTTTTTATTTTATCTTTAAGAGGATTGTCTCATCCAACAACAGCTAGAAGAGGTAACTTTTATGGTATTGTAGGCATGGCTATCGCCATTATTACTACTGTCTCTAATCCTGGCGTTTTAAGTTATAAGGAAATTGCAATTGCTTTTATCATAGGTGGTTTAATTGGAAGTGTTATCGCAGTTCGTATTCAAATGACTGCATTGCCTCAGTTAGTAGCTGCCTTTCATAGTCTTGTCGGTTTAGCGGCAGTTTTTGTAGCTGCCTCTGCTTTTTATAATCCAAGTGCCTTTAATATAGGTACTGTTGGAAATATCCCTCTGGGAAGCTTAGTTGAAATGGCGATAGGTACGGCTATTGGTGCGGTAACTTTCACTGGTTCAATTATTGCTTTTGGCAAACTTCAAGGTTTCGTTTCAGGAAATCCTTTAGTTTTCAAAGGCCAACACCTTCTTAACCTAGCTCTTGGTTTAGGAATCATCGCCTTAATTGCTAAGTTCTGTATTGATCAAAACCCAGAATATTTCTGGATGATTGTTGCAGCTTCCTTTTTAATCGGAGTCTTACTAATCGTTCCCATCGGTGGTGCGGACATGCCTGTGATCGTGTCTATGCTTAACTCTTACTCAGGTTGGGCAGCGGCAGGAATTGGATTTACGCTATCAAATAATCTTTTAATTATTACGGGTGCTCTTGTTGGATCTTCAGGTGCTATCCTCAGTTATATTATGTGTAAAGGTATGAATCGATCATTCCTAAACGTTTTACTCGGTGGTTTTGGTGGTGAGCAAGCAGCCAGCACAGGCGGAGTTAAAGATGATCGTGTCGCAAAACAGGGTAACGCTGCAGATGCAGCTTTCATGATGAAAAACAGTCAAACAATTATCATTGTTCCTGGTTATGGTATGGCAGTTGCGCAAGCACAACACGCTCTTAGAGAAATGGGAGACCTTCTTAAAGCAGCAGGAGCGCAAGTTCGTTATGCTATTCACCCAGTTGCTGGAAGAATGCCAGGTCACATGAACGTTTTATTAGCAGAAGCCAATGTTCCTTATGATGAGGTATTTGAATTAGATGAAATTAATAGAGATTTCTCTGAAACTGATGTTGCTTTTGTTATTGGAGCTAACGACGTAACTAACCCAGCAGCAAAGACAGATAAAACTAGTGCGATTTACGGAATGCCTATTCTCGACGTAGAAAATGCGGGACAAGTATTTTTTGTGAAAAGGGGTATGGCTAGTGGTTATGCTGGTGTGCAAAACGAACTATTTTTCCGTGACAATACGCTGATGTTGTTCGGTGATGCGAAAAAAGTTTGTGAAGATATAATAAAGGGATTAGAAAACTAATCGAATTTCTTTTTACGCATTAGCTTTTTGAACCGTTTGATAGATTCTTCTTTTTCACGAAGCTTTCTTTCAGACGGTTTTTCATAATGCTTTCTGAGTTTTAACTCCTTGAAAATACCTTCTCTTAAAAGCTTTTTCTTAAGAACGCGAATAGCTGCTTCTACGTTATTATCTCTAACTTGTACTTCTATAGTCAATCTAGTAACCTCATAAAGGCGTAAGTTATATATAAATATGAAATCAAAGCAAGAAAAATTAGCCAACTTATTTGTTCAAGATGTACCAAAATTTGGCTGGTCTAGAGAAACCCTTCTTCAATGTGCAAAAAAACTGAAGATTTCTACACCTAATCTAGCTCTTTTATTTCCATCTTTTGAATACGATGTATTAAAGTTTCTAATAGCCCAAAATAATGCTCTTGTTGAAAAAAACTACAACTCTTTTAATAACTCCCGCTTAAAAGTAAGAGATAAAATTAAAACGATCTTAGAATTAAAGTTTGAGAGTAATGCTTATTTAAAAAAGGCTTTACCTGAGATGTTAAAGTTCCTACTTCGTCCAGGTAATATTTTAATGTCAGTAAAGTTACTTCATGAAAATAGTGATTTTATTTGGAAGCTTTCTGGCGATAAATCAAATGATTTTAGTTATTATTCAAAAAGAGGATTGCTTTCAATGATTTACTTGGCAACTTTAATTTATTGGCTAAATGATAGATCAAATAAAAATATTGCTACCAAAAATTTTATTAGTAAATCAGTCGATGGTATTGTTGATGGAGTATCTCGACTAAAACAACTCGGAACTCTAAGAAGTCTTGCCCAGAGCTTTATGGCAAGGTATTCAACTAGCAAAGCCTCTTAAGGTCTCGCTGTTAAACCACCGTCAATTATTAACTCGGTTCCTGTGATATACTCACTTTGATCACTTAATAAAAATAAAATTGCTTGAGCTATGCCCTCAGGCTGAATAACTTTTTTGATTGGCATAAATTCTTTTAAATTTTTTTTCGCATTAGGAATTTTTTTCCATCGATCTTGCATTGGAGTTTCTACAGCGCCAGGAAGAATACAGTTACTTCTGATATTATATGCCCCAAACTGAATAGCCAATGATTTAGATAGTCGGATCATTGCAGCTTTGCTTGCTCCATAAGCATCTTGAGGCTTGTCATCACCTGAAAGAGCATCAACTGATGAAATATGAACCATAGATCCAAATTTGTTTTTTTTCATTACAGGGATAATAAACTTAGAGAGCAAAACCATAGTTTTAAGATTTATATCAAAAACTTGATCCCATATATCTAAGTCAAGATCTACGGCAGAAACATCTTTTCCAAACCATAAAACCCCGGTGGTATTTACTAGGTAATCTATTCTTTTATTGGTTTTTATAAAATTGTTGATGGCTTTTTTTAACTCTCCTTCATTGACCAAATTTATTTGACAATACGTTACTTTTTTGTGCTGAAGAATTTTCTTAGTTGGTTTTTGTATATCTAAAGCAAGAATTTTCACATTGTAATCTAGTAGTAACTTTATTGTTGCTAGGCCCATGCCACCAGCGGCTCCAGTAACTACAACCGTTTTGCCCCTAAGATTTAATTTCACAACAAAAATCTAAATTTTTATTAATATAAGTAAACCTAGTAATTTAAAGAAAGCCATTGACTTTTTTTGATCAAATTTTCATTATATTTCCTTTAACTGTGGAGCAACTATGAGTATTCAAAAAACAATTACCCCCATTGATAATTCTGTTTATTTAGAAAGACCTCTGTCAACTGAAACTGAAATTGATAAAGTTATCGAGAGTTCTAAAAAAAGTTTTCAATCCTGGAAAAACACTTCTATTGAAGATCGAATTACGATTATTAACAAATTTATAGATAATTTAATTGCACTAAAACCTGAGGTTTCAAAAGAAATCTGTTGGCAAATCGGTAGGCCTATTTCCCAATGTGGAAATGAACTAAGAGGTTTTGAGGAAAGATCAAGACACATGGTCAAGATTGCAAAAGAGTCTCTTCAAAATATTCCTGCTACAAAAAATGATGAATTTGATAATTATATTTATAAGTCTCCACTCGGTGTCATTTTTGTTATGGCTCCATGGAATTATCCAGTAATCACGGCCACCAATACAATAGTACCCGCATTGTTAGCCGGTAACACAATGGTATTAAAACATTCCTCTCAAACTCCGCGTTGTGCAGAATTAATTGCTCAAGCTTTAGAAAATACAGGTTTGCCACAGGGTGTTTTTCAAATTGTTCACACTGATCACCAGGCTTGTGAAAAAATAATATCAGACCCTCGAATAGCTCACGTTGTATTCACGGGCTCCGTAAAAGGAGGTCAAGAAGTAAAGAAATATATCGGAACACGTTTTATTAATGTTGGCCTTGAATTAGGAGGCAAAGATCCAGCTTATGTTCGCTCGGATGCTGATATAAATCATGCTATCGAGAATTTAGTGGATGGCGCAATGTTTAACTCTGGACAGTCATGTTGTGGCATTGAGAGAATTTATGTGGATCAATCTATTTACAAAGACTTTATTGATGGCTTTAAAAATTTAACAGAGCAGTACAAATTAGGAGATCCCTCTCAAGAGGATACTAATTTAGGCCCAGTTGTTAGACTTTCTGCTGCAAACTTTATAAGAAGTCAAATGTCAGAGGCAGAACAACAAGGTGCTAAAAGACTTATAGATGAATCTAAATTTAGTATTTCCAAAGAAGATAATTGTTATGTTGCCCCTCAAGTAATGATTGATGTTGATCACTCCATGAGGTTTATGATGGAAGAAACATTCGGCCCAGCAGTGGGTATTATGCCGGTCAAAGATCATCAAGAGGCAAAACAATTAATGAATGACAGTCCTTACGGTTTAACAGCTTCCATTTGGACCAAAGATTTAGAATTTGCAAAACAATTTGGTACGGATATTGAAACTGGTACCTTTTTTATGAATAGATGCGACTACTTAGATCCTGCTCTTGCATGGACTGGGGTTAAAGATACCGGAGTAGGTTGTTCTCTATCGGTTTTAGCTTTTGATCAATTTACACGTCCTCAAAGTTTTCATATGCGAAAGGTAGTCTAACAAAACAGTTTAGATATTCTTTTCATTTATGTTAGCTTAGTAACTTATGCCTTCGATCTTCATTCTTTATGTAAAACTCATTGATAAGATCACTGATGTCATAGGTCGAATTACTATGTACACCGTCTTTGCCATGATGGGCATCCTAGTTTTATCTTTTGTAACCAGAAATATTATAAACTTTCCATTACTTTGGATTATTGAGATGGCTCAATTTATTATGACTGGCTACTATTTGATGGGTGGAGCTTACTCGATGAAAGAACATCAACATGTCAGAATGGATTTAGTTTATGGAAACTTTTCAGAAAAGAATAAGGCAAGAATGGATTTATTTACGAGTATATTTTTAATTTTCTATTTAATAGTTTTGCTTATCGGATCTTATAATAGTCTTGTTTACACTCTCGAGACGAAAAAAACTTTATTTTCAGCATGGAGACCTTATGTCTGGCCAATTAGTAGCATTATGTTTCTAGGAATTTTATTGATGATCCTTCAGACTATTTCAATGGTTTTTAAAGATTATGCAAAAGTTAAAGGAATAAAAATTTAATGTTCGCTGAATATTTTAGTTATGAAGCAATAGCAATTTTAATGTTTTCAACGATGGTTTTGATGCTTTTAACAGGGCAGCGTGTTTTTGGTGCCATCGGTTTTGTAGCTGCCGCTGCAGCTTTACTAATATGGGGTAACGGTGCAGTAGAGATGCCTTTCACGGCATCGTGGAAATTGTTCAAGTGGTATCCCATGCTTACTCTCCCTTTATTTATTTATATGGGGTATATGATTTCAGAGTCGGGTATAGCTAACGATCTTTATAAAATGTTCCATGTTTATTTTGGAGGTACACGTGGAGGATTGGCAATTGGCACTATGTTTATGATGGTGGCAATTTCTGCCATGAATGGATTAAGTGTTGCGGGTATGGCAGTAGGCGCAACTATCGCTTTACCCGAGATGTTAAAAAGAAATTATGATAAGCGGATGATCAGTGGCGTAGTCCAAGCTGGGAGTTCATTGGGCATATTGATCCCCCCGAGTGTGGTTCTAGTTTTATATGGAATGATAGCCAGACAACCTGTTAGTAAGCTTTGGCTTGCAGGTTTGATACCTGGTTTGATTATGGCAACTTTATTTATCTTATACATATACATAAGATGTAAAATCCAACCAGAGCTCGGACCTGTTCTTCCGGAAAAAGAACGAAAAATACCTCTTATTGAAAAAATAAAATTGTTAAGAGCGGGAATAATTCCTTTTGCTATTTTCTTTGTCATGACGGGATTATTTATTATGGGAATAGCAAGCTTAGTAGAATGTTCAGCTGTTGGGGCTCTTGCTGCAACACTTGCTGCCTGGTCGAAAGGAAGATTAAGTTTAAAAGTCATCGAGGATGTGTGCAAAAAAACCTTAGGTGTTTCATGTATGTTTATGTGGATTATCTTAGCGGCACTTTGTTTTGGGGCAGTATTCGATGGCATTGGAGCAACTAAAGCTATCGAATCTTTATTTATTGAAAGATGGAACCTAAGCCCTTGGGGAGTTTTAATTATGATGCAGTTATCTTACATCTTAATGGGGATGTTTCTTGATGATACCGCAATGTTGGTTATTGTTGCTCCATTATATGTACCTTTAATTATAGCTTTGGGATTTGATCCTATTTGGTATGGGGTTTTATACACAATTACCTGCCAAATAGCCTACATGACTCCACCTTTTGGTTATAATTTATTTTTGATGCGAGCCATGGCCCCCAAAGAAATTACTTTAATTGACATTTATAGATCTATTATCCCGTTTGTTTTGGTAATGTTGTTTGGTTTGATTATTATGATGATGTTCCCACAGATAGCATTATGGCTACCCACAACTATATTAGGCTAACTAAAAGATTACACTTTATTTAATACTTAATTTAGGAATATAATAAATATGGAGGTTATTATATGTCGACAAAAAATAAACTTAAAACCACCTCTTCAAGAAGAGGTTTTCTTAAAAAAGCTGGTTTAGTTTCTGCAGCTGCTATCGGCGCAACAGCAGCAAAAGCACCATACGTTTATGCAGCATCTAATCCGATTAAGTGGAGATTACAAACTTATTCTGGTGCCCCACTTGGAGCCCACGTTGTTCTTCCTCAGATAGAGGCTTTCAATAAAGCGGCTTACGGGGAAATGGAAATAGAACTTTTCTATGCTGATCAACTAGTTCCTACTGATGAGCTATTTAGAGCAATGCAAGCTGGAACAATTGATGCAGTTCAAAGTGATGACGCAACCATGGGTTCTCCAGTAGATATTTCTGTTTTCGGTGGATATTTCCCATTTGCAACTCGATACAGTCTCGATGTTCCTGCAATGTTTAGATACTACGGTCTAGACAAGATTTGGGCAGAAGCTTATGGAGAAGTAGACAATGTAACTTGGTTGAGTACTAGCGCTTGGGATCCATGTCATTTATTTACAGTTAATAAAAAAATTGAAAAACTTTCAGACATGAAGGGTCTCAGAGTTTTTGGTGTTCCAACTGCAGGTCGTTTCTTAGCTCAGTATGGTTTGATACCAGTCACTGTTCCTTGGGATGACGTTGAAGTAGCAATGCAGACCGGTGAATTAGACGGCGTTTGCTGGTGTGGATTTACAGAGGCTTATGAAGTTGGATGGGCAGATATTTGTAATTATGCTCTTACTAACTCAGTTACAGGTGCATGGTTCGGTTCATATTTTGCTAATAGTGAAAGTTGGAATAAATTATCACCTAAGCTTCAAGAGCTTTTCAGAATGTCTATTGATCAATCACATTACTACAGACAAGTATGGTATTGGGGTGGTGAAGCTGACCTTCGTGTAAATGGTAAAAAAATGGAACTAACAAGTCTTCCCGCTGATGAATGGGCTGGTGTTGTAAGCGACGCTGGAAAATTCTGGGATGATGTAGCTGCCTCTTCTCCAAGAAGTGGTAAAGTTGTAGAAGCATTTAAATTATATGCTGAAACAATGGAAAAAGCTGGATATCCATATAGATAATAATCTTTTTTCTCACCTCATTTTTAATGGGGTGAGAAAACCTATCTAAAAATTTTTTTAAAAATGGCAATTAGTTTTAAGGATCTTGAAAAAAAAATTAAATCAAGAGAAATTGATACTGTTCTAGTATCACTTTCTGATATGCAAGGTAGACTTGTTGGAAAAAGAGTTACTGGAAAAGCTTTTTTAGATTACGTTCATAAAGAAACTCATTTTTGTAATTATCTGTATACCGTCGATATGGATATGTATACCGTGCCCGGTTTTAAATCCTCATCATGGGAAACCGGATATGGTGATATGACTGTAATCCCCGATCATCAAACCATTAAAGAACTGCCTTGGTTAGAAAAAACCGCTTTAGTTTTAGGAGATGCCTTTGAACATGATGGTAAAACTCCAGTTGCGCATTCTACAAGACAAGTTTTAAGAGAGGCCATAGCCAAAGCGAATAAAATGGGATTTGAGCCAATGCTCGGATCAGAATTAGAATTTTTTCTCTTTAAACAATCTTACGAAGAAATCCATTCTAATCACTATAAGAATTTGAAGGAAACATCTTGGTATATTGAAGACTACATGATTTTTCAAACCTCAAAAGAGGAGGCTTTCAATCAAGAATTAAGAAATAGCCTCCTAGACTCAGGTATTTATGTAGAGTGTACCAAAGGAGAAGCTGCACCTGGCCAACAAGAAATTAATGTAGTTTTTACAGATGCATTGAACATGGCTGACAATCATATTTTGATTAAGAATGCCGCAAAAGAAATTGCTTTTAAACATAATCGAGCTGCGAGTTTTATGGCAAAATATAATAAAGAAGCTTGTGGAAGCTCATGTCATATTCATAATTCTTTATTTGATCGAAAAACTAAAAAAAATATTTTTGCAGACTCAAAAGATAAGTATTGTATGTCAAAAACTTTTAAAAATTACGTTGCAGGTCAGATTTTATTCTTAAGAGATCTTTCCATTTTCTTAGCTCCAAATATAAATTCTTATAAACGCTTTCAAGAAGGATCCTTTGCTCCAACAACAGCTGCTTGGGGCATTGATAACAGAACAGCTGGTTTTCGCTTAGCTGGGCACGGGAGTTCGATACGGATTGAATGTCGAGTACCAGGTGCGGACGTTAATCCTTATTTAGCTTTTGCCGGTTTAATTCAAGCTGGTTTCTATGGAATTGAAAATAAGTTAGAGTTAGAAGACCCTTTAATGGGAAACATTTACCAAAACAAAAAAGCAAAAATTGTTCCTGGTACTTTAAGGGAAGCCATTGATTTAGCTAAAAAATCTAAGTTACTCCCAAAGATTTTCCAACCTGATGTTTTGGAGCACTACATTCATGCTGCCGAATGGGAACAGTCTGAATATGATAAATCTGTTAACGATTGGGAACACCAACGTTACTTTGAACGAGGCTAAAAGAGGAGACTAAAATGCAAAATATGAACTGGAATTATCCAACCACTGTCTGGTTTGGTCCTAATCGATCTCAGCAAATTCAACAAGCTTGTGATGCCTTGAGCGTAAAAAACCCTCTTATTGTGACTGACCCAGGTCTGCTACAAACTCCTATTATTGATGAAATTAATTCTAATCTTTCATCTAAAACAAATGTCTACTCTGATGTTCAAGGTAATCCTACAGGTTCAAATGTTACCAATGGAGTTAAAGTATTTTTAGAAGGTAATCATGATGGGGTTATTGCAATAGGTGGTGGTTCCGGAATGGATGCGGGTAAGGGAATTGCTTTTCTAGCTCATCAGTCAAGACCATTATGGGATTTTGAAGATATTGGAGATTGGTGGACTCGAGCTGACTCTGATGTTATTAAACCTATTATTGCTATTCCAACAACAGCAGGGACAGGCTCTGAAGTTGGGAGAGCAGGGGTTTTCTTGAATGAAGATAATCATAAAAAGAAAATTATTTTTCATCCAAAGATGTTACCTCAAATTGCAATCTTAGATCCCTCTTTAACAATTAACCTACCAAAAGGAATTACAGCTGGAACAGGAATGGATGCATTAGCTCATTGCTTAGAAGCATACTCATCTCCTTTTTATCATCCAATGGCAGAGGGTACGGCTTTAGAAGGTCTTCGTTTAGTGAAAGAAAATATTCAAGAGGTTTATCATAATGGAAAAAATATTGAAGCTCGTGCTCATATGCTTGTTGCATCAATGATGGGTGCGGCTGCTTTTCAAAAAGGATTAGGCGCTATTCATTCAATTACACACCCAGTTAATTCTCTTTATCATACTCACCATGGTACAACGAATGGAACAGTGATGCCTTTTGTCTTAAACTACAATCGAAGCACGATTGAAGATAAATTTGTGCGTTTAGCTAATTTCTTAGATATCAAAGGGGGTTTTGACGGAATAGTTCAATGGGTTATTGATTTGAAAAAAGAAATGGAAATTCCTGAAACTCTCAAAGATATGGGCGTTCAACCAGGAGATGAAGTTAAATTAGCACCGTTAGCACAAGAAGATCCCAGCACAGGTGGTAATCCCTTGGAGATGACTGAAGAGAAATTCCAGGAGCTAATTGCGAACTGTATTTCCGGTAAATATTAAAATTTATAATTTTAAAAACTGCTTGTGTGCTTTAGCAGATATACTCGCTACCACATCACCGTTAGAGTGAAAATCTAGTGATTTTCCATGCCAATCAGTAATTATTCCCCCAGTTTCTTCAATTACATTGACTAAAGGTAAAAAATCAAAGGGCTTCAAAAAAGACTCTACTACAAAAGGAATTCTTTTCTCAGCTAAGAGACCATACTGAACACAGTCACCACCAAATGTGATGTATTGGGTTTTTTTTGCCAAGGATCTATATTTCTTATTTTTTGATGAGTCTTGAAAGGCAGTCATACCTGATGTACTAAAGAACAACTCCTTTAAAGATTGATCTGAGGATATTTTTTTAAGTTTTTGGTTATTACAAAAGGCTCCATGGTTTTTAATTCCTATCCATCTTTTTTTTAATTGAGGACTATTTATAATTCCAATAATTGGAACTCCTTGATGACAAAGAGCTAAAAGTGTTCCGTAATTTCCATTTCCATTAATAAAGTTTTTTGTTCCATCAATTGGATCGATTACCCAAATAAAATCAGATTCAAGGTTTTTATTTTGGTATTCCTCACCATAAATTCCATGTTCAGGATACTTTTGACTGATTAGTTTTCTTAATGACCTTTCTACTTGCATATCAATTTTTGTAACTGGTGATTGGTCTATTTTAAAATTTACTTTTATTTTGGATGGAGTATTTTTTTTGACTATTTTTTCTGAGACATTAATAAGTTTTTTAGCAAAACTTAAATAAGAATTTAATTCACTTTTTCTCATTTTATTTGAATATATATAAAAACATCATGACTACTATTTAAAATTAATGAATGTTATTCGTTAATTTTTGAAAAATTAGTTCAAAATTTTCTGATGTTTGTGCACCATTAATTACTATTTGTTTATTAACTATAAAGGTTGGAACACTGTTAATACCCATTTTTCGAGCTTGAATTTCTTCATT